>TARA_R110001599_G_scaffold66732_1_pt1 | contig 30739 bp, 23 predicted proteins | sample TARA_R110001599 | Tara Oceans TARA_R110001599 (sample SAMEA4398360) | marine metagenome | biome: Polar Biome; feature: [MES] marine water layer (ENVO:01000295) within the mesopelagic zone...; material: water (ENVO:00002006), including particulate matter (ENVO:01000060) such as......
AGACGCACCCGGTTTTGCCGAGGTCACCCGCGGCCCCGCCCGCTAATTTTAGCCCCACCCCCGCAGTAACGACTTAGACTATTTTACGGGGGTAGCGGCATGGCGCGGGCATCTCGCACTATTCCCTGCGTTTACCCCCAAATCAGCTATTCTTCTTAGCAGCCACCGCGCCGAGCAAAAAATTATGCGGCGCCTTCGTGAGCCAATTCAATAGCATTTGTTATTTCTGTAACGCTAGAGTTACACTGATACATACGATTACAAAAATCCAAATTTCGGGGAGAAACAAGGGATGAACAACGAAACACCTAGCACAGGTCTGCAATTACGATCACTGGTCACAGACGACGGTCAGCTGAAGCTACTTCTAAAATCTGCACCTGTACCCGAGCCCGGCGAAAATGAAGTGGTCGTGCGCATTGAAGCCACGCCAATCAACCCTTCTGACCAAGCCATCTTGATTATGCCGGCAGATGTCTCTACTGGTGAAACCAGTGGCAGCGGCGCCGATACAACGTACACCGCTAAATTACGCAGCGGCATGGAAAGCCGTGTTAAACCCCGTATCGGCAAACCATTGGCGATGGGCAACGAAGGCGCGGGCACAGTCGTTAAAGCCGGCAGTAGCGCAGCGGCGCAGGCACTGCTGGGCAAAACCGTAGCGGTAATGGACGGCGCCCTTTACTGCCAGTATCGCAAGGTCAATGTAATGCAGTGCATGCCGCAAAACGAAGGCACCACGGCCAGAGAAGCCGCGTCGTGCTTTGTGAATCCGCTCACCGCCTTGGGCTTTGTTGAAACCATGCGCGCGGAAGGCTTTAAAGCGATTATTCATACCGCCGCCGCGTCGAACTTGGGTCAGATGCTCAACCGAATTTGCCAAAGCGATGGCATCGACTTAATCAATATTGTGCGCAAACAAGAGCAGGTCGACATTCTCAAAGCCATGGGCGCGAAATACATCTGCAATTCCAGCGATGCGAGCTTCATGGATGATCTGACCGCGGCCATTGAAGAAACCGGGGCCTACGTTGCCTTTGATGCGACTGGTGGCGGCGACCTCGGTAGCCGAATTCTCAGTTGCATGGAACGCGCCGCGCTAAAAGGTACCGAAGAACTGCCCGGCCCCTATGGCTCCACGACCTTTAAGCAGCTGTATATCTACGGCGGCCTCGATTTATCGCCAACCATTATTAACCGTAACTTTGGTTTTAGCTGGGGTATTAACGCCTGGCTCCTTACCCCCTTCACTCAGAAGGCCGGTATGGAAAAAATGATGGAGTTGCGCCAGCGCGTTGCCAATGAACTGCGCACGACCTTTGCCAGCCATTACAGCGACGAGATTTCACTAACCGAAGCCCTAGACAAAGATATTGTTGCGGCCTATAGCCAGCAGGCCACGGGCAGAAAATTCCTCATCAACCCTTCAAAGTAAAATAGACCACGGGTAAGAGACTACTCTTTGCAGCCAAGATGAAAACCTTGGCTGCAAAAGGTCGCTAGCGTGGTTTAAAAACCAGCTTAGCGATCGCTATCTACAGCAATAAATTCAGTGACGTGGCGTCAATACTATTATTGCCGCCACGCCCCACCACTAAAACTAATGGCTAACACGCCAGCCAATAAGGATATTCTAGGTCAGTATAAACAGCGCTCGATTTAAGGCAGCCCCTAGCCTTCAGCGCAATAAAACGCAGATAACAATAAATAGCGAGAACCGACTGATATGAGTGCTGAACACAACGCCAGTGACAATGCCAAGTCGCCAGAATCTACGCCGACCGGCGCCGCCTATTACGCATTAGGTGTATTGACCATCGTTTATAGTTTTAACTTTATCGACCGGCAATTACTCGCCATTTTACAAGAATCCATAAAAGCCGATTTAGGCTTAAAAGACTCTCACTTAGGATTGTTAACCGGCTTCGCCTTTGCCGCCTTTTATGTCACCGCGGGCATCCCCATTGCACGCTGGGCCGATCGCGCCAACCGCCGCAATATCGTCGCCTTGGCGGTATTCATCTGGAGCTTTATGACCAGTATCAGCGGCTTAGCTCAAAATTTTGTTCAGCTCCTGCTTGCCCGTATTGGCGTAGGCGTTGGCGAAGCCGGCGGCAGCCCCCCTTCGCACTCCATGATTTCCGATATTTTTCCGCCACAGAAACGCGCAACCGCAATGGGGCTTTACTCCTCGGGCGTGAATATCGGTATTCTCTTTGGCTTTTTACTCGGCGGCTGGCTCAACGAATTTTTTGGCTGGCGAGTGGCGTTTGTGGTTGTGGGGATGCCCGGTATATTGCTGGCTATTGTCGTCAGGTTTACGCTATCTGAGCCAAAGCGTGGCCAGTCTGAAGCGCGGGTCGCCAGCACCGCCCAACCGTCGCTTACCGAGGTGCTGTCCGTGCTCTGGACCCGGCCCTCATTTCGCTTTCTGTCCATGGGCGCCGCGCTCAACGCCTTTGCAGGCTACGCAACCGCCAACTGGACCGCCTCCTTCATGATCCGCAGCCATGGCATGACCACCGGTGAACTCGGCACGTGGCTAGCCGTAATATTGGGCTTAGGCGGCGCAGTGGGGGTAATTGCTGGCGGGTACATCTCAGACAAGCTCGGCCGAAGCGATAAGCGCTGGTATATGTGGATGCCCACCCTCGCGCTGATTGTCGGCCTGCCATTTACCGTGGCGGCCTTTACGGTTGATGAAAAATATATCGCCTTAATGTGCTTAATCATCCCCGGAATAGTGATGAACAGCTATCTCGGCAATGTTATCGCCATGACCCACGGCCTGGTTGGCTTGAGCATGCGCGCTACGGCTTCTGCAGTGCTTTTCTTTATCATCAATATTATCGGCTTGGGCTTGGGACCTTGGAGTGTAGGTATTCTCAGCGACGTACTGACGCCGACCTTAGGAGCATCGGCACTCGGCATGGCGCTGTTTTATATTGTGCCGCCAATCATGGTGCTATCGGCACTGTGTTTTTACGGTGCATCGCGCAAACTACAGAAGGACTTGTCTTTGGTACCCGATTGATTGCCGCTGCCCCACAGGCCTTGCAAGAGTGTTACAATGCGTTTGCAAGGCTAGGGTGCCGCTATGACACAAACAGCGCTTTGGCCGTGTTTTAGAATTGACAAAATCCGCCACTGTTTTCCAGCCCAAAATGGACTACAGTTGGCTTCCGGCTCCAGCAGCAAAGGAATAATTGACGATCATGGAACACAAAGACATGAACACAGTCACTGAACAAAAGTCCCTCAGCGTCTTTGAAACGTTTAAGCAGGGTATTTCTTTGTTATTTGCGCTACAAAATCAGTCTGGCCGCAAAAGACTCATGGACTTAGCCGAATCAAACCCAATGCCGATTATTTTTGCTGGCGTTTCGGCAATGGGGATCTTTTTCACGGTTTGCTTTCTGACATCGCAACTGGCAATCAAGCTCTTAGGCTAATACTGAAAAACATCGCTCAATTGCGCGAGCCGCAACGATAGAACGCGCCCTAAAACTAATGTTAGCGGGCGCACCAGCGAAATAAAGCACTCAATCCCCGTAGCTATCGACAACTTCGCGCGCAACCCGCATGGCTGACAAGGCCGCTGGGTAACCGCAGTACGCCGCCGCATGCATAATGATTTCGCGAATTTCTTCAGGACTAACGCCATTATTGAGTGCGCCCCGCACATGCCCTTTAAGCTCACCGTGGGCCTGCAAGGCAATAAGCATAGAGACGGTAACAATGCTGCGGGTTTTACGATCTAGGCCGTCCCGCGTCCACACACCGCCCCAAGCGTGTTCCATGGCAGCCTCTTGCAGCGGCATATCAAAGGCGTTGGCATTACCCAGTGAAGCATCAACATGGGCGCTACCCATGACTTCGCGGCGAATAGTCTCGCCGACTTTTTGATCATCAATACTCATAAAAGCCCACTATTAATAATTGTGTCTGTATACGAATGAACAGCCGATGGCAAAGCCATGAAATTAGAGGGGAGTCTTGCTCGTTAGCAGAATCGACGGCTGGGTTTGAGCGCCTATTTTACGTCAATGCCTGCCAGTTAACTATTCCAAGAAGAAAATTATACGCTCACGAGCCAACCGCGTCTGGGCGATTAACTCGTGAGCGTATCCGCGGGCTACACGCGCCGTTTTTGAAAGGCCAGCGCGCCTAAAGAGGCGAAGGTTTTTAAAACCGATACCCACTCCGACAGATTCGGCTTTGGCGATTTACCTTTACCAATACGCTCAAGCTGGTGCTCATACCAGGTAATATCCAGCATGGTCATGGCGTCTAAGGCTTTGATGCCAGTGCTAAGCACCGGTAGCTGAATTGAATGCTTGTCGCTCGCGATCAGTTTATTGGCCAGGGCCGGATCTAAGGCCAGTGGCCTTGCAATACCGATCATATCTGCCGCGCCAGAAGCAATTGCGCTATTCATTGCGCTGGCAGAACGGAAGCCGCCGGTAACAACCAGCGGCACATTCATTATCTTTTGCGCTTTCTCAGCGTAATCTAAGAAATAGGCTTCGCGCTTGAGCGTGCTTTCACTCGCGCCACTGCCAACCATACTGGGGTTTTCGTAGTTGCCGCCAGAGATCTCGATTAAATCAATGCCCTCGTTCTGCAAGGCCTGAATAACCTCGATGGAGTCAGACTCATCAAAACCACCTTTTTGGAAATCAGCCGAGTTTAACTTTACGCCAACAGGGAAATTATCTCCTACCGCGGCGCGTATCGCGCGATAAATTTCCATTAAAAAGCGCATGCGGTTTTCAAGACTACCGCCCCACTGATCGTCGCGGCGATTATGATGCGGCGACAAAAACTGATTAACCAAGTAACCGTGCGCGCTGTGAATTTGCACGCCATTAAAGCCACATTCCTTCGCCTTGGCGCTTACCCATGCGAAACGCTCAATGATGGCCAGAATCTCGGCCTCAGTTAAGGCCCGCGGGCATTTAAAACCACTTTCCAAACCATTGCCAAGTGGTACTGCCGACGGTGCGAGCGGTTCTTTGCTCAAAAAACTCGGTATTTGCTTACCGGGATGATTCAGCTGCATCCAAACCTGCGCGCCATTTTCTGTACTGGCATCGGCCCAGGCCTTAAATTTAGCGATATCTGATTTTTCGTCCAGCACCACATTACGCGGTTCACCCAGGGCATTGCGGTCTACCATTACGTTGCCGGTAACCAGCAAGCCCGTGCCGCCTTTTGCCCACGCCCGATAAAGATGTATTAACTCATTAGTGGGCGCGTTATCGCGATCGGCTAACTGCTCGCTCATCGCCGATTTAAAAAGACGATTTTTTATATTCGCTTTGTTATTTACATCGAGTTGACTGGCTATCGTTGTTATTGAAGTCAAAATGAATTTCCTTGTATTGAGATCCAAAAAATACTGATGTGTAATCAATGAGGGTATTGACTCAAAATACAAGCCAACCCCTCAAAAATTGCGCCACTCACACCTTCACCGGCGCCCTACTCCAAATACCAAGAATAGGCGTGCCGTGTGCGCGCAGTATTGGCTCAATTTGCCGATGCAGCGCGTGGTAGCGATAAAACGGTACCCGAGGAAAGAGGTGATGAATAGAGTGCAAATTCTGCCCCAGCCAAAACCACTCCAGAGGCCGCATCCAGATCGGCATAATAAGACTGCTGGTGTTTTGGTAACGCTGGGTATTGTCGTAGGGAAAGTGCGGGCGATAGGCAAACCAATACGCGGTAAAGAAACCACCAAAGAAATAGCCCACTAACACCACGGTCGCAATGCCCGGCTGGTCTATTAGCACAATGGTTAACACCCGCCAGCCCAGCGACACACAAAGTTCAGCACAGTAAATAATGCGTTCTTTAAGTTGCGCTGAGTGCCAGTTATTTTTCGCGAAGAAGGCGTTTTGGGTGTAGAAAAATTTTACCGTTGTTAGTAATACGCTGAGCAGCCCATGGCGCATACCACTAATGAGAAAATCTGGGTCCTTACCTTCGATATTCGTAAAGCGATGATGCGTAAAGTGCTCATGCTTATGCGATGCAAACGGCACCCCAATAAGCGGCGCGACAAGGTAGCCGCACCAATCATTTACCCAGCGCAAATTAGCTTTATTACCGTGGATATTACCATGTACTGCCTCATGTAGCGGCGTGTACGACATATAGGTCAACACACTCACCAGTGGCGTGGCCAGCCATACCGAAATCAAGCCAGTGGCAAAGGCCGCGATGCACAACACAAAAAGGCTGCAGACTAGCAGCGTTAGTATAATGGTCGGCCATGCAACCTTGCCCATATGGTTTATTGCAGCACCTAAAGCCTGCTTGTTTAAATCTTTTAGTTCTTCCTGCATAGTCGTTACCGTGCCACAATTGACATATTGAATTATTTAACCGTACATTACTTTAGCGCTGACGCGCTGCAAATAACACGACACTTATGTCCTTTCGTGCCGCACTTATGGCCATATCCACCAACAATCAAATCAGGCTTTAGAAATGGGGGAAATTAGTCATACACTTCGACCCGTCGCCATTAGTAAAGTCATGATAAATTTTGCGGCCAATCACGGTGTAGACTTAGAAACCTGTTTATTTGGTACTGATATCTCTGAGCACAGTCTGAATGACGGTGGCGCGCTCATTGAACGCGAACAAGAAATGCAGCTCATTGAAAACCTAATGCTTGCGTTGCCCGACATCCCCTCGCTCGGTTTTAAAATCGGTCTCTGCTACAACATCGCAACCTTTGGCATTTGGGGTTTTTCACTACGAACTTGCCGCACCCTGCGCGAGGCCCTGAACACCGCATTGCGTTTTTTGCCGCTGAGTACCGCGTATTGCGAGATTAACTCCTTTGAGCAGGACGGCTATTTTGGTTTACGCATGAATCCGCAATTTATTCCCGCCCACCTGCGCCAATTTTTATTAGAGCGGGATATGGCGGCGAGCATTGCCCTAGCCAAAGAACTGAGCCTAAACGAAATCCAGACGGTGGAAACAGAATTCACCGGCCCCGCACTAGAGGATGCAAACTATATCGAATCAGTGTGCGGTACCCCGCCACGCTACCACAGCACCTACAATGCCATTCGCATCCCCCTAAAATTCGTCGACAAACCTCAGCCAACCTACGACGTCAATCTCGCCCGTCTTTTAACCGACCAATGTGCACGGCAACTACGCCAACGCCAATCTGGCGGGATAACGGATCGTGTTAGGCAGCAAATTCTGGGCGAACTCGGGCTAATGGCATCCTTAGACGATGTCGCCGCCGCAATGGCCATCTCTAGCCGAACGCTGCGTCGCAAACTCGATACTGAGAACACCAGCTTTCGCGCGGTGGTTGAAGAAGAACGAAAGCAAATGGCGTTTCAGCTACTCTCTGATAGCGATATGAAGATCGACGAATTGGCGGCGCATTTAGGCTATACCGATACCAGCAGTTTTACTCGCGCGTTTAGGCGCTGGAGCGACTGCTCGCCTAGAGACTACCGCCAATCTGCCAATTCAAGCTAAACGCCAAACTGAGAAACCTTAGCGCTAAAACGGCAAAACTGCACCCAAGCCCAAGAAGTTCAACGTTGGGCCGCCATTTAATAGCATGTCTACTACGCCCAGATCGCCACTACCAATCAACGGCAAACCACCGTGAAGATTATTATTCGCGACGACCACTTCCAACACACCAGAAGCCAACATAAGGGCTCCGTCAACATCACGTATTACAGGAATACCGCGGCCATCAACAAGGGGCAAGCCACCAATTATTGGCAGATCACTTAGGATCGGCACGCCGGAGTTAACCAATAGGCCATCGCCCAAGCCACTGCCCAGCAACGGTAAATCATTCAGCGCACCTAGGCCCCCAGCACTAGCAATAAGCGGCAGTTCCAATGCTTGTGCAGTGCCAGCAAATCCCAATACAACACCAGCTACGAGTGAGCTTATTTTAAATTTACTTTTCATATTATTCTCCGCGCTATGGTTTATTAACATTATTTTAAAGCTGTAAATTTAGACTCAGCTGCATCAGCGGCTAAGTCTAAATTAAGAGTAAAAAAGTCGGGATGGGTATGCATACCCATCCCGACAAGCGATGCCCTGGGCTGTGGGCAGATGCACATTAATCGCAAAAATCAGAAACGATAGGTCACTTCGATACCATAGGTTCGTGGCGAGCCCTGCTGGAAGTAATCAAAGCCAAAGCCTGCCTGCAGATTAATCGCATAGCCGTCATATTTAGTTTCGGTTAGATTCTTACCCCAGATGGCCACACTGTAGTTCTCGTCACTGCCAAACCAAGTGAATCGGGCGTTATACAATCCATAAGCATCTTGGCGTATATGGTCATAGCCGATCTTATCGTTATAGGCGCTATACCACTGATCATCTTGATAGTTGCCATTCAGATTCATACTCAGATTGCCGTAGTTATTGGCAAGAATTTCGTAATCTATTGAGATATTCGCGCTAATCTTAGGCGCAGAAATTAGCTCGTTACCCGCGAGGTCAACAACATCGTCATCGTTATTTACCGTCTGCACATTAGAAAGCTCAAGTTCAGTGTATTCGCTTTTCAAAATACCAAGGCCGAGCTGCGCTGTTAGTTTTTCAGTAAGTGCAAAGAACATTTCAGATTCAAATCCGAATATTTTTGAACCACCGGCATTCTCTAAAAAGTTAGAAACACCAACAACATTAATAAACTGCTGATTGGTATAGTCGTAATAGAAAAACGCACTGTTTATACGAGCGCGACGATCCCATAGGTCTGCCTTAAAGCCAAGCTCATAGGCATCAAGAAACTCTGGCGCAGCATAAGCATCTTCAAACTCGCGTTCCTCGTAATAAACACCTGCATTAAAGTTACCCGCTCTAAAGCCTCGGCTATAGCTGGTATACACCATCAGCTCGTCATTGAAGCGATAATCGAGGCCGATTTTCCCAGTCCACTCCTGCTCGTGAGCACTTAATGGCGTGGCAGAATCAGTGGTATAGGCGCCGTGGGTATAGCCGGTCTGCGCGGTTAACAGCAGCTCGTCGAGACCAATATTGCCACTGAGTAATTCAGCCAAGAGCAGGCCCGGCTCAATTGGGCTTTGACCGGCAACATTGGCTGGGATAAAGATATTATCAACGCCGGTGGTATTCCCCGGCACATAGGTACCGCGCGGCGTGCCGTCGTAGCCTAATCTCGAAATATTTAAATAACTAAGATCAATTTGGTCATCGGTGTAGCGAATACCAAAATCCATGCCGAGGTTCGCGGTAATATTCCAACGCAGCTGAGAATAGAGCGCGTAGCTGGTTTTTTCAGTATCCATTTTTTGGTCAAGCACACCAAAATCGAGCAAGTATGGGTAATATCCGGTTACGCCCGGAAACGTAGCGGCTGCTCTGGTGTCTGGTGGCGTCTCATAGAGCCGATACATATTGTGCAACTGCATATCTTCGGTGGCGTAATAGGCGCCGGCGATCAAATCAAAATCGTCCTTGAAGGTCGTTGAAAAGCGCAAGTCCTGGCTAAATGCCTGGGTTTCCACCGCCCAATTGATTTCGAGCAACTCGTCGGGGCTACCGTCAACATTCTGGGCCTGTTCGTAATCTGATTGGGCCAGCGAGGTTATGGCAGTCAGGGTATAGCTGTCGCCAATGTATTCAATCTTATTCACCAGTAAGTCAGAATTAACGACCAGTGCACCGGTAAAGTTATCTTCAACCTCGTAGTAATCTAGGTTTTTTGCCGGACGGGAATAGCCCGTGTTGTCGATATAGCCGCTATTTGGCTTGTCGTTATAGGTTCCCACACCCGAGGTTTCTAAGGCGGTCACCAGCTCAGGATTTTTGGAGAGGTCGCCGCGTGGTTCATTGCGGCTCGGGCTACCTAAAGCGTCATTTCGCGCTTTAGAGTACTTGAATACCATACTGGTCGAATCGGACAACGCCCAGTTCACAACCAGTCGCGCGGCCTGAAAGTCTTGCTGGGATAAATCAGGCCCGCCCAAGGCGTTCTCAAAATAGCCATCGCGCCGTAAATAGGAATAGGCCAAGCGCGCCGCTAAGGTGTCTTCCAGTAACGTACCTTCAACCCCATAGTCACCAGAGTGGCCGCCGTAATTACGCATACCCTGCTTGGCGTTATAGGCTGTGGCTTCCCCAATTTGCGGGGTTTTGGTAACAATATTGATGGCACCACCCGTGGTGTTCTTCCCGTATAAAGTGCCCTGGGGGCCGCGCAACACTTCAAGACGCTCTACGTCAAAAAAGCTCATGCCGTGGGTGTATACCGCGCCTAGGTAGGCTTCATCGTTATACACGCCAATCGGGCTCGCCTGATTAGAACTGTAGTCAGACATGCTGACGCCACGAATAGAAAATATGGGCTGCACATCACCGTAGGGGCCACTCACCTGCATATTGGGTACTTGTGCAGAAATATCATTGGCACTGGAAAAACCAAATTTTTCCAGCTGATTTTCCGACATACCGGTGATTGCAATAGGGGTATCTTGGGTGCTCGCCGACACTTTCTGGGCGGTAACCATTACTTCTTCTAATTGAGGAGCCGCGACCGCAGCACTAGAGACAACAAAAAGACCTGCATAAATCGCCGAGCTGGCCTTACTCCGTTTCATTAACATTATTAATTGTCCTCGCTAAAGCATATTGGAATTGTTATAGGTGTGCAGCGTAGCCGAATGTTCTTATTATTTGCGGTCAGAAACATTCAAAAAAGGACAGCGATGCGCTTCTTAGCGGCGTTATGTGACCGAGTTCCGCTGTCACCTCAAATCGGGGATATAACGCAGCCTAGACTTACGATCTCATCCGAACGTGCTCCGCAGATATTTTCTTACACAGCGTATTCCGAAGCGAAGATCACCGAGCACCCAATGTTAGTGAATACTTGCACTCACACAAGCCGCCCACTTACGCTCGACTAGCACCATATCAGCCGCTAATCACGATGATTTTGGGAAGCCTGTAGACTGAATTCGGTACCCACGGTATATTCACCAACGTGGCGTAGCCTTAAATGAGAGAATAATAAGCGCCTGCACGACCCAGCTAATTCATTTCATATAGATAGATAGCGATGACAAGTGAATCGGAAGCGACACCTTCCTTTCAAGCACCGATTTTTCCGATTGCCTTACTGGATTTGGCAGAGAACTTTTACGCCTGCCGAAAGCTAAACAAATCGGCCTTGTATCAACGCTGCAAGATATCACCCGAGCAGGTTTCCCGCAGCGAACTTCATATTAGTGGATGGCAGTTACGCGAAACGCTGCGCTGCTGCAAAGATATTGCCCGCCCCGGTTCACCGCTGTCAGTTCAGCTCGCCGACTATATCCCGATCACCGTGCCCGGCGGCATGTTTGGGCTGGCGTCGTTTACAGCAAAAGATATTCATCAAGCATTGGAAGTGATGATCGAGTTTGCCCACACCGTGATGCCCGCTTATCGTTTTGAGCGCCTAGACGTAGGTGGACGATGCCATATCATTATAAAACCGGCAATGGACTTTGGGGATGTTCAATTTTTATTAGATGAGGCGGTTTGCGGCTATTTTTTGAATCTACGACACTTCGCTCAATTCAGCGACCCACCAATTCAAGTGCATCACAGCCATGAACCGCTGGGCGAAATAGCCGATTATGAGAGCTACTTTAAAGCGAAGTTTCTGTTCTCCAGAAAAACAATGGAAGTTATTTTCGAAAAACACCATCTTGGCCAACCGCTTTACACCCACAATTTATCGACCTTTAACGAGGTGTACTGCAATTTAAAAAACACCTCACATTCTGTGTCCAACATATCGACAAGCAGCAAAGTAAAGAAATACCTTCAGCTGCGTCTGGCAAATAGCCAATCGACCAGCATTTGCCAAATCGCCGAGCAAATGAACATCTCTGAGCGCACACTGGCTCGGCGCCTACACAATGAAGAAAGTTCGTTTGCGGAAATAAAACAGCAGGTGTCGGTAGATTACGCCAAGCTCCTACTGGAAAGCACCGAATACCCTATATGCAAGATTGCCCATATTTGCGGCTACAATAGCGACTCTAATTTTTCCCGCGCCTTCAAAGGCTCGACTGGGCAAACGCCAAAGCAATTCCGCAGCGCGCAGTAGCGCTATACACCTCGCTGCCGCCAATCACTATCGTTATCAACACCCGTTTTTCCCACAAAAAAGCCCACCAAAATCACCGTGCGTTTCTTCCAAATGAAGATATGCGCACAATGAATCAGTAGGCCTATTCAGCGAAGCAGTGTTGAGTAAAACTTATTTCGCCTTAGGAGTAAGCTTCACCTGCATTGAGCTATAACCAAACACAAAATTTGAGTGCACCCGCTCAGGCTCTTCCATTACTTTAATATCATCGAAACGCTTAAGAATCTCTTCCCAAGTGATTCGCAACTGCATCTCACCCAGACGATTGCCCATGCAGCGATGAATACCAAAACCAAAGGACAAGTGGTGCCGTGCTTTTGCGCGATCAATAATGACCTGGTCTGGATTTTCAATCACGCGTTCATCGCGATTGCCTGAGATATACCACATCACGACTTTGTCGCCTTTCTTAATCAGCTTGCCACCCAACTCGGTATCGCGCGTAGCGACACGACGCATATGCGCCAATGGGGTTTGCCAACGGATAATTTCCGACACCATGTTGGGGATAAGTTTTGGATTGGCGCGCAACTTATCAAACTCTTTAGGAAACTGATTCATAGCAAGCACACTGCCGCTAATCGAGTTTCGCGTAGTGTCATTACCGCCCACAATGAGCAAAGCCAAATTACCCATGAATTCAGCCGGGCGCGTCATCATGTCGCGGGTGTCTTCATTGGATTCCATTAAGCTGATCAAATCGAAACCAACCGGATTACCCGCCAAGCGCGACGCAGATTTTTGCTCCCACAGCGCCCCAAATGAGTTAACCATGTCATGTAAGGCGGCGAAACGCTCTTCTTGCGAAGCATTACCACCAGACAGCTCCGGCGCCCCGGTAGCCATATCTGACCAATACACCAGTTTATGGCGTTCCTCATAGGGAAAGTCGAAAATGGTCGCCAGCATTTGTGAAGTCAACTCCATAGACACACTGGAAACCCAGTCAAAACTTCTGTCTACGGGCAGATTATCGAGAATTGCGCCAATGCGTTCGCGGATTAAGTCTTCCATCGCCGCTAGATTTCGCGGCGCCACCACCGACTGAACCGCTGCGCGCTGTTCATCGTGCTTAGGCGGGTCCATGGAAATGAAATTAGATACGGGGATAGTATCATCTGGGTCGCCGATCATAATAAAGGGCTCAGACGAGAACACTTCATGATTGGTATCAACTGCGACAATATCTTCAAACCGGGTTATTGACCAAAAAGGACCAAACGGGCTTTCTTTCTGATAGTGGACCGGATCTTCATCACGGACTCGGCGAAAATAATCGCCCCAACGGTTCTGAGAATACAAATAGGGGTCGCTAAGATTGATGCTCTCTAGCGGCAAACTATAGGGATCGGGTAGTGGCGCATTTTCCTGCAAGGCTGCGTTTGTCATAGCAATTACTCCAATTATTATTTGGTCTTACATTTGGAATTCGGGGATTTCCACAATCATGCCGCTCATTTCCGGCTCAATTGTAATTTGGCAGGCCAGCCGCGAACTCTCGTCGTTTTCAGGCGTCATTTCCAACATAAGGGCTTCGCTCTCACCGGGACTACCCACTTTGCTCAACCACTCTTGAGCAACACGCACGTGACAGGTGCCACAAGCACAAGAACCACCACAATCGGCATCGATGCCCGGTATAGCGTTGTCGATAGCCACTTGCATAAGATTGGTGCCCTGCTGAGCACTAACAGAATGGCGTTCACCGTTATGCTCAACAAACGTTAGATCAATCACAGCGTTACTCCTTATTGTATTTTCTTGTCGCGGTTTGCATTTTTATTAGATTAGCGGTGATGGGCCTATCATTTATGGACGAATGCTATTCATTACAAGACAAGTTCCTCCACGATTTAAGCCCCAGGCACCGCTACAAAGTCATTCAACAACAGCAGATGTAGTTATAGCCCAGAATGGCGCCTAGCGCGCTTGTACGTGCCAACACGGAGAAAACAACAAGGACAAGGTGCAACAGAAATACCGAACAAGCTAGGCATACCGCGGTATTGCACCGCAAGCAAGCCGGTAGAAATCAGGCTAAATAAGATTATTATTCCGCGCATAAGCAACCGCGGCAGTTCTATTTTTAACACCCAATTTGTCAAAGATATTGTGCACATGCCATTTAGCGGTCGACAGACTGATATGTAATTCTTCTGCGAGTGCCTTATTACCTAGCCCGGTACCAATCAGACGCAGAATTTCTAGCTGACGATCAGTTAACGGCTCAGCAAGCTCCGGCGACGGCGACGTATCGACGCCACACTGCGCAGTGCCACCGAGCATGCTCGTTAATTGCGAAACAAACTGCGCTTTAGTATTCAGCTCACCATCGCGGGTACTGCCAAGTCGCCCGAGAATGGGCAAAAGCCTAGCGCCAACACGATACAATGGGTATAGATGCATTTCGGCCATGGCAGCACTGACCGCGTGATCAAGCTCACGAATGGCCTCTGCCTCTTTCGCCAATTGCCAGAGCGCCAGTGATTTCATTGCGCGCAACTGCTGCGCTAACGTTAAGCGACCCTCACGCTGGGCCCTGCGCAAAAGGACATTGATTAGTTTAAGCGCCTCCTCGCTACGCTGCTCAGCGAGACTAAGACGCACTGCCGTCAAATCTATGCACTCCACAATGGCGGACTCATGCCGACGATCAATGAGTGCATTATCACGGTTTAATATATCGGTCCGTCGCGCAGTATCTCGCGCTGCGGAAACATCGCCGCAATGTAGCTGCAGCTCAATCTCCTCGGCGATAAAGGCAAAATACAATCGGGGTATATCGAGGGTTAGCGCAAGATCCTGCCCCTGCTGCAAGACATACCACGCCGCGGCGTACTCGCCAATCCACAGCCGGTAACGCGCTTCGCTACGCCGCGCGATGAGCAGGGGTTCTGGCGAATTCGAAATAGTCGTAATAACACGACTATCAATCAGCTCCCGCTCTAAGTGATCAAAATCACAGCGCTGGCAGTCAACTTCAGCCCGAGCAAGCGCCGCTAGCGCGGCTACCTGACCGCCGCCCAGCACCTCGCCCACGGTCTGCTCGGCGCGGTGTGCACTCGCTTGCGCCAACTGAATGCGGCCAAGCTCAATATTGCTCATGCACGCCACAAAATCCCCCCAAACAGCGGCATAAGCACTCTCACCTTTACGGCCATACACATAAGCATCGCCAGCTGCACTTAGCGCAAGACTTAAGTTCTGCTGTAGGTAATGGCAAAACGCAGTCGCCACTGACGCCGAGGCCACTAACATATGCTCATCGCGGGGCAGTGCTTTTAACAAAGCTATAGACGCCGCATTACAAGCCTCAAAATCTTCTAAACATGCCAAGCTTATGCAGCGGATAACATTAGAAAGATGCACAAGAGACTGCACCTCCTCAGCGCTTAACGCCCATGAGCTTGCGGCAGAATCTGCCAATAGCGCTTCAAATTCCGCGCATATCGCCACCGCAATACCAACACCGTCACGGGTAAAGGCCCGGGACCAAGCGTGATGCAATAATATTTCCGGGCGACGATATTGATACTCCTTTGGCAGCTTCTGCATCCATTCAAAAATAATTGAATGGTTACCCTCACCAATAGCAATACGCTTGGCATGTTCGGCAATCAAGTCGGTCGCTTTTTCAAAATACGCCGCATCCAAACAATACTGTATGGCCTCAAGCACCAAACCTTCGCTAATACACCAATCTGCCGCGTACTCGCAGATTTCTTGCTTTTGCGCGGGATCTATTTTTATTAATTGGCTAAGTAAATATTCAGAAAAAAGGTGGTGATAACGATACCAACGGCCCTCGCGGTCCAGTGGAATAATAAACAAGTTGTCGGCTTCTAATTGTGCCAAGCGGCCGTGGCCGTCATGCCCGCCGGTGACCACATTGCACAATTCTGCAGAAAAACGATTAAGTGGCGCAGTGCGCAATAAAAAATGCTGCGTCGCCGCGTCTTGTAAACCGTATACCGCCTCGAACAAATATTCTTGTAAGTTTCGGTCCCGGGCAGAAAAACCGCGAATAATCTCCTCCTTGTTACGGTCAGACCGACTAATCGTCATCCCTGCTAACTGCAGGCCCACCATCCAACCTTCAGTTCGTTCGTGCAGGAGTTGCACCGCATGCATAGAAAGCTCAACGTTATGCTGCTCCTTCATGAATTGCATGGTTTCTTGTACGCTGAGATTAAGATCACTCTGCGCGACTTCAAAAATACCGCCGGCAATTCTGAGGCGACTTAAATCTAACGGTAACTTAGCCCGCGAGGCGATAACCGTGCGCAAACTCGCCGGTGCATAGGCGATAAATTGCGCCCAAAAATGCAATATGTCGGGGTGTTTCAACACGTGAAAGTCGTCAACAAACAAGGCGAAACGCAGCTCAGTGGCGGCGATATACTGAATAATAGAATCGAAAAAAGGCTTTAAATCTGCCGAGGCATTTGACTTCACGAACGCCAGATTTCGCTCAGCAAAGGGCTTGTCGATCGTGCGCAGTACCGAGGCGATATACAGGGCAAAGCGCGCCGGATCATCATCACTGGCTTCAAGATTCAACCAACTGCAGGCGAAGCCCTCCAAACGGTAGCGTTCATGAAGCTCCACCAGCAATGTCGATTTACCGGAACCCGCTGGCGCAACCACACTCACAACGTGCATGGAGTCAGCCTCGTGGGCCACCCGCTTAGTAATCCCCCCCCTATTCATCCGTTTTTGACGAATATACGGCGGGTTTAGTTTTGTCTCGATAATATCCGTCAATTCAATCCCAGCTTGCTATATTTTTTAGGCCCTATTTCACGGCAATCCAAGCCTGCTTATTCTCTTCGCCAGCCCAAAACATCAAACCGTACTAAAGATTGGTTCGCCTGCACCAGCACTCTACTACGCTTATGCTCTAACTGATCATATTCGGCGAATACGCCGTACCGCCTATATTTAGGCTACGTTTAGCTAACGCCAGTAATAATAACAGAGGAAAACAGAATGCGAGCTTTCTACTCCAATCGATTAATCAAACACGGCCTCACAGCAATGCTGGTCGGACTTTTAGGTGGCTTTTTACTGGCCTTCTCCATGGTCGGCGGCGCGTCCATAAGCCCCATTCCCGTGTTCTTCCAATTCGAACTACCAGGGCCTAGCTCGGGCTGGCGAATACTCCACGTTGGCACCCTGATGAATGGGATAATGGCACTCGCCATTGGCCTTGTTATGCGCACCGTTTACATATCCGACATTCGTGCACGCCGCATATTCCTCAGCTTCGCCATCGCCATTTGGGGTAATTTCAGCTTCTACTTGTTTGGCATGTTCGCGCCAAATCACGGTTTAAGCATCGAAGCAAACCGCCTCGGTGAGGCGAGTCTCGCTGGCGCCTTGGCATATATTCCAGCCATTCTTGCTGCCGTCACCTCGATCTGGGCAACTGCGGTTTTACTGCTATCTGAGCCAGAGTATGAGTCATCTGGTAAATAGCGGGAAAAGCTAATTTACGCCAATCTGAGCGAGGATATTATGAGTAACACCATAGAAGATACAGACAAGACTGTGACCACCAGCGACTTCGAGACCATCTTCCAGTCGCAAAAAACGGCCTATGCAAACAGTCGCTACCCTGAATATCAGGATCGGCAGTACAAATTGAAGACCCTAGAAGATCTGCTATTAAGTCACCGCGATGCAATTATCGCGGCCTTAAACGCCGATTTTGGGCATCGCAGCCCGGACGAAACACGCCTGGCCGAAATCAGCGGCAGTGTCATCCATATTCGCTATGCCCGTAAACACCTAGCCAAATGGATGCTCCCCCAGCGCCGCGGCACATCGATTTGGTTTTTACCGGGCAGTAATCGAATTCAAGCCCAACCTGTTGGTGTGGTGGGCATTATGGCGCCCTGGAACTACCCAATCAATCTTGCCGTTGCGCCACTTGCATCTGCGCTAGCCGCGGGCAACCGCGTGATGATCAAAATGTCGGAATACACTCCCGAATCCACCAAGCTTCTCAAGACCATTCTTGCCAAGGCATTTGACGAGTCCGAAGTTGCCGTCGTTGGCGGCGCTGCCGAAGCGGCTTCGCAATTTGCGGAGCTGCCCTTCGACCACCTACTGTTTACCGGCTCAAGCAACGTCGGGCGTAAGGTCATGGCCGCCGCAGCGCCAAACCTGACCCCTTTAACCCTAGAGTTAGGCGGTAAGAGTCCAGTTATTATCGCCAAAGACTACCCAATGGAGGTCGCCGCCAGCCGGATCAGCTTCGGTAAATTATTTAATGCCGGCCAAACCTGCGTGGCGCCCGATTACATATTACTGCCCAGAGGCAAGATCGACGACTTCGTCACCTGGATGGGCCGAAAATACGCAGACCTGCTGCCGACGGGGGCCAGTTCAGAAGATTACACTGCGATCATTGACCAGCGTAATGCCAATCGCCTGACCGCCATACTGGACGACGCAGCCGCCAAAGGCGCAACCATTATTCCGCTAGAGCAAGCCAGCGATACCAATAAGGCACGGCGTAAATTTCCGCTAACACTGGTACTCAATCCTCCCAGCGACAGCCGAATTATGCAGGAAGAAATTTTCGGCCCCTTGCTGCCGGTTATTGAAACCGACGGGCTCGACGACTGCATCAGCCGTATCAATGCGGGCGACCGACCACTGGCGCTTTACTACTTTGGAAATTCGCAATCAGAGCAAGACCGCCTATTGCGGCAAACCCACTCTGGCGGCGTTACGGTGAACGATGTATTGCTGCAATACCTGCAGGTCTCACAACCCTTCGGTGGCACTGGCAATAGTGGCTTTGGAAGCTATCATGGCTGGGAGGGATTCCGCACGTTCTCGCATATGAAGCCCGTATTTACACAGCGAGGTTTTGGCGATTTTACCGGCCTGAAATTACTCAACCCACCGTACGGGCCGATTGCTCGCCGGTTAATTACAATGATGGGGGGCTAAGCACCGCAAAAACGACCTACAGCAAAAAATGCGCTAATCGTAATAATTAAAATAACATCTATTTAGGGTGAAAATAAAAATTATGACTGTATCTCAACGTCCCAAACTATCCTTATCCGTATTGGCCATCGCCGTCTTGGCGGCGGCTAATGCGGCGCAATCCAAACAGCTAGAAGAAGTCATTGTGACGGCCCAGAAAACCTCGGCGAGTACCCAAGATACGCCAATCGCGATAACCGGTATGACCGCCGATTCGCTTGAAAAATTTGGTTTCCAAAATGCCAACGACATCTCGGCGCAAGTGCCGAATATGCAAGTAAGCGGCCCCTACGGTGATGTTCAGCCGATTTTCTCTATACGCGGCGTCAGCATGTCGGACTACAGTTCAAACCAAGCCAGCCCTATTGGCGTATACACCGACGAAATGTATATGGGCGCAACTTACACCCACGGCATGAACTTCTTTGATGTCGAGCGACTGGAAGTGCTGCGTGGACCACAGGGCACCCTCTACGGCAAAAATACCACCGGCGGTGCGGTCAACATCATTACCAATACGGCCAATGTCGGCGATGACTTTGGCTTTAATATGAAAGCCGGGCTCGGCAATTATGGCGCGACGACGGGCGAATTCGGTATAGAAGACACCCTTATCGACGATGTCTTAGCGTTTCGTCTCGGCTACTCCTCGTCGCGTAATGATGGCTACGTTAAAAACGCCCTTGGTGGCCCTAATCTATCTCAGCTGGATTTTCAGGGTGCCCGCCTCTCTCTTGAGTGGGTTCCTGCAGCATCCACTATCGTCACGTTTAAATACACCAACAGCGGTAACGACTCCCGTGCGAATGCCTCGCGCAATGAACCACGCGGGAACCTCGACAATGACCCGGTCACGGTCACCGCGCTTGAAACCGGCGGCGTGGGCGTGTCTAGCCATCCTGATAATGGCTATATCGATAACACCGGCTATTCACGGCCTGCGCAAAACCTAGACCGGCACGAGGTACAAGATGACTATACCGGCGCGCTTATTGTTGACAATGAGCAGGGAATTTTGCGCATTGACCATGTCACCGACAATTACACCTTCACCAGCACCACCAGTTATAGCGAAGCTGATTACAGTCAAAAGCAAAATACCGACGGTGGCCCCGACGGCTTGCTACATATTCGCTGGGCTGTAGAAACCGACGCCTTCAGTCAAGACCTCCGAGTGGCCGGTGACTTCGGTGGCCCCGTTAGTTTTATTGCCGGTCTCTATTTCGCCACTGAATTTCAGGACATGCACAATATTTATGAAATTTACGAAACGCCACCAGACCTTCGCGTTGCGGTAACTTTCCCTGGCGCCGCTGCGTTCTACCCATTCTTGCTCGATTTTGGTGGCGTCGACCAAAAAATGATTACCGACAAAACCAGCTATGCGGCGTACACGCAGTTTCGCTTCGATGCCAGCGAAAAACTGGGCTTCGACGTCGGCCTGCGTTATACCGTTGACGAAGTCGATCTTGAATACCTAAACGTGTCGCGCTTCAACTATGACGGCGAACCGATCGGCACATGGGTGCCCGGCAATACCACCGGTGCCGACGAACCCTTTATCGCACCGAGCGTTGGCGGCCGCGGCCCACTGGAGGTTGTGCAACTTATTGGCGATATTTTAAACGGCAGCGTCGACGCCAATGACCTTGTTCCATCAGGGCAGCCGGCCGGTTATACCCACGGCCCCTATACCACGGACTCGGCGCCACAACAGTCCGCTAAAGAGCAAGAGGTTACCGGCAAGCTTGGCGTCGACTACACCGTAAATGACGACCTCATGCTCTACGCGAGTTACAGCAAAGGCTATCGTGCCGGCAACTTTAATGGCGGCGTATATTATGAAGTCCGGGATTTCGAAAACTCCTATGCCGAACCGGAATTTATCGACTCCTATGAATTGGGATTTAAATCTGACTTGCTCGATGGCTCCGCGCGCCTCAATGCCGCCTTATTTTTCTATGATTACAGCAACCAGCAATTTATCAATGTGGTTGGCGTGTCCAACTTTCTTGAAAATGCCGGCGGCTCCACAATATTAGGCGCCGAGGCAGAATTCACCATGGCACTCACTGAGCGACTTATGGTGAATATTGGCTTAGGTCTATTAAAAACCGAATACACTGAACTTGAGCTCTCAGATACGCGCACGCTGAACAATCCCGACGACACGGTTGATTTGTCCGGCAACGAGCTAATTTCAGCGCCCCAAGTTAGCGGTAATATCTCAGTAGACTACGATGTTTTACGACGTAATAGTGGCGACCTCTCATTAAACATCAACGCCAACTATCAGAGCCGACAGTGGTACAGCGCCTACAACGACGACGCGAGCTACGAGCATATCAAGCAAGACGCCTACGCACTGGTCAACACGCGGCTTAGCTGGCGCTCTGCCGACGACACCTACTCAATATCGCTTTGGGCCAAAAACCTAGCTGACCAAGAATACGACGGCTACGCCATCAATTTACAAGCAGGCTTTGGCTTCGACTATTTTCAACAGGGGCCGCCAAGAAGTTACGGCCTAGAACTTACTTATCGCTTTAACTAAGCGGCAAAATAGTGGCGAGCCTTCCAGCTCGCCACTTATAGGCACTCGCAGCAGGGAGATGTTATGAACTACACCAGCGCAACAGAAACAGACACACACCCCATGGACAATTTCCCAGTGCGACGGCTGGCGTTCGATTTCGACAATGTTCAACTAAAAGACCCCTTATGGAGTCGATCGAGTCGCCAGTTTTCAATGTTCATAAACGCACTAGGCGTGCATGTACCGCACTTTGAACGCTATCTGGTAAAAACCATGCTGGAAGCAAAAGAAAAAGTAAGCAATGAAAAATTAAAGCATGATATGGCGGCCATCACCGGCCAAGAAGCTCAACACGCTAAGAATTTTCTGCACTGCAACAAGTGGCTGGCAAAGCGATACCCCAAAATTGCCAAATTAGACGATGGCGCTCGCACGTTTTTTGACTCGCACATCAAGTCCGACTCACTCAAACGTAAAGTAGGCTATACCGCTGGCTACGAAACCTTTACCTTTTTGGCTGGCCTCATTGTGCTAGAAAATTACGATCACTGGATGAAAGACAGTGATCCGGTCATGAAAGCACTATGGGTATGGCATCAAGTTGAAGAGGTCGAACACGGTGCCGTGGCCTTTGAAGTATACAAAGACCTTTACGGTGACGACGAGTGGTACCGCAAGTGGATGGTACTCTCCGCACTTGTCCACATCGCCAGTGAAACGATTAAGTGTTACACCACAATGACCGTGGTCGAAGGCTACTGGCGAAACCCCTTACGCGGCATAAAAGAAATGGGATTTTGCGGCTATTTGCTCGTTCGCTTTCTAATAAGTGCACTGCCGGTGTTTAAACGAAATTACCACCCTCGCAGTCACAAGCTGGTTACCGGCAAAAAAACCGCGATCCAAATCGCTTGGCGCCGTTACGAGAAAGCCGGTGGCGATGTTCTATCTATCAACCATGACAAAATGTCTGAAATACTCGGCGTGGCCAAGCCAACATCATAGGCTTATGAGCACATGTAACACATAAGTAAAAGCAGCCAGACAACGAGTCATGGCTGCTCTATTTTCGATAATGATCTCGACCGCATCATCTATTGCGCCGCTGGATATTTCATCCTGTCGATTTATCCAAAATCGGTTCACGCCACATCGAATAAGAGGCCGCCGCTTTTAAAAAAAGAAAAAGAGCGTTCATTCTGGCAACAAACAGGGCATACAAAAATACTGACTCAGATAAAACGCGGTAAATTTATCTAGCAGCTCAACGGTCAAACTAAGGGGCCGACTTAACCGGCCCTAGCAAAGGAAAGGATTGGCTTCAGTGATTAGATTCACTACCGCGCATGAACACCTAGGAGTAGCTTTTTCGGATCGCCGCCAGCCTTGTATGTTGCAAATAGGATATACGGGAAACTGAACATTCCGCCCATAACAATACTGAGAAATCCGAATATATAGGTTTTAGTGCCAGCCGCTTCGCGCCAAACAACCCATGTAGCGAGCAAGAACAAGTGGATTACAAAGTCGATATCAAACTGACTGCGCCAGCCAAGCGCGAGCACGTCTTCTACAGCGACTGCCGGCCAGTTCAGTCCCTGAGAGAGTGAAGCTATAACCGTAATTATGTATATCGCTACAGTCGAGACGAGCAAAAATGTTCTTAGAATTTTCATTATATCTACCCCTTGAATAACAGCGTACTATTAGAGGAAATTATAACTTTTAACGACCTTAATAACACACGATTTGTGCCGCTTGTTATTATCAGACTAAGGGGAAAAATAAACAGTAAATATTACTTCCTCGGCTATTTGTCCTGATAGAAAAATAAAGGGAATTCCGCTCCGACAACACATAAAAACAAGCTACCGGCAGCCATGAACTGACCACCAGCAAAGAGGCCAGGCCCAGATCGCCTGGCCCAGCAAAGCCGATTAAGTCAGGTTTGAAATCGCAAAAAGCCTATTTACAGTCAACTTCTTGCGCTCTGACTAAATTTTACTATCAGCAAACTAGATAGGACTTACCGTCAATAAATCAAGCGGCGACCCTACTCCGGAAAGATATTCCTCTGCATCCAAACCTGAAACGCTGCCAACAAAATCTATCAAAATATAAATTCGGCTAGACAGTAATTCAGACACGACCTCCCCTGAGGACCCAAAAGCCGATAAGGACCCAGGATCAATGGGTAGCATTTCGATGCTGGGCGAGCCGTTACTTAAAGCCGAAAGACTACCCCAAACCGCCAAGGAATCCACTGGCAGTGTATCTAAGCCAAAACTAGGGATATTACCAGCTGCCATACTAGTCAAAAGACCACCTGCTTGATTTATCACCCCCATTACGGGAACCCCTACCCCCGCCGAAGACTCAGCAAAACCAAAAGACGGCAACACCATTAATCCAGCTAAAACCATTTTCTTAATATTATTCATAACAGTTAAACCCTCGTATTAATTTTTAGAAAATATTTTTATCAACATAACTTCGGAATTGATAATTACAGACATCTCATTGCTACTAAAAACAAACTCCTAACTGAGTACATTAAAACTCGTATTTTAGCTTCAGACCGTAGGTTTTAGGATCACCAAAATTGCCGTGCACACCGTAGTCATTTTCAGTTAACTGAGCATAATACTGCTCATCTTTGATGTTGTTTATGTAAGCACTCAGTGTTAATCCCTGAGGCTCATAAATCCAACTAATTCGCGCATCAAAGAGCTCATACTGGGGCTGTCTCGCGCGAGGATTATTCGACGCAGTAAAGAAGTAGCTATCTTTAAACGCGTAGCCTACGCCAATTTCCAAATCACCAAATTCACCCATACCAATAAACTGATTGATCGACACGTTAGAACTGAATTTTGGTGAGCGTGGCACTTCGTTGCCAGAAAAGTCCCGCGCGGCAAAACCGAGTCGAGACGATGGGCCGTAGTAAAGTCCGGTTTCTTCGTCATAACCACGCCCTTCAAGAAACTCGGCGTATTCCGACTCGATATAGCTCGCGCCACCAGAGATCGCCAGACCCGGATTAAGGTTCGGAAGTGGCTGATAAAGCAAATCTAGCTCAACGCCTTCAGTAACTGTTTCACCGGCGTTATAGAAGGTAACAATGGCACCCGAAGTTAAGCCTGCGATAGCGGTAATATCGTCGTCGGTAACCGTCTTGAAAATAGCCGCATTGAGACGAAGCGTGCCATCCAAAAGCTCTGATTTTACCCCTAACTCCACCGCAGTTGTCGCTGACTTATCAACAGCATCCGGCTCAGAGAAGAAATTCAATATATTATAGGTTTGGCTCTTGTATCCGCGAGACCAAGACGTGTAAATCTGAATATCGTCATCGACGTAGTATTGAAGCGCAAAGCGTGGGGCTATTGACTGATCTTCTAGATCAGGCACGTTAAACACCGCAATATTGATATTCCTACTTTTATCATCGCTGGCAAAATACGATTTTGGCGGTGTACCAAATGCCGGATTGATCGCGTCGAAGTAGTTACCGACTAAGCCTCGTGTCTCTTCCTGATAGCGCACACCAAACGTTGCATTAAGCCGATCAGTAAACGCAAAGTTTGTCTCGGCAAATACAGAATCAGATTCAATGGTGATTTTACCACCCGTTTCGAGATAAACCGGCTGAGATACCAAGTTAGTGAGTAAGTTACCTAATAACGCAGGAACTCCTACTGCGTCGGTCAATAAGCTGGTTGCTAATGCCGGTGATAGCTCATAGAAAAACCGATCAAAGCCACCGCCACCTTCCAAGTGATAGTAGCCAGCAAGCCACGACAAGCGATCGGACATCCAACTCTCTGAGTTCGAGCTAAATTGCAGCTCGTAGGTTTCTTGATCAATAGGCTCGTCAAAGGTAAAGAAGCTCGTTCTCTGCTCATCGCTGCCGTCGTAATCTGTTATCGCGTCGGAGGTATGCAAAGACTGGTCAGAGTAAATAAACTTCATATCAACCGGACCGGCGGTGCCCTTAACGATAAGCCCAAACAACTCTGACTCAGACCTTACCACGCCGTATTTGTCGTTATCAGCTATACGGTCTGGCGTTGAGGCCTCGCCCGTCGTCAGACCTGTAGCGACTATGTTCTCATTGCGAATTGCATCAACAATTTGCGAGTCAGACTTTTGGGCAATACCGGTTATGCTGAAATTCTCGCCAAGATACTGAGTCAGCTTGAGACGATAACTTTCGGTGAAATCTTCTCGCGTGACCGAATGGCTCACACCCTGTACTTCCGTGCCACCAGTGGGTTCGCGCTGATTTGCATAATAGGCAAAGCTCACCCCAAGACTGTCTGTGAGGGCTGCGGCGACATAGGCCTGCGCATAGCGGTCGTCGTAGTTACCGACGCCATATGTCAATGCGCCTTCGTAGCCTTCTGCAGGAACGGCCTTAGAAACAATACTGATAGCGCCGCCCGTTGCACTGCGACCATACAAGGTGCCCTGAGGCCCTTTCAACACTTCGATACGCTCTATAGGACCAATCGAATCCTGCGAGCCGTGGCCAGACGCCAGGTTAATATCATCAACATAGGTCGCAATACTGGGCTCGGAATTAGGTAGGAAGGACTCACTACCAATACCACGCAAGTAGATAACGGTATAGCCGTACATCTTAGTAAACGTCAGTCCAGGAGTGATTTTTTGCAAATCCGCCGTCGTCTCAACACCGAGCGCCTCCAGTTTCTCACCACTCATTGCTAGCATCGTGATGGGGACATCTTGTGAGTTTTCTTCTCTTTTCTGGGCGGTCACCACCACTTCTTCGAGTAGTCTGCTGTTGGCCTGCGCGAAATTGGGCATGGCCAGAATACTGAGAACTACGCCTAAGGACTGCGCCGCTGCATACGGCTTTAACACTCGCGCTTGCGAACCATTATTTTTTGTAGTCATTAATTTCATTGGGGGTCAATTTCCGTGTTTCGACGCATTATTTCGGATCAAACCGATGCATAAGTGAAAACAATCAATTCACGATACAGACTAGGGCCTACACGGGTGATACAACCCCTCGCTTTTAGTGGTAGTAACTTCCACCATAATCGGTAGTCAATCCAGTGGTGTGAAACAAGCGAATCTTATTCGACACAGAATTCACCATAGAAATATCGCAATAAGGCCCGTCGACGGCGAAGTCCGACGGAGACTAACTAAGGACTTAATTAAACCGTTATTTTGAGTAAATATTGATGGCGGAGATGTCGATACTAAGTACTAGCTACCTCAAATCCTTACGCGGGGAGCGGCAATACCACTGCAGTATTGCCCCATTAGATCTATAGACTGCTTTACTGTAAGGCTAAATTATTTCGCGAACGCCGTCGTCGGCTATCCCGAACAGATTCCGATCATCTGCCATTGGCGCGTGAGTCGGCGTGGCTTTCTTTGCCTTGGCCGCAAAGCATTCGTTAATATCGTCGCCGGGGAAAGCGCCAGATTGCCACGCGGCGGTATAACGCAAGCTCGCCTCAACGCCATGCTTTTGAGTGAATTTAATCAATTCCTTTGCGCCGCGAACCGCTACGGGCGAACGCTTAGCAATACGCTCAGCCAAGCCGATCGCCATCTCACTAAGCTCCTCAGCATTCTCAGCAACACGGGATACAAAGCCAATATCTTTGGCCTCTTCGCCACTCAATGACCGGCAATCCATCAGCCAATCGGCAACCACCCCGTAGGGCAACATCACCGCCAAACGCTGCACAGTGCCAAGATCTGGAACAAAACCCAGGTCCATTTCAAGTGGCGTTAAGCTCGCATTTTTTTCTGCCAGGCGAATATCCGCAGCGCAGACCAAATCCAAAGCGCCACCGATACACGCACCTTGTATTGCGGCTACCACAGGCAATGGGCTGTTCTCGATACATGAAATAGAATCTTGAATCGATAATACGGTACGCCGCATATAATCGGCCTTACGTGACACATCTAGATCTTGCGCTACTGATTTAAACGCGGTTAAAACTGACAGATCGATACCGGCGCTAAACATGCTGCCTTCAGAGCGAATCAAGATACAGCGCACGTCGTTTCGTGACTCAGCGTACTTCACCGCCAATGGAAGCTCTCGCCAGAACTCCCGAGTTAGGCAATTTCGTTTTTCTGGCCGATCAAGAACGATATGGCCGACCAGTGATTCGACCTCAAATCTAAAATTAAAAAACTCGGGAATCATCTCTACCTCTCATTAGTAACGATACACATCAATTCATCTAGGGGAGTATTAAATCTAATCCGACGAAATCTAAGCTCGGTCCGCCATTTAAGAGCATGTCAACAACCGGAAGAAGCAAATCCGCGTCGAGTGGCCGCGCGCCTGTTAAGTTAGGATTCGATAAAACAACGGGAATTAATCCATTTACAATAAGTAGTCCACCGTCAAGATCGCCGACCACCGGCAGACCGCGACCGTCAATCACTGGCAAACTACCGAGTATCGATAAGTCACCAAGTAGAGGCAGGCCGTCCAACGGTGCGCTCGGCATACCAAGTGAGCCACCGACCAAATCTAGACTTCCAATGATCGGCAGATCGATAGCAAGCGATACATTCGCTACGCAAGTCGCACAAGCGATCACTGCAAATTTCTTAAGTTCTCTAAAATTCATCATCCTCTCCTAATCTTATTATCTAAATAGAATCACGCTTAAAAATAGTAATACCATGCAGCGGTAAAAAGGCCGGGAACCCCAACTGCTTAGAGCTCCCGGCAAAAGCAAGCTACTCAAGAGACGCTTTCTAAAACACTGCACTTATTGCCCGGTATTTTTAGTACCGATACGTTAGCTCTAAGCCATATGTGCGTGGCGAACCCTGCTGGTAGTAGTCAAAACCAAATGCCGCTTGCAGGTTGATGGCGTAACCATCGTATTCGGTTTCCGTTAGGTTTTTACCCCACAAGGCGACAGTCAAACTGCCGTCATCGCTGTACCAAGATAGACGGCCATTAATAAGGGCGTAGGCATCTTGGCGAATATGCTCGTAACCATTCTTATCGTTATAAGCGCTATACCACTGTTCGTCTTGGTAATTGCCGTTTAAGTTCATACTCAAGTAACCATTGTCAGTTTCGAGAATGGTGTAATCTATTGACACGTTCGCACTGATCTTTGGGGCGGAGATCAGTTCGTTACCGGCTAAATCAACAACATCGTCATCGTTATTGATTGTTTCAACGTTAGCCAAAACCAGCTCGGTATACTCAGACGTTAGAAGACCGAGACCAACTTGCACCGTAAGGTCCTTAGTCACCGCAAAGGCCATTTCCGATTCAACACCATAGATCTTCGATCCACCGGCGTTCTCGAGGAAGTTAGACACACCAACAACATTAATAAACTGCTGGTTGGTGTAATCGTAATAGAACGCGGCAGCGTTAATTCGCACACGCTGATCGAAGAGATCAGACTTCATGCCGATCTCATAGGCATCAAGAAATTCCGGTGCGGCGTAGGCATCATCAAACTCGCGCTCTTCATAATACACACCCGCATTAAAGCTACCGGCCCTGAAACCGCGACTGTAAGCACCGTACACCATCAGATCATCACTAAAGCGATAGTCTAAACCGATCTTGCCAGTCCACTCGCGCTCGTTCGCTTCCAGCGGCGTAACAGAATCTTGAGTATATGGCCCATGGGTGTATCCCGTTTGTGTCGTCAACAACACGTCTTCTAAACCAAGACGCCCACTCAACAAACCTGAGATTAACTCGCCAATCTCTAACGGGCTTTGTCCTGCAACGTTTACGGGAACGAAGATATTATCAACACCGGTTGTATTACCCGGCGTATAGGTTCCTCTTGGGCTGCCGTCATAACCAACGCGCGAAACATTCAAGTAAGTAAGGTCAACACGATCATGGGTATAGCGAATACCGAAATCCATGCCTAAGCGGGCAGATATATTCCAGCGCATTTGCGAGTACAGCGCGTAACTGGTTTTCTCAGTGTCCATCTTCTGATCGATGGCGCCATAATCAAGTAAGTATGGGTAGTAACCTGTCACACCAGGGAAAGTTGCTGCAGCCCGAACATCCGGCGGCGTTTCATAGATGCTATACACATTATTCAGCTGCATATCTTCGGTTGCATAATAGGCACCGGCGATAAGATCAAAATCTTCCGCAAAGGTCGTGGCGAAGCGCAAATCTTGACTAAAGGCTTGGGTATCCACCGACCAATTAATATGCAATAAACTGTCTGGGCCGCCGTCAACATCTTGGAGCTGCCGATAAGACGAATCCGCAAAGGAAGTGATCGCCGTCAGGGTAAACGCATCATCAACATATTCAATTTTGTTGACCAGCATATCGGATTCTACAATCAGCTCACCCGTGCCGTTATCTTGTACTTCAAAGCGGTCCAGGTTTTGTGCCGGACGAGAATAGCCAGTGTTATCGATATAGCCATTATTGGGGTGACTACTCACCCCCACGCCACTAGTACCAATCACCGTCGCCAACTCAGGGTTTTTAGACAGATCACCGCGCGGTTCATTGCGCGCAGGGCTGGCAAGCGCGTCATTGCGCGCCGAGGTGTATTTAAAGACCATATTCGTTTGGTCAGTTAAATTAAAATTTAAGACCAAGCGTGCTGCCTGAAAATCTTGCTGGGACAAATCCGCGCCACCCAGCTGGTTCTCATAGAAGCCATCGCGCCGAGAGTAAGAATAAAATAGGCGGGCCGCCATTACATCTTCGATTACGGTGCCTTCAACACCATAGTCGCCGGTGTGGCCGTTGTAATTCCTAAGCCCCTGCTTGGCAGTAAAACCAAAATCATCACCTATCTGCGGTGTTTTGGTGACAATATTGATTGCGCCACCCGTGGTGTTTTTGCCGTAAAGAGTTCCCTGCGGGCCGCGCAAAACCTCGAGCCGCTCAACGTCGAAAAAACTCATGCCATGGGTGTATACCGCGCCCATATAGGCCTCGTCGGCATAGACACCAATGGGGCTTGCCTGATTCGAGCTGTAGTCAGACATACTGACGCCGCGAA
>TARA_R110001599_G_scaffold18219_1_pt1 | contig 30684 bp, 12 predicted proteins | sample TARA_R110001599 | Tara Oceans TARA_R110001599 (sample SAMEA4398360) | marine metagenome | biome: Polar Biome; feature: [MES] marine water layer (ENVO:01000295) within the mesopelagic zone...; material: water (ENVO:00002006), including particulate matter (ENVO:01000060) such as......
TCAAAGTACTTAATATCTGCAAAACCATCTTCTAAATATTCTCCTTTGATTATGTATTTGTTGTCTACATACCTAACAAAATGATGTTGATCTAAGTAATCTATTCCTTGTTGTCTTTTATAATCAACCTCAAACAAAAACTCTAAGCCAGATACTTTACCAATGTTAGCGCCATCAGACCATGAGTTTTCTGTACCGTCGTAAAACGTTTGTGCTTTATTTTCATAACCAAATCTAGCGATCTTACGCACACCTAACGCTAGGTTGTAGTCGTAAGGAGTTTCTAATGTTACGGTTTGCAAACCACTAGTAACAGAAAATACTTCTACATCTGATATAGAGTTACCACCATTAGCCGCGGCATAAAACGTAGAAAACTTAAATATCTTTTTAAAATCAACCTGTGCACAACACTTTTTAGGAGTCGAACAAGCGGTTAGTGCTATACATATTATTATAATTATCTTTTTCATATTATTTTTTTAATTTCCGTAATCAATATCTCCAAATTCATCACTGCCATAATCAATATCTCCATAATCACTATCACCGTAGTCAATATCGTCTTGTTCAAACCCACCATAATCTATATCGCTTTTGGTTTTTTGAACCCTGTTAAGTCCAACATCCCACCTATTCCACCCTAGCACCATAGCAAGTCTTTGCCAAACAGCGTTGTCAGAGTTTAGAGATTGCTGAAGGTTACTTATTTTGTTTGTTAACCTGTTAAGCGGTAAATTTGTTGTAGCCTCAACAACACCACTAATAGCCTCTGCACTAAGCATCCACTGTCCATCTTCTATTTCATCTCTATTAAACTTATATGTTTGAGTAGCGTTGTAAAGTTTTCTTAACTTTATACCAACTGGAGGAGAGAAGTTTGCAAACTCTAAGATTACATAAGTGTAGTTAGATCTACCTTCCTTATCTTTTTCTTTGCCAAATCTTAACAACATGTTTTTAATAGTAGAAAAAGCAGCGCCGTAAACACCAATACCTCTAAGACTACTGTCCAACATAGAGTTTAGCATTCTAGATTTTTTTCCCTTTAAAAAGTCTTCTTCTTCTTCATCATCTAAAAACGGTAATGCAAATAATGCATTTTGCAAAGAGTAGAATATAAGATTTTGAGCAAACCCATAATACAACAACCTAGACACGTGAGCTTTAGCGTCTCCTCTTCCATTTATTAAATCTAAAAACGCCTTCTTCATTATCCTATTGTACTGCATAGGTGTGTTTTGGAAAGCTAAAACTAATCTACCTAAAACAGAAGCCTGTTGACTAGATATTAAATCAGGTCTTGCTGACTGCTGAGTTGCCTCTGCTATTTCTTGAAAATCAAGAAACGCTTTATCCTTAGCTTCTTGCTGACCCATACCTTCGCTTATGTACTTATTAAATCTGTTTCTGTAAAAAGTAGCTCCTCCCATTGATATGGCAAAACTATCTGCCATTTGTGTTGGTAAAAAACCTTTTTGCAGTATAAATTGTATAGCCGCAGAAGCTTTGCTACCTAAATTCTTAGACCTATTCACATGTTGCATTAGTTCTGCTGCGTTTAAATCTTGTGTCATACCAGATCTACGTTGCTTTAACATGTCTGATTGAAATATCATTACAAAATCCTCCCAAAACTGTTCTTGATTAGCAAAAGCAGAAGCGGCATTAAATATATTGTTATCTTCCCAGTTTATAAAGTTGACGGTAGAAAGTGTTTGTAGAACTGCAGATCTAGCATTAAAGAACATGGTAGCACCAATAGAACCATTAACGTAGTTCATGAAGTCGTTTACCATTTTGTTATCACCATAACTTCTGTTAGTTCCGTTTTCCATTCTCCAAATAATATCTTCTAAAGAATTTCTAAGTTCTTTACCATAAGCAGCTTCTATCTTGTTCATGTTTGGACCTACTAACTTACCTTTTGAATCCCATTTTCCAAAAACAAGTTCTCTGTTTTCAATAAACTCTTTTAAATATTCTTCTCTTCTAACCTCATTAGCTTTGCTATCTAAATCAAAGTGTATGTTTTGCATAACCCACTCCTCGTTTGGCTTTACATAACCTTCTGAAGTTCTAGATATTACACCAACAGAATCAGCAAAAGCTTTTATATCTGGATTAGCATCTACAAAATCTAAAAGCTCTTTTAAATCAGCTTCTGATATTCCAGGTATATCATAACCAGACTTGTTCCATAAGTAAACTCTAACAGCATCTTCAATAATAAAATCCCCACCAGGAAGTAGTGTTTTTAACCTTTTTCTTAAACCAGATTGTTTTAAAAGTTCAATGTACTGGTTTTTTGCTTGTTGCTTTGCTGTATTTATTTTGTTATAACCTTTAGCATAAGGGTCTAGTAAAACTTCTTTAAAAAACTTCATATCAGCGTCACCTTGTTTTCCTTTGCCTAAAAAATTGTATAGCATACCTGCAAAATCTTCTGCCGATGGTGGTATCCAAAACCTGTAATTACCTTGTCCATCACCTCTTTTTTCAGCTTTAACTTTTGAGTATACTTTTTGAGCATCTATACCTTTTCTATTCTGGATCATCTCGTTAAGCCTTTGGCTGTACTCTATACTACTTTTAACTTTAGCTTGCCTTACTTTAGATTTAACATCAAACTGTTCTAAAACATTTTTAACCGCTTGTACGTTCTGTAAAGCGTCATCAGCAAAGTATATGTCATTATATCCTTCACCAACCTTATCAACTATCCACAAAGCTTTTGATTCTGAAGTAGAATTAGCCAACCCTGTTATATTTTCTATAGGCATATCAACTCCTAACTCTTTTAAGAAAAGTTGTATTGATGCTGCAGAGTTCTCTGGTCTTGCTGTTAAAATAAAGTTATCTTTTATTCCAAACTTATTTATTCTGTTTACAAACTTACTCCAAAAAGGTCCTGGTTTACCATCAACAACTAAACTAAACTCTGAAAAGTCATAAACATAACCTTTGTCTAAAAGCTCTGAACCAAACTTAGCAAACTCTTCTGCTGTTAACTTTCCTTTTGTACCATCAGGCGTTACAAATAAAACGTTAGAGTTACTCTGCGCTAAAGTATCGTCAAAGTCCCAAATACTTATTCCTTTAACCTGACCTTTAGAAGCCATTTCATTGTTCTTTCTTATAGCTTCAGTGTACATTATAGACTTCTTAGCTTTTGCACCTTCTTTAGTTACGTTGTGATTTTTTACATATTCTTTACCTATTACTTTAACTTTAGATTTAGGGTCTAAAACTTCAATAGCCACAACTCTTTCATCTCCTAGTGTTTTTTCACTAAACAATCTACCAAACGCACCTTTCAAGTTGCCAAGATCTAAACCTGGTGTATAGTCTTCTTGCATTGCATATTGCATACCCATAGCTTTAACAACGTTATCCATTGTTTTAGGTATTATATTTATAACAAAATCTTCAAAGCTGTTTTCAAGATCTTTTTCTATGTTCTCTACATCACCACCATTTACAATTTTACCAATCTTAACCATTAACACATGGTGTGGGTGTAAGTGGTCATACTCAAAGTCTTGCCCAATATTTTTTATATCACCAGTAAACTTACCATCAACAATAGCACCTTCAGATATACCATAAACATAAGCAGATCTTCTAGTTGGAGAACTCATGCCACTACCCATCATAAATAGTTCTTGTACTACATCCATTTCATCATAAACATCATCAACATCTTGAAATCTTTCAGTGGCTATTTTAACCATAAAAGTAACTAATTTTCTAGCATCTAAAGCTTGGTCTTTTCTACCATTAAAATCAAATTTGTTATTTACAATTTCATTAACAACAGACTTAGAGCTTTCTTCGTACAGAGGTGGTATGTTGTATTTTGTTTTAATTTCCCCTAACGTTAAGCCACCGTGTTTTTTACCTATTTTAAACCTTGTTCTAGAATTAGCTAATAAAGCATTGAAATCGTCGGTGCTTGTAACAACCTGGGAATACTGTTTAGTTATATAACCATCAGATTTTTTACCTCTTTTTTTAGTGCTTGGAACAAGAGTTATGCTACCTTCTCTAGCGGGCATAAAAGTGTTGTCACCTAAAACCCCTTGGCTTGAGTACATTCCTTTCATCATTAATATCCACCTGTAAGCATCAGCTTCTTCTATCTCTCCAGTTTCTACTAATTTATCAATAGCTTTAAACTTTTGTTTTAAATTTCTTCTTCCTTTTTTAATTCCTTCAGCTGTGAAAGCAGCGTTTTTAGTTAAGTTTTCTCCATCAAGACCTTTTAGTCCAAAAATATCAAACAGCTCTATATTGTTCTTTTCTTTGTTTAACAAGTTGTCAACAATAAACTTATCAATTTTCCTAGGCATAGGTAAACCCATTACAGTGTAATTGTCTTTCATTAAACCATATTGCATTAAAAGACCTGTAGCTCCAAAAAGCTGGTCAGCTAATTTTATAGCACCGTTTATTTTTTTACCGTCTTTTTCAACTATTAAAGAATCTTTATAAACTTCTTTAAATATTTCTTTAACCCTTATTCTAAAATCTTTAGTTTTGTAATCATCTAAATCTTCAAGTTCTAAAAGTACACCAACCTCACCCAAACCTTTTAGTATTTTATTTTGTAATGCTGGGTTTTCTATATAAAATATACTTTGCGCGTATTTAGATTTTCCATCCTCAATACTAGCTCTTATCTGATCATTTAAATCACCTGTCTTTTTAGAAACTTCAACCAATGTTTGAATAGTCATAACTTGACCTAGTATGTTTAGTCCAGATATAACATTTTGTTGTGCAAGTCTATCTTCTCTAAACGATTTACCATCAACTATACCAAAATCTTCTTCTAAAACATTTACATCTACAATTGGGTTCTTGTACCAAACGTAGTTATTTCCTATACGTTTACCTTTATTGTAGTGTTTTTTATATTTAGTTTTTGATATTCCTGTTGCTTCATAAGTTGATGTGTGACCTTCTGGTAATATAGCTCCAAAAAACTCCATACCCATTTTTCTTAATTCCATTTGAGCGTCTAGCAATTCGTTAGAACCACCTTGTCCTTTTCTTCTTAAATTACCTGCAAAAGGTTTTGTAACGTATGGACTTAGTTTACTAGCATCGACTCCAAATCTTTTAGCAATAACCTTATATAATATATTAGGCATGTCTTTATAAGACCTGTTTAAATTTATTATTTTACCATCTCCATCAACAAAACCAAGCTCATCTAACTCTTTAATTCTTTGTTCTTCCTTTTCAATATCTATGCTACCGTCCTTATTTAATATTGGTCCTTGCTTTATCAAGGTAAAACCTCTAGTTATAATTTTATCAACCTGCTCATCTAAACCTAATTTCTTAGCAACATGTTGTTTTTTACCAGTGTCTTCTTCGTTGTTTTCTTCGTTTTCATCTATGATATCAGCCAACTCTTTAGAACCTTCTTGATCAGACCTGTTAGCTTCAAGTAGAATTTTATCTTTTATTTCGTTATTATAAACGTTACCAGCCTTGTTGCTAACTTGAGAGTTTATATAACCAAAAAGATCGTTGTTTTCTTGAGGGTTGAAGTTTCTAATATGACTCAACAATTCAGTATACACATCATTAATAAATATTTGAGTGTCAGCATTGTTTCTAGATACTTTAAGTTTAGCGGCTATTAAACCATCAAAAACTTGAAGAGCTTTTATAATAGCAAGAGCTTTATCCGCTCCACTGTCCTCCATTTCTTTATCAGACATATCTTCATTCCACCAAGACTCATCAGTATAACCTAAAGCTAAATCCCTAACTAAACCTTCATTTTCAGAATAATCCTGTTCACCATCTTCTGGTATTATGTTCAAGTTTTCTTCATCAAACATTTCATCAAAATCAATAGATTTTTTACCTTTTTGTTTTTCAATAGTGTTTTGATCAACATCAACTGCAGATTGTTTTCTACCTTCTAAAGAATAACCTAATCTATCACCGGCTCTTTTAAACTCTTTATCGTAGTTCGTTATACCGTTTTTTTGAATTTTTTCAAAACCTTTACTAAGCTTGCCTCTTTGAAATTCTGCGTTGTAGTCTTTTAGAAAGTTAATAACATCACCAGCGCTTTTAATTTCCATGTTATAACCAAAACGCCTAGCCATTCTTCTAAATATATTTTTAATGTTAGCCGCAAAACTATCATTAATAGTTAAGCTTCCTTGTGATAAAGCTTCTGAAAATATAGTTAAAACTTCTTCCCACTCTAACTCTCCAGTTTCTTTGTTTATATAAACACCGTCTTTAATACCTTTTTGAAACTTACCGTATAGGTAAGAGTTTTTAAACATAGGGTCATTTCTTAAATGAAGATACAGTGCTGATCCCATAGCTCTCACTAATTTTCTACCCTCTTTAGTTTGAACAGTACTCCAAAGTATAGCGTGTAGTGCTTCGTGTTGTGCCACGGCAGTGTTTCCAGATGCGTATGCTTTTGTTTTGTTTATAACAAAGTAAAAGTTGCCAGACACACTGTCTTTATAGTAAAAACCAACATCAGTAGAGTTTTTTAATATTTGCTTTTCTTTGCTTAGTTGCTTTATTTTTTTATTAAGACGGTTTATTTCTTTTTTGTTTTCTTTATTTCCTTTTAAACCTTCTACCTTATCTCTTATGACTTGTATTCTTTCATCGATTTTGTCGTTGATTATTTTCAACCTACCTCTTTCGTTTGAAAAAGCTTTATCGTAGTCATTTTCGTCTAGCTCAATTATGGTGCCATCTTTAACATTTCCAAATATACTGAACAAGCTTTTTATACCGTTGTCATACACGTCTTGAGACATTTTTGCAGCACTTGAGTTTTTTATTTGTTCGTTTAAAACGTTAATTTTTTCTTTAATATCTCCAGTTGTTGCTGGGTCCATTCCTTCTAGTTTCTTTTGAAGCTTTTGCTTTTTAATCAAAGCGTTTATTTGCTCTACAGTAGCATTTTTAGGTGATGCTAAAACAGCTTTTGTGATAACTAAAGCTTGAGCTCTTGTTTCTTTAAGCTTTTCTTTTTCTAGATTAATTATTTCTTTTAACTCTCTACCTTTTTTAGTTCTTTTATCTATGCCTAACAATGCAGAGTCCATGCTTTCTATCTGTTTATCTATTTCTTCTATTACTTTTCCAGATTTTTTAGCATAAAAACCATAAACATCTTGTTGCAAAGCTTGGTAAGTTCTTCTAGCTTTTCTACCTCCTAAAGCACTTGTTAAAACAAAAGTAGAAACCAACATCTGACCAACACTGTTTGCATTTTGTATTTCAGGAGAGTAATTAGTAAGCATTGAACCTTTAACAAGATCGTTTAAACCCATGTCTAAAGCTTCTTCACCAAACTCAGCTATCATGTCTGGTATCAAACCTTTAAACGATTTATTAAATAACTTACCTGTAGCAACGCTAGTAAGTTTACCGTTTTTCTTTAAAAGCTTAAGACCTGAAACAAAACCCTTAGTTCCTGTTTTACCAGCCGCTGTTCCAAACCACCTAGACTCAGGTATTATTGCTTGTGACAAACCAGTTACAAAAGAAGTTGCCTGCCCGTATATAAAGGCAGTTTCAGCATCAAGACCTCTAGCTCTACCATCAGCCATGTTTTCAAAAAATAATAATTTTTGATTACGTTTTATTTGAGAAACACTTCTCGCTAGGTGTTCGCTACCTTTCACCTTGTAACTTAACCTGCTAGACCAATTTAAACCCTCACCCCTGTTAACTTTATAACGCATGTCGCCTTTGCTAATACGTTTGTTTCTAGCTACAAGCTTTCCGTTTATCTTAGCTTTAGCAAGCTCTCTAACATAAGGTATTGTGCTAGCTAAAGTACTTAAAGTGTGGTAAGCAAAATCACCTGGATTGTCGGCATTTAAATTATCCATACTAAAAAATTTACCCATACCTTCTTTAAAACCACCCTTGAATGAAGGTAGGTTTTTAAATATAGTAGCTGTTCTATCTGTAGGTAAAAATCCTCTTTTTGGACTTATAGCCTCTAAAACATAGTCACCAACAAATTCCTGTATGCCGTAGTGATTTATATCACCACCACCAATTTCATCATCTAAAAAATCTGTAGCAGCAACAAAAGTACTCATTACTAGCGCTCCAACAGGGTTTGACCCTATTTTAAGCATCAAATTAGAAGCTTTTAAACTAGCTTTTAAAGAAAGAGTTGCATCACCAAAAGTAGCTAAAAGGTTGTATGCGTGCCCTATTACAGGTATATGTTTCATTCCATTCTCCCAAGCCATGAACTCCGTACTTAAACCAAAAGAGTTTTCTTTAAGTTTACCTGTTACTTCATTTATGTTTAATATACCTTGAACCGTTTCATACTCAGATTTTAAATCTTCTTGTTCTTTTAGTAATTCTTGCTCTTCAGATTCAAGATCTTTATATAAAGAACTATAAACAGCGTGCTGTTCTTTTGCTATAGGTATTAAAGAATTTGCAATACCCATTTGCTCATCGTGGAACTCTTTGTTTTTGTAGCCTACAGCTGACTCACTTCCGTCCGGGTTACGTCTAAACTGTGTATTTAATCTTACTGCTTCTTTAGCGTCGTTTATCTCTGATTCTGTTTGTAAATAATCGCTTTCCGCATCTTCAAAGTTTAATTTATTTGCTTCAAAATCTACAACTTTTTCTTGAAATTTTTCAGCTTTAACTTCAACTTCTTTACTATAGTTATTCAAAACATAACTTCTAGCTTTAAAAAGTATCATTTCTTTTTGATCTAAATCTAAATCAAGAGCAGCTTTTACACCCATTCTATTTAACTCTGATTGACTGGTAAATATTAAAGAAGCTTCTTCCATTTTGTCAGTTAAAATACCGTAATCAAGATCTTCACTGTTGTGACCTCCAAACAAAGCAACAACCTTGTTTGCATGAGATCCACTGTATTTAGAAGCACTAAAAAGCTCTGCTAATACTTCTTTCTTTTCGTTTACGTATTTTCTTTCTTCTTCAATCTTATCATCTACAGGTAGAGCTTTTATCCACTGCTGCTCAGTACCTCCTTGAGCAATAAAACTTTCTTTATTATCAAAGTCTAAATCTGGAAAAGTTTGTTTTAAATGAGCTACAGCAGAATTAGCTGCTTTTTTATCATGATTTGCAACTAAAGCTTTAGACTTATTGAGTTGGTAAGCGGCTAATATCTCTCCATCTTCGACATCAAGGTTCTGACCCCCAGATATTTCGTCTATATTTTTTCTAGTTAAATCAATGTAATCATTTTCTTCTTTACTTAAAACTCTATTGTTGTTATAAATTTGGCCTTCATTTAAAACAGCGGTACCGTCACCTACAGCAACTGGAAGTTCTATTTTTGATGTAGTTTCTGTTTTGTTTTCTACGCTTCCAGTGCTTGAACCTCCGCCTGTAATGACATCGCCGTCAATAATCCCAAGACCATCACTCTCTTCCTGCGCGTCTCCAACGTTTAATTTAGTATCTAAATTTTTATCTTTATCAACATCTTGCTTTTCTTTAACTTTAACGTTTTTTGTTGTCTTACTATCTATACTGTCAATTAAAGAAGTTGTAGAATTTTTAGGTCCACCTTCCTCAAGTAAAACTGGAGTTCCGCCTAAAGTGCTTTTGTTCTCATTTTTATTTAAGTTTGATAATATTTGCTCTCCTTCAACGCTGTTTGGATCAATACCTTGTTTTGTATCTTTGTTCATTAACTCTTCGTTAACAATCAATTCACCTTTTAGTTTTTGTTCTGCAGAAAAGTCTCCAACAGTGCTAAAATTACCATCACCGTCTTCAACCTCTACCTCTCCTTCAGTGTTTATATTTTTGTGTGTGTTATTTTCTTCTACCACGACTGTAGCAGGATCGATTTCTTTTGTTTTTTCTTTTACAAAAGTATTTTTATTTACAAGATTTTCTGGACCAGTGTTGTTGTTATTTGTTTTTGGACCAACACCAGGTATTGTAGATGCAAGATCCATTTTCCCATCATTAGGGTTTGTAAACGTGAAACCACCACCACTAGTTTCCCATAACATATCATTTTCTAACATAGACTTAAACACAGCAGGATCTTCTCTTTGCATTTGAGCAGTAGATAAAGAGTCAAGCTCGTTTTGGTTTAATGATGAAAGTGCTCTACTACCATCAAGACCATGACCTTTAATACCTGACGAATCATAACCACTACCACTATACTTCAATAAAGCATCGTCTACAGTCAAGTCTTTATATGTTGACCAAGATTTAGTAACGTTCCACCAGTCTTTTTTAGCGTTTAAACCATCTTTTTTGTCTTTAAAATATATCATAACACCGTGCTTGTTAGCAGCTCCAGGTTTTATGTCATATCCTTTTTTTATAAGGCCTTTTGCGTAATCAGAAACTACAGGTTTACCATTCTTCATAACAATTTGTCCAGCCTTTGGGTGATCCACCATTACAGGGTTTTCTTCTGTCCAACCTTTGCCTCTTCTTGTATCAGGGTATACAGTATGGTACATTATGTTACCAGGGTTGTTATTGTAATCCGCTAAGCTAGCACCACCAGAAGCCTGTCTTTCTTCGTAGCTACTACCAATCATGCCGTAGTCAAACGGATCTGTTTTTATAACTTTTTCTTTTTCCTCTGACATATATTATTTAATTTTATTTTTAGAATCTACCACTGCTAAAACCACCAAAGCCATTACCATTTGATTTATTTTCATTTTCTTCAGTAACAGTAACGTTATTGTTCATTATGTCGTTATTAGGTATTATACTGCTAAAACCACTACCATCAGGATTTTCTTTGGGAAACCAAGTTTCGGGATAACCATTTAAATCTGGCATATTCGTCATTTGTGGTGCGTTGTTTTGCATCATCATTTTAAACTGTTTCATGTCGTTAGCATCATCAACATTGAAAACAAGTTGCTTGCCAGTTCCTTTACCACTTTTGGTTGAAACACTAGTATTAACAGTTATAACTTTTGCTCCATTTTTTTTAGAAACACCTTGCCTAATCTGCATACCTGGAACATTTCTAAACATTTTTTCTATAGACCTGTCCATTTCACCATCAACCACAAAATTCTTACCATCTTTTATAACTTTTGTTTTTTGAAAAGAGCTTATAGAGTTATCAGTACTCATGCTCATGTACAGTTCTTTTTTCTTAACTTGGGCTAACTTTTTATCATTAAAATATGTAGCCTCACCATTAATTTTCAACATAGTACCTTCATCGTTACCAACTTTTTCTCTTTTTGCATCTAAAGCTGATTTTGTAGCATTGCTATAAAACTTAGAAAACTTTCTCAAGTTATCATCAGAACCATCTTGGGATCTTAGATATTTTTCTAACGCATCTTTTTTTGTTAAAGCTTCACTTATACCTAATTCTTCTGGAAAATCTTGCATTCCTGCTGGGCTTTTGAATTTATCCTGAAGACCGTCAAGTTCACTTTGTAAATTTGCGATTTGATTACCTCTATAATCAGGATTTTTAATTTTATCCATTCTTCCTGGACCAGCGGAAATATACTTAGGTGCCTTTGAGTCATATGATTCTAGTTCTTTTCTAATCTCATTAATTCTTGAAGTATCTTTATCAGAGTCTGGGTAATCAGATATTGGTTTTCCATTAAGAGTTATAGGGTCTCCATTTTGATCTTTATAAAAAGTATCATCAAGCTCACCATTAATAAACATGTCAGAGTATTTAACATCTGTTCCATCACCAGAAATATCGTTAAAAAACAAATCTACTTTTTCCCCGTGTGTTGGCGCAGCACCATCAGCACCACTAGTTAAAAAAGTGTTGTAAAGATCTGTAGCTGCTCCATCAGCGTTCCAGTTGGTAACAGCATCAGTTAGTTTTGCAGATGTTTCGTTTTTTGTAACGTTCTCGTTGAAAGACGCTAAAGCAGTAGCGTGTCCAAGCTTAAACGTACCTTGAACTTTAGGTGGTGGTGGATTATTTGTGTTTGGATCATTGTCATATGTAACATTATCTGAAGTAACAAAAGTTTCGTAACCATCTTTGCTAAAAGATCTTTTGGTAGTGTTAGCCACTATTTCTTTTGCATGACTTAACTCTGTTGGGTCTTGTCCTGGAGAATAATCGTTATTCTTGTGCACTATACTAGCATCTACTTTACTTTTGTATTTTTCTGTTTGTGCTCCAGATATTCTATTCATCACGGTTAGAGATTCATTAAAACCTGCCTGAGCCTTTAAACTACTTGGATTATTAACAAGTTCCCTAGCAAAGTCTTGGGCTTTTTTTGATGCTTCATCAACAATAGGCTGTATAGAAGTTCTTTCTTCTTCGTCCATAGTTGGTATTTGACTAACCTCAGTAAAGTTGCTCATTATACTATCATACTTCTTTTTGTTAGCAGCAAACTTGTCTACTGCAGGTTGAGCACCTTTAGCAAAACCATCCATACCAGCAGACAGTATCTCACTGTTGTAATTTCTGTTTGTTTTATTAACCGTGTTAACAAGGTTAGCGTCCATCGCTCCAAATGCTTGTTTTGCCATATTATTTTACTTTTGTTAGTTCTTCTAGAGAAAATTTACCAGTAGCATCAAACCCACCAGCTAAACCACCGACTAAACCACCTACACCACCAGCTACCATAGCTTTACCAGCAGCTACTTCTTGATTTGCTGCTGACAGTGTGTTTGCATCCATACCTAATAAAGTAGCTTGTTTACTAGCTTCTGCCTGTTGTGATCTGTAAGCACCTTCTCCTTTCATCTTGTCAACCATTGAAAGTCCTTTAGCTTTTAGCTGTTCGTTTTGATTAAACTGACCAGATGTTGCCATATCTATTTTAGCTTGGCCTTGAGCTTGTAACATACTGTTTTTAGACTCTTGCATACCTATTGAAGCAGAAGCAGCTTGCGCTTGTTTCATACTTTGTGAAGATAAAGCTTGCGCCAAACTAGCAACACCACTACCACCCGCTGCACCTTTAAGGTTTTGCATTATATTAGCTTGGCTTTGCTGTGCTTGTTCAGCCATAAAATCAGCTTGCTGAGTGTTAACCTCTAAGTCACCATAAGCATTGTCCATGCCATCAAATGCATTTCCAAGGTTATTAAATCTACTTCTGGTGTTAGCAAAAGTATTGCTAGTGTCTAAACCTTTATAAACGTTTTTTTGCTGGTCAAAAGCTTCTTGTGCTTTTTTAGCGGCAGCTGCTTTCTTACCACCCCAGTCTATACCCATACCTATTTGAGCTAAACCACCTACAGCTGTTAGCAGAGGTAGTATAGCTTCTTTAACTTGTGGGATGTATTCTATTGTTTCAATCAATTCTTGTACCATTTTGTTATGTTATTTTAATATAATTACAGCTTATGTGTGTTATTTACTACTAATACCAACTTCGGCTCCAACAGCAAAAAGCTCAGCTTTTTCAGCGGATGTGTTCTTCATTTCAACTTCAGCGTAGTAACCAGATAGTCTAGAATTAGAAACATCAGCTTTTTTTGCAATGAAAATATAATCAGAACTTGGGTTACCATCTGCTGGTATTTGAGGGTTATCACTAGGGACTATAGTAACTGACACCGTTTTTCTATCAGCAGACACGCTTGTTACGTCACCCATGTAGTGTATACTATCATCTGTTGATTTCATAAAAACAGAATCTCTCGCACCACTTTCATTTTTTTGTAAAGATACATTTACTGGTTCGTTAAAAACTAAAGTTATTATTGACATATTTATTTATTTATTATTAAGATCCATCAAAAGCCGCAGATGCCTCTGCTTGACCACCAACAACACGGCCACCACCTACAGATATAACACTTGAAACTGGGCTTTGGCTAGACTTACTTCTAGTACGCTGCGATGTAGCGGCATAAACACCAAATAATAATTGATTTCTAGGAGTAGCGAGAGAAGTTGCTGTGGTAACTGATGGTGTTGAAAATTCTACAAAGCTATCAGTAATGTTTTCAGATATAGTTGTTGTAAACACTATGTCAGCACTAGAGTCGTTAGCAGGGTAGTTTATATACTCAGCATATATACCACTAGAGTTTAATGTTCTAATCGTGTTTGCAGGAACTAAAACATATCCAAAATTAATAAGATCATCTGCTAAAACGCTTTGGCCAATGCTAAGTGTTACTGTGTCTGGAGTTGCCGCCGTGCTCTTGCTAACAACCTTAACGCCAGCTACAACAGGAGTGCCACCGTCAAAAGAAAGTATGGACATGCCTTTGCTTAAAACGCCAGCGTTAGCACTACCAGACAAGTTTATAGTTGTTTGAGTAGAAACAGCGAGACTTTCGTGTTGCAAAGCAACTGAAGCAGATGCAATGCCAAGTTTAAATGTAGCACCAGGATCACCGTAAACTACAAGCAATCTTCTTTCTGCTTTTTTATTTATACTTTTTTTAGATGGAAAACTTATACTAGTTAAATCTTTATTAGCAGATGCTATGTTGTTTGTTATGTCGTCTATGCTTTGTCCAGGAGGGTTTACTAACATCTCATAACCATAAATTTTATCTTGAGTTCCTGTGAGGTCAACAATAGTGTTTGCTTTTAAATATACAACGTCATCTTTATTAGACTTTGACAAAGGAACATTATGCGTAACAACATAAACCCTTTTTATAAGCTCTGTAGTGTTTTCATAAGTATCAACGCTAGTTACTTTGTAATCACCTATGCTATACACACCTGCAAAACTAAGAGAAGGGTTTGGGCTTAGTATTTTACCTACAATTCTTTCAATAGTTATAGTAAAAGAACTTTGAGAACCTACTCTTCCAGTGTTTGTAAAAACATTGTCTAGACTTGTAAAAGTTAAAACAGTGTTAGCACTTATAGTAACAGAACTACTGAGAGTTATTTTTGTTCTTCTATTATTATTTAAACTTGCGTCAGTAACAGCTGTAACTGTAAGACCATTTCCAAAAGCTCCCGAGTAGTTAACAACTTGACCAACTCTAATTTGAGAGTTAAAAACAGTCATATAATGAACAGTGCTAGTTGTTGTGGACAGCGCGGTTCCATTAGTTGTTATTGTAACATTGCAACCTTTTTTATATATTTCTATTTTTCCAGCCATATTATATTTGTTCTTGGTAAGCCAAACCTGCAGCTATTGTTAATGTTGATGTTGTATTAGATGGTGGAAAAGAACTACTAGTATATGATATAGTTACCTTAATAGACCCATTAGCTTGTATTGCTTGTGTTACTACTCCACCGAAATTACTAATGTTTTCTGCTAAACTATAGCTAAAATCATCTGTAGAAACTTTCCACTTTATACCTTTCACTGTTTGAGGGTGTATGTAAAAATTAACCACCTTAGTAATACTTGTTGCAGTTTTTTCGTTAAATTTAATAACCTTACTAGTGACTGTTGAGTCAATAGAATTGTTTATTATCCATTTTTTAGGTTCAACATTAGAGGGTAGATCTACAGCTGTAACAGTGTGGGTAAAACTTCTAACGTTACCACCACCATGAGATCCTCTAGAAAAAATTGGCTTTCCAAGACCTTGAATGTTAATACTAGCTGTTTTAAGTAAATCTACATCATTAGATATGTTAACACCTTTTATAAAGTTATAATACTTACCTTCTTTCTCTATAAAAGCAGGAACACTTCCAGATTCTTTATCTGTAGTTATTTTATTAGCAGTCCAACCACTAGTCCCCTCGTAGTTTATTGTTTTGAATAGTTTAACTGAACTAGGTTCGTTGTTAAAAATATTAGTAATTGTAGAAAAATATTGAGTACCATAAAAATTGTTTCTAGTTAAACTTTCATTGTGCATCCAAATTTCTCCGGTTTTAAAAGTGTAATAGCTATTAGCATAACACAAACCTCCTTCTGGTATGAAAGATTTAAAACTAACCCAACCGTTTACTTTTTCAGTAAAGCTAATGGTTTTTTCGTTCAACGTTAAATTGTAGTTGTGTTTTAAACTATCATAAGTACCTATAACAACAAGAGAGTTGTCTAGATTGTCTCTAAAAAACTTAGACATACCTTTATCAGCTACGTTGGTTAAACCATCTCCTGACAGTCTTAAAACAGCTCCTCTTTTTTTATCAGAAAAATAGCATCTATAACCATAAGAAGCAAAAGACTCTGGATTTTTAGATATACCATACTCTCCAGCAAAAGGAACAGTTTGCCCTAGCACAGCGTTTGTAGATGTTAACTGAGAATTACCATCTGCATTGTAAAGAGCGTCTTTATTGGCTAGTATTTTTAAAGTTTTATCCTCGCAAATAGCTATAATATTAGTGTTTCTAGTAAATAGTTTCTGTATAGAGCCATAGTCAGGGTTTAAGTCTTTAGTTATTTTCTCACCTTGTATAAACTGATTTAAACTGTTAAAACTAGATTTAGAATTATATATACCAGAGTATATTAATCCGTTAAACTTTTCTTCTTCTTGGTAGTCTGTGTCTAGTATTGTTGAAACCCTTGGACCTTTATCAATAGTAACAGCATTGTAATCATCAAGAAACCTATTTGACTCTACACCGTTTCCAAAAGCAAAACAATTGTAATAGTTTAAAGTTTCTAAATTAGGGTCTATAATGTTTATTGGTTGACCGTTATCAAGTGTTATATTATTATTAGAAGTAAAACCTTGAACAACTTGCCTAACGATATCTGATTCTACAATAATACTTTGAGAATATATTACATTTCCGTTTTGGTCTTTTTTGTAAACTAATAATTTTTCTCCAGCTGGAATAGTGTGTAAAACGTAAGAGCCTTTTATTTGAAACACTTTTGAATCATCTTTGTTTACTGTGCTAACAACGGCTGAGTTGCTAAGTGGATTTTCTCCGTTTGTTGTTCTGTAATCAGTCTTAACACTCATACCATCTTTAACTATCATTCTAGTACTTGGAGTTTCGTAAAATAAGTTTAAATCAACCTTGTCTTTAGGTAAAACCTCAAACACGGCTGGTGTTTCACTACTCATTACTGCCTCGCCAAAATCAATCTCACATGCTGAAAACGTTCTAGCGTTTGTTGATGAAGTTTTCTCTTTGTTTGATATTTCTTCAGATGATGAAAAAGTTTTATTAACAGCGTAAGAATTGCTAGTTAACTCTAAACATTCTATAGAATCTTGGTTTTGTAAGCCAGAATCTTCTAAAGGACTCCATACTATAGCCTTGTCAAGCTGTATGTTTACTCCTATTGCTTTTTCGTAGTAACCAAGACTATTTGTTACCGCGGTTTTATTACCAGCAAGTATATTACCGTCTTCATCATTTACTTGAGTGTTTACCATTATAAAGCTATCAGCTTTTCTAATAACATAAACGGTTTGCGTTGGATCTTGAGGGAATCTAAAAGTTTGACCAACAGTAGTTAAGTATGTGAAAAAATTATAAAGATTACCAAGGTTTCCTTTTTGTATGCCAAATCCATTTATACCAATAAACTTAAAAGAACAGTTTGTTCTACCCAGCTGCCAACCATCTCCAACAACTGGAGCCGCTTCATAAACAACCTTATTGTTTTCAGCATCAAACTTATTAGCTACCGTTCCAACCACTAACCTAAAACTTATAGATTGATCTATACAAACAGATGGATTGTGAGCACCTCCAGAATTTGCAGGGGTTGCATAATCTAGTTCCTTCATACTATATCCATTTATAGAATCTTGATTAGTATGTACAGTGCTTCCCATTATACCTCTAGTCGTCCCACCAACTTTTAATCTTTTGTATACCCCAGCAACGGCCGCTGTAGCAACGTAGTCTACTTTTCCAGATTCTGTAACTGACTCTGGGTTTAGATCAAGTCCATTACCATTTTTAACATTTCCAACAAGCCTAGTGTTGCTACCGTCTAACATACCAAAAGCTCTTCTAGCACCTGTAAGGTCTCCACTAAAAAAACCAAACTCAGTTCTAAAGGAATTAGGAATTTGTAATATATCCTTTATGTAATCACTTGAAGTAGTTAGGTTTGTGTCTGGCACTATAGAATCACCATTAGCTTGGTCTAACAACCAGGATTTAGCGTAGTAAAGTTTAGCAGAGTCTCTACTTTTAAAACTGCTTACGGCTGATTGTGTTTTATAAATAAAATCATTTATAAAAGAATCTCTTTTTATTTTAATAAAAAACTTACCCTTAAACTCTTCTCCAAAATCTTCTGATGTTTGTTTAAAAAATTTAATAGAAAGTTGTAAATCTTGAGGGTTTGGTAGTTTTGTTGTTGCTTCGGTGTAAGAAGAAGTTGCTATATCTACAAGTTCTCGTCTAGCTGCTACAGGTGAAGATCCAATAAATCCAATATCAAATCCAAAAGGTTTCTTTATTTTAAAGTAGTAGGCATCGGTTACGTCTCTAAACACTATCTCTTGCTTATCAGTATAAGCCACGGTAGAGCTTACAGTAACACTATTACTGTTTACTTCTGTGATAACAACAACTTCACCTTTGTATGTCGTGCTTCTTTCAGTATCGCAAAGTCTCATACCAACTTCAACAAGACCGTCCGGGTTATTAACCCCATCGGTAAGCGACATACTAGTTGTCTCATTTCCACTGTGTAAATTTATGGTTGTAGCGCCATCACTAGTACCATTAGCCTTAACTTTAATGTTTTTTAAGCCTGTTAGACCAGCTTTCCTGGCATTAACAACAGTCATTGAATCTGGTTTTACTATTCCGCTTACTATAGATTTTTTGTATATTTCAGTTAATTCATATTTTTCCGATACAGTACCATTTACTTTTGATCTTATCTCAAAAAACTTATTGTGCAAATCATACCAAACACCAGTGTTTGTTACACTAGAGTCTATTTCATCAAGAAACTCAGCGTCGTCTCTAAGATCATAAGAGCTAATTAAAAACTGAGAAGATCCAATTGAAGGAAATCTTTCTACTTGAGCACCATACTTGATGTTTTTTTCTTGATTAGTGTCACTAGAATCTATAATGTTAGTTGCTGAAAAAGTAACTCCATCGCTACTTTCTCCAATCTCTTCCATTTTGAATCTAATGTGTTCTGGTGGGTTGCTTTGTTTGTCTAAAACTTTATATTTTATAGTTTCACCTGGCATAACATTAACAGGTTTTTCTGAATCATGTTCTTTTTTAACTACAACGTAATCGTTTTCGTTTATTTTGTTTATTTCAGAAGAAGGAAAAGACATCCAAACGTTTTCATCTTCTAAATCGCTATAGAACCTATCCATAGCTAAATTGTAGTACTCATTTGCAGAGTCTTTAATGTAATACTTGTAATGAGTTGCCCACTCTGGTGATTTAGAAACCAAGCTACATTGTATAGAATTTGATGTTTTTGCTTTTGATTGGTCAAGTTTTATTATACCAGTCTCATTTGTGAAAACAGGTGTTTGTCTACCATAATTGTCTAAAAAAACAACACCAACTTGATAATCTCTAATAGATTTTAAAGACTTTAAGGGTTTTGTAGTGATTTCGTTGCTATTTATCTTAACCTTAAACTGAGCAGGTGTGTTAAAATAGTTATATTGCTGAGTGTAGTTACCGTATATAAGCCTGTTAGCTGTTATTTCTTGAGCTAAAGCTTTTCTAGGCACGTTATCATATGGTCTTAGCATTTGATTTTCAGGAAGTAAAGATTTTATTTCTTCAGAAGTTATAACAATAGAGTCTTTTTCTTTTAATTCAGTAAAATCACTATGCTCTATAGTTCTAAGTATATAAACGTTTGTAGAGTTTGATTTTTTATAAAGAATATCAACAGATTTAACATCCTCTGGTATAGAGCTAACTCCAGAAAGAGTTACTCTCCTAACATCGTTTATCATTGATTTGTTATAACCGTCTTTTGCACTGTACTTGTAACCCTCTTCGTTTTTAGGTAAAAAAGCAACTTCTGTAAAAGGAGATATTGCTGAGTATTCATTATCTAAATATTTCCACCTGTAAGAAAACCTAGCAAACTCTTTTTCATATATAGCGTCAGGTTGTAATCTTTTACTTTTAAACTTAAGTTTATTTAGGTTATAAACAACCGTGCTGTCTATTGATATTATTTCAACATCAAAAGCTTGTTTACCACTTTGAGTTCCAATAGTACCACAAGACACGGTATGATCTCCTGTGATCTTTTTTAGTGTTACGTTATCAATAGCACCATTCCATCCACTATTATTAAAAAATAACAACTCCGTTAAACTAAGAGCGCCTCTTAAAATGTCTTTTTGCTTAAAATATACGCTGTGAGTGTAAGTACCTGACGTGGGTAGTAGAATGTGGTTAGAGTGACCAAAATCAGTATCATCTCCGTTGTACCTGTCGTCAGTGGCTAATATTAACTTTAGATAACCCCTATCGCCACTACTAGTTCCAGTTGAAGCAATTGTAACGGTGTAGGTTAGCTTGTAAGTTTCACCAGCTACTAAAGCTTCTGACAAAACATTTCTAACATATCCCGATTGTGTACTGTTAGAAGTTAACGCTCCACCGTTTACAAAAAAACCAGCAGAAGAAGCTCCTAAATCAGTAGTACCAGACAAACCAGTATGCCAAGTTGTTATGTTAGCAAAGTCTCCATTAGATATTTTTTCATTACCAATAACACCACTACCTATAGCTAGGGCATGTGTTTTAGATATTCTTTTGCTATTTTGAACTTGTATTTTTTCTAAAAGCTTAACAGTAATGTCAACAAACCTATCGTCTTCAGGGTTTATAGCACTAGCATCTTCTGCTTGTAGCTTGACCATATCATTAACTTCATATGTTGTGTTTCCGTAAAACTGTATAGGTTGTATTTTTACAGGTCTTGATTTTGTTAAACAAACTATCTCGTCTATTTTAATAGAACCTTCAGCAGTACCTTCAGAGAACAAGCAAAGCATACCGTCATTACCAGAATTTTTTTGTTTCCAAGTAACAGTTACTTGATGTGTACCAACAGTACTCCTAATAGTTTCCTGACTATTTATTCCAAAAGCAGGACCAGCAGAAGCGTGGTTAGAGTTTCTTCCAAAAAAACCAAAATTACCAGGCTCAGTTATAGTTATGGTAAAGTTCATTCTATATATATGACCAGCTAAAAGATCTGAAGAATTTGTTATTTTAGGGTATCTTTCAGTATTTCCACCTGTACCGTTATAAGCATAAGTTTTTGTAGAAGTATTGTAACTCCAACCTGTTCCAAAATTAAAGGTACCAGTGCCAGAAGTAGCATCAGAAGCTTTAAGCGTGATATCAAAACCAGTTCCATCACCAAGTCCACCACCATCTTTTACTACATTACCATTTTGATCTAAATTTATCTTAGAAGAAGTACCTATAGGTTTCTTTAATACATTGCCACCACTGTCTTTATAAGCCCAAAAATAATCGTTATTATAAGGCGCTGACCAATGAAACAACCTAACTTTAGTGCTGTTTGCTGGCAGAAGAATTATCTTGCCACTCACACTAACAGTATGATTTAACCAGTCTACAGTTGTAACTGTATGGTAGATTGAAGGTTCTGCAAATGAACCAGATCCGTTAGTACTAATAGCTATTTTCATACCAGGCTCCACTGCTCTCCATTTCTTATACTCATTTCCTTCAGTAAAACCAGTAGTTTCAAAACTTATTGTAGAAACACCAATGTCATCTGTAAATGCTGTAACAACTCTTTGTATATACTCGTCTTGTGTTAAATTGTATATAGTAGATGATCCAGCCGTAGAAGCATACACACTTTCAGTAGTAAAGTTGTCTGACAACAACTCAGCTTCAGTTGCTCTAAACTTTTCTATGTAAGAAGTAGTAGCTGAAGTTCTAGCTATACCTTTAACGTTTCCAGGTCTAATACTAGAGTCAAGCGTTATTTTAGGTGCGTTTAAAGGATATTTTTTTATTACAGTAATCAGTTCTTCATAAACATTATTAGTGTATGTGCCATCTGAATTTTGATATTTTGTGGTTGTTGAGAAATTAGTACAACCGTTTTTCATTCTACCTATGTGTATTTTTTTTGGTTCTGAATTATTATCAGTAAAAAATAGAAAATCATCTAAAACATTAACACCTGTTATAAGGTTTTCGTTGCTAAAGTTTAAAAAAGAATTAGAATTAGATTTGTTTGTATCTACAAGAATAGGTAGTACTTCACCAGTAAAAGTGTTATACTCTGCTATAGCATCAACAGTAGAGCCAGATATAAACCATATTATAGTTTCATTTTTCTTGTCTATTACAGATCCTATACATTCACCAGAATTAATTCCAACAGTAGACTTAACTATATTTCCATATGCGTTTTGAGCAGAACCAACATCACTACCTTCTGAAAAAGCAACATCTACATTTAAAGCATCTCTGTACTCTCCATTTTTTATTAATCTTTCATCGAGGTCTTTGTTCATTTTCCCCGATGTAAAAGTATTCTTTATTTCTGGCATGTATTAATGTTTTATTTGTTTAGATTTACCTCTCATTAACTGAGTCATCTCTTCAATCTTAAGGTTAGACAGTCTTAGTTTAGCAGTTCTTATAGCTGCCCTTTTTTCTCTTTTAAATCTATTAACTATATACTCCTGAGTGTTAGCTTTAGTAGCTAGTATTGCAAATGCTATACACTTATACACCGCCTCTTCAGCAAACTTATGAACAATCATCTCAGCATCAGTCCCTAAGCCATCACTTATATATTGTAAAACCACTATCCTATTGGTTATGTTAGAGGAAAAATCTATTTTACCCTTTATCTCATCTATATAAAAAGTTCCATTTACTTGAGACATGTCTGTGGCCATACCAAATCTAGCACCATTATGAAGATCATAATCGTTAGTGTTGTAGCCATTGTTATTGCTTTGCGCTACAGGTGCGTTAGAATTTCTTCTTGATTTTGTTGTAGATTCAGAAGATGCTAAATATGTTCCGTCATCATTAAATATAAACTCATAAGTACCATCTTGAGATGGTGCTGTTGGGTTGCCAGTAAATTTTGTTGGTTGTAAGCGTCTGTAAACACCTTGTTCATCTGTGAAAGAAATGCTTACATAATTAACGTAATCCTGTGGAATATCTATAGACAACGAGGGACCCACTTCTACTTCTTGAGATTTTGATGATTTAAATGTATCATAACTTAGCTCTTGTATTGCTCTCTTAGCATGAAAAACAACGTCTGATCTTCTAGCTCTATTTATTAACTTATCATCTCCAGTATATGCAACCATAAAGTTGTTTGTTATATCGTCAAGAGATATATGTTGATAATTACCTAGATCAGGGTTTGTTAATATAACCTCTACAATTGTTCCAGTTGCCATAGCTGGCAAAACCAAAACACCTGTAGCTGGAGTATAACTAACTATTGAAGCGCCTCCGTAGGTTGCAAGCAAAGCCCTACTATTAGATGTCACACCAGAATGAGTACCAAGTAGATATACGTTAAAAGCACTTGTACCCGCTGGAAGTGTTGGATAGTTTAAAGTAAAATTAGTTTGGCCTGAAGTAGCTGTAAAACTATTAAATCCGTGATATTGCTCCTGCGTTCCTTTAAGTAATCCCATAGTTTATTGTTTTTCTTGTTGTGTTTTTTTGTTATCTTCAGCCGCTGCTAACTGGTACATAGTTGGATCTTGTAGAACTATACCAGCTAAAGCTAGTATCTTCATAACAAGGGTTGTTTCTTCTGATTCATGTAGTAGTGGGTTTGTACTTACACCACTGTTGTATAGTGCATTTCCAGCAACTGTTTCATAACCCCACACAATACTACTTGGTCTGGCTACATAGTTACACACAACGTTACCTGTTGAGTACGCTGTTGTTGGTGATGTAGGAAATATTTTTATTGTTGTACCTGTAGCACGAACGTACACAGGGTGGTTAGATGATGGAGTTGCTAAGGGCGACTTCTCCATATATACTAAGTCTTTTTTGTTTATCTGTTCAACCTCTACAGATCCATATAAAACCATGCCCAACCTATATACATCTGTAGGTAGAGTTACTGTGTTTCCTGAAACTGATGCTGCTGCAACTCTAAACTTTTCAAAAGGACTTATTTTTTCTTCAAGCAAACTAATCATATTAGAATACTCAGTGTCATTATTATTCATTCTATCAAACTGGTTGATGTCATAAAAATATTGCTCAAAAATATCCATTTGAGCTTGATTAGCTAGTAAGTTAAATTCTAAAGGCGTTACATAACCTCTTTGTTCTTTATTAGCTATTGCTAATACTCGTTGATATACTGTATCTATACTTATAGCCATATTTGTTTTTTAATTTGTAATAGCAATCGCCCCGAAGAGCGACTGCTTCTACAAAGGTTTTTACTTCATTTGTTTTTCAATATTTGTGTAAATTTCCATACCTTCATCGGTTTTAAACCAAGCAGCTAAAGCTGTGTATGGATGCTCTTCAAAAGGAACGTTCATTAGTTTTCTATCAGTTGATCCCCAAGAAAAAGTTCTTTGATCACTAGATAATTTTAACAAGCCTAATTCAGTTGCTTTAATACCAAAGTTTCTAAGAACCACATTTTCGTCATTAGCTAGTTCTAAGAAAAGATCTGGATTGTTTTTAGCATACAATAGTAAATCTCTTTTAATCTCTTTAGAACTCATCTGTGATACCTTAGAACCAACCTCAACACGCATAATTGCTTCAGCTAAGTCTATTTCCATATTCATAGCTGTATTTAAAGCTTCTAGTTCTATTTCAATATCCTCAACTTCAATAGCTGCTTCTTTTTGTGGTTTCCACTCTTCGTATAAATTGTCTCTTAACGGGTGGTATAAAGATAATAGTTTTTGCAACATAACGTCTTCCTTAGCTACTCTCATTTCACCATCATAAAAAATCATATGTGCTTGCATTTGATTACCAACCATTTCGTCTACAAATACAGTTCTTTGATTAGGGCAGTATTTAACTTCTCTTTGGTGTCCTTTTTCTTCATCAAACCAGAACAACCCCTTAGTTTTCATTGTGTACGTTAAAGGAGATAACCCACCTTTTAAAAAGTAAATTCTATCTTTAACTTCCCAAGTTTCTTTTTTTGGTTTTGGAGTTTCCATAACCGGTGCTACTGTTTCTACATGCTCATCTCCAGGATCTCCCTGGTATGGAGCTTTTGTTTGCTTTTTAGCCATAATATAATATAATATAAATTAATAAAAATAAAAGTACCGAGGCCGAAGCCCCGGTTCTTTAATATAAATAATGTTATCTCTTGAATAACATAAAGTTGTTAGCTGCTTGAGCAACTAAACATCTTTCTGATAAGTAGTTAACTTCCATTGCATCTAGATCAGATGTAGCTGCTCCAACAGAACCTGTAACCCAAGTTTTTAATCTTCTGTTATCAGTTTGTGAAGCTCTATATCTAACGTGTAGAAATGGTCTCTTCATGTTTTTACCCATGTTTTCATCATAAACAGATGAAGTACCTGCTGGGCAAAGTACACCAGAGATCTTAGTGTGTAATGCACTTCCCGCTGCTGATGGTATCATTGCACCATAAGCTTGCTTGTCGTTTAAGTATTTCCAGTCAGTTTTGTAGAAATCGTAAGATCCACGTCTGAAACCTGTAAAACCTAAATTTAAAGCCATGTCAGATGAGTTGTCGAATAAACCAAAACTAACTCCTGCAGCGTGACCGTTACCAACTGTACCTAACATATTGTCTATAGCTAAAGCCTCTGCTCTGTCTAAATACAGCATGTTTTCTTCAATAGCTCCTTCTTTGTCTAACTTAAGAAGAATAGCATCTACAGTACCCATATCTAAAAGTGCACCAGCGTTAACACCGTATTCACTAACAAAAGTCTCAGTAGTAACATGACCTCTTTTAGTTATAGCTTCAAATAAACCTTCAGTACCGCAAGCAGTTGATCCTAGAACATTGTCTAATTGAGTACCTACAGCTGCTTCAGCTTCTAACATAGACATTTCTAAGTAGTCGTTGAAACGTGCTCTAGTGTCTCCTTCAGCTTTTAAGTACCACATGTACCCATTTTGTCCTTCTTCTCCAGTTACTTCAACCCAACCAATTTGAGAAACGTCAGAACCATTGATATGGTACTTGTCTCTTAAAATAATCGGCTTGTTAGTAAATGATGTAAATGAAGGAGTTAAAGAATCTCTAGTAACTGAAGATCCTTTTGCAAATTCAGTACCATAAACCATTACCTGGAATACTGAAGCTGTAGTGTAAGTAGTTGCTCCTGCAGTTACACCGTCATCTAAAGTTAACTGAGTGTAAGGTATAACTTTAATCTTCTTAGTTCCATAATCATCTACGCCTGTAACTAGACATTTTATAGTCGTACCTACGTTTGCTGGTGTAGTACCATCTATAGTACAGTATAGTAATACAGTGTCATTTAGTCTAAACAGTTTAGCATCTGCTACAGTAGCAAATAATAAGTTGTCATCAACTATGTTAGTAGTTGCAGCAGTAGTTGCACTTACGTGTAATCTACCTTGTTCAGACCAAACTACTTGGTCAGAAGTCATTGCTTCTTCTGCTCCTACTTTTGCTAAAAATCCTGATAACATTCTGTTACCGTATCTTTCTACCTCAGCCTCGTAAAGGTCTGGTAGATATTGTTGCGCCCAACCCGTAGAAAAATCTAGGAAGTTGCTTGCTAACGTTTGTTGTGTTGGTCCAGGGATTGCGTTTAAATTTGAACCAGCTATTGGTGTTGGCATAATTTTGTTTTTTTAAATTAGTTTTATTATTTTTGTTTTAATTTTAACTTAAAATCAGAAGCATTATCGCCTAATACTCTATACTTAACACCGTCTACTGCCTTAGCGATTGTTTGCCTTGGATCCATATTGATGTTCTTGGTGCTAGCAATACTAGTTTTAATAGCATCTGCTTTGCCTTGTTCGTAAAAGTGGTTAGCTATAGCATCCGCGTTCATAGCTGTGTATAAAGACTTGTGATAACCTCCAGCATCTTTCATAACACCATCACTGTCAAGAAACTTCTTAACAAAATTATTGATGTCACTTTGACTCTGTTTTACGTCATCAGCGTTCTTCACATTGTATCTATACCTTTTGTCGCCGACATTATATTCAAAACCTTTGAACTCATCGCTGAAAACATTACCTGTTTTCTCTAAAAATGTATTTTTTTGTTGTGATGCTAATTTTTTAGTTGTTTCTGATTCTTCGTTGTACTGCTTGTAAAAATCCATAGCTTTTTTTGCTTCAGGCGTTAACCTTGAGCCAGCTTTGATTTCTTCGTAATATTTAGACTTTAACCCGTCTAGGTGGTTTTTAGCGTCGGCAACTTGCTCTTTTAACGCTATTTTTTTCTTTGTTTTTTCTCTATCTGAATCCTCTTCATCAGCAATAAAATCTTCGTTGATTAAAAAGTTTATTTCTTCAGAGTTTAAGTGTTTTTTAGTTTGCTTGTAATACTCTTTAAGTAAGTTTACCTCATCTAAACCAGAGTAGTCTTGATTAAGCTTTATATAGTCTTCCATGTTTCCACCAGTTTCTTCCATGAACTCTACAACTTTTTGTATGTTTTCAGGTAAAGGATTTTTGGTTTCTACTTCTTGCTCTTTAGCTTTAGCAACCTCTTTAGCTATTCCAGACATTGATTCGGTTTTAACTTCTTTGTCAACCTCTTCAATAATTTCTTCCATCACCGGGCTTTCTTCTTGTGCTTTAACTTCCGGTTGTACTTCTTCTTGTTTTTCTGTGGTAGAGGCATTTTCATCGACTCTAACCACTCCCTCGTCGATAGGGTTATCTTCTTTAACTTCATTGTCTGGGTTTTTTGGTTTTGAAAGATCTACCTTTGTAGGTTCTTGGTCTTCGTTTAATTGTTTTAACTTTGGTTTTTTAACTTTTATCTTACCTGTTTGCTCAGGTGTTTGTGTAACGTTTTCAGTTACGTTTTCGTTTTCTGCCATAATATAATATTATAAAATTAATAAATAATTAACTTGGATCAAATTGACCCAAATCAAAATCACCACCTAAGCTATCATTACCTGTAGACTCAAAGTTTTTAGCCGATCCTTGGTTGTTTCTTTGATCTATCATTTCGCTTTGTTGCGTAGCTTGGATTTTTGTTCTTTGATCTTTACGATCTTCCTTCATGTTTTCACCGCTTGTTTTAGAATCTGCTTCAATCTGCTTAAGTTTCATGTTCATTTCAAACTCCATCTGCATGAGTTCTTTTTTAAACTTAACCTCAGACTCTTGCTCCATAATTTTCAACTGAGACTTTGTTTGTTCTAGTTGAGCTTGTATTTGAGCCATTTGTTGATTTTTTTGCATCTCTGATTGCGCAGCAGCTTGTGCAGCTTGTTGATTAGTCTGAGATTGCATTTGCATATTTTTTTCTTGATTTTTCTGGTCTGTTTCCTGTTTTTTCTTTCTTCTAATTTTTAAAAGCTGGTTAGCAAGTTTGACGTTTTTAATTTCTCTAAGATCTATAGCATCTTCAAGTTCTATATTTTGCTGCTGTAATGCCATTTGAATATTGTTTTCAAGCATTGCTTTTTCTTCTTCATCAGGCATTAGCTCTATAAATATACCAAAATCGTACAAGTGTAGTTCTTTCATCTCCTCTAAAACAGCTACGTTGTGAGCTCCTATAGCTTGAATAAAAGCTTCTTTAGTAGGTGAGTACTCAATAACATCAGATATTCTAAGCGATAAAGCTTCAGCAACTTCAGATGTTAAAAACAAACCAGACTGTAATATGTGTCTTGTTGCTGTGTTGCTATTTGCTGCTGCTAACTTTTGCACTCCAACTAAAGCGTTTTTATCAGGCATACTACCATCTCTAGCCTCGTTAAGACCAGTAGTGTCTCTTATCATTTGAAGGTAGTAATTGTAAGTCTGTATTAAAGACTGCATTTTTGCACCACCATTTCCAGATTGTATTTCTTGTATTGGAACTTTACCAGGATTCATATCACCATCAGCAGTCATAGATCTTCCTATAATCGAACCAGTTTGGAAAAACATGTTTAAAGCTTCTTGTGGATTGTAATTAGTTCCGTTACCTAAATCTATTTCAGCTAAACCATCAGCATCTAAGTATATACCGTCAGGAACCATTCTAGACATCACTTGCTGTAGCTTTAAGTGTGTTAGCTGTATCATATCAGCAAAACCTGTTACTCTACTAACTAGAGATTCTATTTTTCCTAAATACATTCTAGGAGCAACAATAGAATAATTCATTTTAACCTTAGTGTAATTACTCTTAGGTCTCACCATGTTTGAGGCTAACTTCCAAGATAGTAACTTTGAAGTACCTAAAACCATAGCACCTTCATATAATACCTCTACAGCTTTTGATAATTTCTCAAACTCTCCATTTAAATTTTCAGGTGGGTTAAACTGATCTGATTTTAGTATGGCTTTAGCTCCTCCACTTCCAGTTTGTTTAACTTTGTAAACTTGGTGGTTGTATGTTTTAAAGTTAAAATATAAAACCTGAACTTTGTTAGCATCATAATCACCATCATTACCAAAACCACTATGGTAGTTAGTATTTTTATAACTTTTTGTTTTGATAACTTCCTCTAACTCTTCATGAGTCATATCAGGAAATTGTTTAATTATTTCGTTAATAGGTATTGTTTTTACCTCTCCAACATAGTATATGTCTTCAAAATAAGGAGACTCAGTATAAGAGTAAACTATATTTGCAGGGTTAACGTATTCTATTTTTATACCTTCAGAAGTATTGTAAGATGTTTTTGTAGCACCAATACCTAAAACAGTTAAGTCATAGTAAAACTGCTTTTTTATAAGCTCGTATCTATTACCCTCCATTAAAACATTTATAGCTTGCTCTTCTGCAATCTCTATTTCTTGCTTGTAAGAAAGTTGCATGTGTAAATCTAATTCTTCTTTAGTTTCTGGTAGTTGCTCTATAGAACTTCTCTTTACTGTAATACCAAAATTTTGTTCTACTTGACTATTAAACTCTTTTGCAGCCATGTCTGTTAGTATATCCTCCATATACTTAGATCTTTTGGCTATACCATTAGGATCTTGAGAGTAAGCTTTTACGTCATAAGTTCTTTCTGATATACCGTTAACAACAATATCAACAAACTTTGGTATAATAGGTACTGGTTTCCAGTCTAGATTTAAATATGATAAGTCTCCGTTTATAGAAAGCTCATCTTTATATTTTTGAATAGACTGCTCACCTCTAGCGTAAGATCTTAATTTGTGATACTTATTCTTACTGTTTAGAAATTGATTTTGCCCACCAGAACCGGAAAACCACTCTTGTTGAATAGCTTTACCTACTTGTATACCGTACTCAGCTGATGCTTTTTCAGCATCGCTAACTGTTTGACTTGGAAAATGATCTTTTATAACTGACTCAGCCATATTTATTCTTTAATTAGTTTTGATGTATTGCCTTTGTTTTCGTACCTAGCCATACTTATGTTAAGTTTTGGTTTTATAATTGTTGCGTTTGGTTTGTAAAGGTTTTTGTTGCAAGCCATTATTGCTAAACCGGAGCTTATAGATGCGTCATGCTTTGTTCTTTTGTTTATATCAAATCTTGCCCAATCGTTTAGCAGTTCGTTAAAATAACAGTTTCCTATATTACCGTCGTGCCTATAACCTATGTGTGATTGTATATACATTTCTATTGCTGCCGCATGAGCTTGTTTTATATCTTCACTTGAATTAGGTATTCCACCTAC
>TARA_R110001599_G_scaffold89493_3_pt1 | contig 30643 bp, 25 predicted proteins | sample TARA_R110001599 | Tara Oceans TARA_R110001599 (sample SAMEA4398360) | marine metagenome | biome: Polar Biome; feature: [MES] marine water layer (ENVO:01000295) within the mesopelagic zone...; material: water (ENVO:00002006), including particulate matter (ENVO:01000060) such as......
GTCGCTGGCGCGCTGTGCCATGCCTTCTTCGAGGATTTTGGCGCCTTCGTTGACCATCGGATAGAGTAGCCGCTCGCGAATCTCGTCCTTTGAAATCTCGCGCTGTTCCTTGCCTGCCTTGGCAGCAAATTCGGCGATGATCTGTTTGACCTCGTCAGCAGGCGTCCGTTGACGCGTCTGGTCATAATCGTAAAATCCCTTGCCGACTTTCTGGCCCCAGCGCCCGACCGCGCACAAAGCGTCGCGCATTGTCTCGATACGAGCGGGATCACGATGCCATCCGATATCGACACCGGCGAGATCGGACATCTGGAAGGGTCCCATCGGGAAACCAAATTCCAGCAGGACATCGTCTACTTCCCAGTAATTGGCGCCCTCCATGAGCATCGCATTGGCCTGTTCCTGACGCGGGCTGAGCATCCGGTTGCCGATGAAGCCGGGGCAGACGCCCGACACCGCTGCGACCTTGCCGATTTTTTTCGACAGCTTCATCGCGGTCATCAGCACATCGTCGGCGGTTTTTTCGCCGCGTACGATTTCCAGCAATTTCATCACATTGGCCGGCGAGAAAAAATGGAGTCCCAGAACATATTCGGGACGCTTGGTTACGGCCGCTATCTCGTCGATATTGAGATAGCTGGTGTTGCTGGCAAGGATTGCGCCCTGTTTGACGATGGCATCAAGCTTGGTGAACACTTCCTTTTTGACGTCCATATTTTCGAACACCGCCTCGATCACCAGATCGCAGTCGGCGAGATCGTCGTAGGACAGGCTGGGCGTCAAGATGCTCATGGCGTCTTCGACCTGCTGCTCGGTCATGCGACCGCGCTTGGCGGTATTCTCGTAATTCTTGCGGATGACGCCGACGCCGCGGTCGAGCGCTTCTTCTTTCAGTTCGACAATCGTCACCGGTATGCCGGCGGACAAGAAGTTCATGCCGATGCCGCCGCCCATGGTGCCCGCACCCAGAATGCCGACTTTCCTGATCGGGATCAGGTCGATCTTGGGATCGATGCCGTCAATCTTGTTGGCAGCCCGTTCGGCAAAGAAATAATGTTGCATCGCAGCCGCCTGGGTACCTGACATCAATTTGGTGAACAGCTCGCGCTCTTTCGCCACGCCATCGGCATAGGACATTTCACCCGCTGCCTTGACCGCCTGAATGCCGGCTTCCGGGGCGTCGAAACCACGAATCTTGCGACCGCTTTGCTGACGGAATTCGTCGAATATGGCCGGGTTCTTGACGCCATCCTGATTGGCCGTACCTTCGGATGAGCGCGGGGGCGCTTTGCCAATCTGTTCACGGGCAAAGGCGATCGCGTCGTCGGCCAGACTGTCTTCGCCGACAATCTTGTCGATCAGGCCGATGGCATGGGCTTTTTTCGCCGATATCGGATTGCCGATCACGACCATCGGCAAGGCGGCTTCTGCGCCGACCACGCGCGGCAGGCGCTGGGTTCCGGCGGCGCCGGGGATCAGGCCAAGCTTTACTTCCGGTAAACCGATTTTCGCGGATGGCACGGCAACTCGGTAATGACAGGCCAAGGCGACTTCACAGCCACCGCCGAGCGCGGTGCCGTGAATGGCTGCAACGACCGGCTTGTTGCTCGCCTCCAGCTGGTCAAGCGCCTCGCCCAGATTCGGCCCCTTCATCGGTTTACCGAATTCGGTGATATCGGCACCTGCAAAAAAAGTCCGTCCGTCGCAGCGGATGACCACGGCCTCTACGCTATCATCGGAGAGCGCCTCGTTGATGCCGTCGACCAAGCCCTGGCGAACCGCGGCGCCGAGCGCGTTTACCGGAGGATTGTTGGAAATGATGACCAGAATATTGTCATGTTTTTCAGTGGTTACGACAGACATTTTTCTCTCCTAAAAGACCATGCTTTCGTGGCGAAGCATTGCGTCACAGCATGATAATAAACCGCGATTATCGGGTGAACGGACGGGATATCACAAAGGCTAAGGATTTGAAAACAGGCTTTTTGTCTCCGGGCAATGGAAGTGCCTATAATGCTCCATGTCTATGGGTTCTAAAACAAGAGGATTTGTTTCGCAAAACAGTGATGACGATCACCTTCTGCTGGCCAGCTCCATTGATCTAACATCGTCCGGCCCAAAGCAGCTGCAGATTAGGGCAGTCCCGATACTGAAGGCACATCCATCATGCGAACAGTGACTGGCGACCTTATCCGGCAAGAATTTCCAGCGCAACGCGTTCGGCCGACGCCAGTGCGCCCTCGACGCCCCGGGAAACATTTTCCGTGTGCTCGCCACAGAAGCTGATCGGCCCGGCCCTGTCGGCGATCACATTCGGTAATGTCGTCGCCTGGCCAGCGCCATGATAGGCCCAAGCTCCGCCTGAAAATTCTTCTTGAGCCCAGCTGTGATAATGGCGTGTCTCCAGTTTTCCTTTTGCCGCCGGACGCATTGCTTCGATATCGGCGACGATCTTTGCCATGGCGGTATCCGCCCCGAGCTTGTCCCATTCAAGAGCGAGGTCGCCACGCGCCTGTACCATCAGGCCGGTCACTTCGTCGTCGGTTGCTCCATATCGCTGGGGAATTACGGTGCTGGAGAAACTGTCGCTCCACATGCCGGGTGCGAAACCGTCTTCTTCCCAGAAAGGCGCTTTGGCGGTCAGGAATGCTATCGAGATCGGCTGATAGCTGACTTCTTCAACGGCCTTTGCCTGCAGCGCCGGAAGCCCCGGCCTAATATCGACGTTCCGCAACGCCGCAAGCGGCAGGGAACAGACCAGTTTCGCCGCCTGAAAGCGCGAACCATCGCGACAGGACACGATAACCCCGCCGGCATTTTGTTCGATCGCGGCCACCGGTTTTCCCAGAATCACGTCACCCTTTAACTGCGCCGCCATGGCCTCCGGCAATTTTATGTTGCCACCCTTTGCCGCGAATGATTCCGGCCCCGCGGCGATCTGGTTTTGCACGAAACCGCTGTTAAAGCTCATCATCATCGTGGAGACGTCGCGCGAATTTCGTCCGTGATAGGGCGCAAGATCATAGCCCAGCCGGATCGCTTCCTCGTTCAATCCCTGCTGCGCAAGAAATTCGGCGAACGGCTTGTCGAGCGCTGCGTTTGCCGGATCACACCATTTGGTCCAGTCATCGATCGGCGGGTTCTTGCCGAGCAGAACAAACGGCAGTTCGGCCGGCATGACCGGTTTGAGCGCCTCTGGAAAAGGATTTTCCGGATGGGCTGCCCATTCTTCCCGCGAGAGATGCTTGCCGTTTATATAGAGCCCGGTTGGCTGACCATATGTGTAGCGACGGCCGACTTCAACAAGCTCCACGCCCGCCTGCTTTGCTGTATCCAGTCCGCGCCCGTAACCGGAGCCCATGGAGTTAAATCCCATTTCCGGATGTCCGGGAAGATCTGTCAGGCTGAGAATTCGTCCGCCGACCCGATCACGCGCTTCGATGACGGCAACGGTCAATCCGGACTGTTCGAGAAGCCGGGCCGCATGCAGGCCGGAAATGCCAGCACCCAATATAATTGCATCGTATTTCTGCGGCGTTTTTGAGCCGCAGCCGGTTGCCAAAAGAGTAAGACCAACACCGGCCGTCCCCAACATGAAACTTCTACGGTTCAATGACATTCGAGTCTCCCATTCCGGCCGGATGCGCAGACCGAATCTTTTGCCAAAGAAAAGCGAAAATGGCTATCGAATCCCATTCGCTAGATCATGGCTACTCGCCAGTCGGATACTAACGCGCTCCCCACTGCAATAGATAAGTTGTTGGAAAAAAAGGATTATCAATTTTGATCGAGTAGAAACTTTATCGACCCTCGGTCAGATCGACCAATCGAGCGGACTTTGAAGGATATCTCATCTCATCTGACTCAACGATGGCGACCAGTGAGGCTTGATTATATTGCAATGAAAAAATCGGAATTTGCTCTTGGCTGGAAAATTCTGTTCGCCGGACTGATAGGGATCGCCTTTGGTGCATCACCGATCCCTTTCAATACACTGGGGTTTGTGATCGGTCCGATCCATGACGAAATGGGGTGGAGTTTTGCCGAGATCAGTCTCGGCTTCTCCATATTTGGTATTTCCGCTTCTCTGCTCGCTCCGGTCTATGGCTGGTTGGCAGACCGTTATGGCGTCCGGATCGTGGCCATCCTGTCGACTGTGGCCTTTGGCATCACCTTTGCCATGGTCGGCCTGAGCCCGGCCTCGATAGTGGTTTTCTACCTTGCCTGGTTTCTCGTCGGGCTGGTCGGCATTGGCTCTACTCCCGTGACCTGGAGCCGGGCGGTCAATATGTGGTTTTTCTCCAATCGAGGCCTCGCACTCGGGATTCTTCTGCTTGGCACCAGCCTGTCAGCCCTCGTCGTTCCGCGTGTCGCTGTCTGGTCCATCGCTCAGTTCGGCTGGCGAGGCATGTACCCTGTCGTTGCATTGTTACCATTGCTCATTGCTGTCCCTCTTGCGTATCTCTGGTTCCGGGAGCCGAGGCCCGACGAAGCGCCGGAAGGTCTGATGGCGGGTGGAGCGCTGCTCGGCATGACCCTAGGCCAATCGCTTCGTGATCGCAGATTCTGGACGATGTGGATTTCGATTGCATGCGTCGCCTTGGCTTATGGCGGCGCGCATGTGCACATGCCGGAGATCATCAAACAACATGGCATGGATGCCGAACTCGCCGCCGGTGTTATGGGGACGATTGGAATCTCCATTTTCGTCGGTCGCCTGTTAACCGGATGGCTGTTTGACCGGCTTTGGGCACCGTTCGTCTGCCTGCCGATCCTGCTGATACCTGCGATCGCCTGTTACTGGTTGCAGGGGACTGCTTCAGACGAGACAAAAATCTATCTTTCGGCGATCATGCTGGGCTTTGCGGCAGGCGCGGAAAGTGATCTTATCGCGTATCTTGCCAGCCGCTATTTCGGCATGGCCCACTACGGCAAGATATACGGCATGCTCTATATGCCCTTCGGCATCGCGGCATCGCTTTCGCCGGTGCTCTATGGTCATGTGCGTGATGTCACGGGAAGTTATGACGGGATGTTGCAAACGTCGATGATATTGTTCGTGGTCGGTGCGCTGATGCTACTGACCATGGGTCGCTATCCCGATTTTACCAGTAAACTCCACCAATGAGCAAACACCCAGACATATTCTTCATCATCGCCGGTGCGGCATGGGGCCGCTGCGGCGGACGGGTCGCGCCGTACCGACATGGCATGTGAAGATAGCAGAGCATATCAACGCCGGAGATGGCCAAATGCGATGAAAAGCCGGATTCAATCGCAGAACCAATGTCAGAATTCCGAGAGCAAGCGTCCCAGGCCGTTGATCTTGTCATCGATTTTGCAGGCTCGAAGAGCGTGCCAGTAAGTTGCTGCATTGATGGCGACCACCGGTTTATCAAGCCGTGCTTCGGTTTCCGCCGCAAGATCGACCATGGAAAGATTGGTGCCGACCTGCACAAGCGCATCGACGTCCGGGCCGTTCAATTCGGCCAGAACATCGGTCAGTCTTTCCGGTGATACCTTGGCTATGTCAGTCCAGCATCGGCATTGCAGCGAAACGTCTCGGACCACTTCAAAGCCGGATTCTTCCAGATAGTTGCGCACTTCGGCATTGGCTGCCGGAAAATAGGGCGAGACGAAACTCACCCTTTTGATTCCGCCATAGGCCCGGAGTGCTGCGACCAAGGATTCCGAGCCGATGCTAACATCCAAACCGGACACATCCTCGACCTGTTTCCTGAACTTTTCACCGCCGGCAATGCCTCCATAGAAAGTGACCGCCGACATCCCCATGACCAGGTAGTCCGGCTTGCAGGTCATGACCGAGCGCACGGCGTCCATGGTATTGTCGGAAATCGCCTGCGTGCCGGCAAAGAAATCTTCGTCCGAAAGTGCAACGGGGTCGGTCACGAAAATTCGGGAATAGTGGTTGGTAACGCCGTTCGGACGCATGCGTTCCATATCCGGCTGCACAACTGTATTGGTCGAAGGACCGATCACACCCATCATCTTGCGCCAGCCTTGAATATCACCCATGATATATCTCCGTTCTAATTGATAGCATCTGCCTGAGCCAGGCTTTCATACATCGACTGACGCATGAGATATTCGCGGCGGAGGACATGGTTCTGCTTTATCGCGAGCATTTCCTGGCGTTTGCGCTCGTGGGCACCGCTCTCATGCCCGCTTTGTATGAACTTCATGTTCTCGATAGTCTGGGTTTGCGTGAAGCTATGGGTGACTTTTCGCCGCTGACGGTCATAAAGTTCCAGACCGCCATTCGGTTTTCCCGACTGCAGCAAAGGCTCCAGTTTCTCGAACAGGTTGAAAGCATCATGTACGCCCGAATTCATGCCGAAACCACCGAGTGGATTGTTGAGATGCGCCGAATCGCCAATCAGGATCACGCGGTTCTCGACGAAGGATTTGGCGACCCTCTGGTGCACGCGATATAGTGTGCGATGGCGTGTCTCGACAGAGGCTCCGTCACCGGTAAGCCGGTCAAAAATGTCGTTTTTCATTTTGTCCGAACGCAAGTCGTCGTCGTTCAGGGTCCCGTCGGTGGGGACTAGAACGCGCCACAATGAAGGGACACGCAACAGGACTAACCACTCATCGGGGTCGGAAACATAGTTTACCGGAGCAAGTCCGGGCAAATGCGCCGCCAGATCTTCTTCGGTGGATAGGCACAGAAACCGTTCGGCATAGGTGAAACCGTCAAATTCGATTCCCAGCCATTTTCGAACGATACTGTTCGCCCCGTCCGCCCCGATAAGATAGTCCGCTCGCAAATGGTCAATGCCCAAAGCGGTTTCAACAGCCATATCAACGCCATCGGCATCCTGCTGAAAGGAAAGCAGACGGTTGCCAAAACGAATATCGGCATTGTCGAATTTACCCAGACCGTCGGCCAATGCGCGGGACAGGTGATATTGTTCACACTGGATACGAAATGGGTAGCGCGTAATATCGGATAGTTCCGACAGATCGAACTCGATAAATTCTCCGGATTGGCGATCCCTCCAGTGATATTTTGGGGCTTTCAATCCCCGATCAAGCAACATCGGAGTAATGCCTATTTGATCCAGCATTTCCAATGTTGGCGGATGGAAGGTGGAGGCCCGCAAATCCTGAGCGCAATCAGCGCCCGCTTCGAGTACAACCACGTCAACGCCGATCTGCGCCAGTAGCGTAGCCATTACCGTTCCAACCGGTCCTGCACCAGCAATCACAACCTGACAGCGTTCCCGCTTCATTTGACATTATCTCCAGCTTTTTCAATCACCCTGAATGTATGGACACAAAGTCGAGGTTTCAGACCAAAGACATAGCGAAGTATCCGCCTTGCGGTGATTGCAGGTGCGGAAGATGCGATTGGAAATGGTTGCGCACACAAATTATCGACAATGGGAGAAAGTTGTTGTCGAGAATCTTCGTCGATCGAATCGTACTGATATTGTCAGCCGCAATTTTGGCCTCATGCCGACATGCTCCGGACACCCTCACCTCTCGCGCGGAGCAAGACAGCGCATATGAAATTCGGTTTGAGAAGTTGATGCGTGACCCCGGAAACTTTGTTTATGAGCCAATGGAGGCTGTTTTGGGAACCTCCTATCATGTCGCCCTACCTTCCGGCGGTGAAGAGCATTTTCTGCCCAAGGCGCTTGCAGACGCACAAAATTATGCCGAGATCAATGAATCCACTGCGTTCATGATCTGGTACCAAGGCAATCTTGTTCATAGCTGGTACGCACCCGGAATTCAGGCAGACACTATTCTCAATTCCAAATCTTTGTCCAAACCGCTGGCCGCAATTGCGATCGGACGGGCGATTATGCTCGGGAAGATTCGCAGTCTCGATCAACCGCTGTCAGAAATCGTTACAGAGCTGAGAGGAAAGCTGAAGGGTGACATTCTCGTGCGCCATCTGCTAGATATGCGGACCGGACTGCTGGATCAGTCTGTTAGCTCAGATCCGGCGCATCCCATCAACCGCGCCTATCTGGACCCCGATCACGGCCAGTATATTCTGGATCTTTATCCGATGATCGATACACCCGGATCTCGCTATTCCTACAATAATGCAGCTGGCGATATGGTTGCGTTGATTATCGAAAAGGCCACCGGCAGGCGATATGCAGAATTTATTGGTTCTGAAATTCTTTCTCCTCTTGGTGCCAGAGGTGGTGAAGTCTGGACAAACCATGAAGGCGGGTTGGCTCATTCGGGATGCTGCATGAAATTGCCCGCCGAGAGTTGGTTGCGCATGGCCGTATTGCTCGTGCAAAACGGCGTTTGGGATGGCAGGCAGCTATTGTCTTCCGAATATGTCGCCGAGATGCAGCTCGGTACCACGCAAAACCGGAATTTTGGACTCGGCATCTGGCTGGGTGAACCCTATCGTGAAAAGCGCGGGTTTGGCGCGTCTGGAACATTGGGGCCCAAAATTCTGCAATCAGAGCCGTTTCTGGACCCTCAAATGATTATGTTTGATGGAAACGGCAGTCAAACTATCTTTATTTCGCCCAAACATTACCTGGTTATTTTACGAATGGGGCCGACCCCGCCCAAAAACCCAGGCTGGGACAATGCTGTGCTTCCGAATATTCTGATTCGCGGTTTACGCTGACCAAATGAAGTCGGCCAATTACACAGTAGCGCAGACGGTTTTCCATTCGAGATAATTGTCCATCGCCTGCTTGCCGCTATCGCGACCCCAGCCGGATTGCTTGACCCCGCCAATAGCAAGTGACGGATCGTACATGGCGTGGCAATTGATCCACACGGTTCCTGCCCTGATTTCGCTGCTCATCCGATGCGCCCTGGACAGGCTTTCAGTCCAGACACTGGCCGCGAGGCCGAAATCGCTATCATTGGCAGCGGCAATCACAGCGTCCACATCGTCAAATTTCTGCACGGCGAGCACAGGCCCGAAAACTTCCTCGCAGACGATCTCCATATCAGGAGAAACATCAGCCAAAACGGTTGGCGAAATGAAAGTGCCTGCCTCTCCACTGCGTTCTCCACCGGCCAGCAGCGTCGCACCATCGGCTTGTGCGCGCTTGATAAAGCCTTCCACGCGCTCGGCCTGGCGAACCGACACCAGCGGTCCCATTTGCGTTTCGGGATCGAGACCATGACCCATTTTCAATCCCTTGGCATATTCGACAACGCCGGCGACCAGACGATCATAAATGGCGCTGTGGGCATAGAGACGCGACCCAGCGATGCAGACCTGCCCGCCATTGAAGAAGATCGCATTGGCTACCCCCGGAATGGCCAGTTCAAGATCGGCATCGTCCATGACAATAGACGGCGACTTGCCGCCAAGTTCCAGCGTGACCCGCTTGAAATTTGTCTTGGCGGCATCAAGGATAGCGCGGCCCGTTGCCGTCGAACCGGTAAAGGCAATTTTGTCGACGCCGGGATGAGCGGCCAGGCTGGCGCCGGTTTCGGCACCGAAACCGGTAATCACATTCAAAACACCATCAGGCAGCCCCGCTTCGCTCATCAATTCCGCGAGGCGCAGGGCCGTCAGTGACGTGTCTTCGGCAGGCTTCAGGACGATTGTGCAACCGGCAGCCAAAGCGGGTGCCAATTTCATAGCGGTCAACACCAGCGGCGAGTTCCACGGGACGATCGCTGCAACCACGCCGACTGGTTCCCTGACGGTCCAGGTTCGCATCTGCTTTCCTGCGGGCTGATAGTCGATCGAGCTTTCCAGCGTCTGGCCTTCGATATTCATGGCCTGCCCGGCAAAAAAGCGAAACTGGTTCACAGCACCGGGAAGCTCCGCCCAGCGCCCGACGAAAAGCGGTTTGCCCTGATCGAGGCTTTCCAGCTCGGCGAGCGCATCAATATTTTCCTCGATAATATCGGCTATGGCCCAAAGAATCTTGGAGCGATTTAGCGGTGTGGTGCTTTTCCAGCCCGCAAAAGCGCCGCGGGCCGCTGACACGGCTTCGTCCGCATCAGCCGAACGTGCCAGGGCGAGCTTGCCAGTCACAGCGCCGGTCGCGGGATCGACCGTATCAAAGGTCTCGCCATCCCGGGCCACCTTCCATTTACCGTTGAGCAGCAAACCTTCGCCTCCAGCACGGCGCGCGAGAAACTGCTGATTTGTCGGATGAAGCTTGGTTAGATCAAAAGCCATGGCATACTATCTCCAGAATATACGAAGGTGCTGACCTCCCGGATGCCAAAACACCATCCTTACCCCAATAAAAATTCGCTTGTCGGATAAGAATATCCGAACAGAGACTAATCGATCCGACTTGCTCTAGCAATATTGCGTAATCCTTGCCGGTGCGATTCCCGCACGAGGCGTTAATGAATTGGGGAAGCTATGTCCTATCGTTTGGGAGTAGATGTGGGTGGCACGTTTACGGATCTATTGCTGCTGGATCAACAAAATGGCGATTTCTGGAGGCACAAGACGCCCTCTACTCCTCAGGACAGTTCGCAAGGCATTCTCAACGGTGTCAGCGCCATCTGTCGGGAAGCGGGAATCAGCCCCTCCGGGATCGAGTTTTTTTTACACGGAACGACCGTCGCGACTAACGCGATGCTGGAAGGCAAAGGCGCGCGCGTCGGGCTGATCACCACAGATGGCTATCGTCAGATCATGCAAATCGCACGCAGCTTCGTGCCTGGCGGACTGGCTGGCTGGATCGTATGGCCCAAGCCGGAACCGCTGGCCGCGCTGGAGGACAGTTTCGAAATTGCCGGCCGGATCGATGCCCAGGGTATTGAGATAGACCCGATTGATGAAAGAGAGATCCGACGGGTTCTGGAAGAACTGAAAGATTCCGGCATCGAAGCGCTCACCGTCAGCCTGATAAATTCCTATCTAAACGGCGCGCATGAAGACCGGGTTGGCGAACTGGCGGCAGAGATCATGCCTGACATCCCCTTCTCGCTCAGTCATCAGGTGCTGCCGGAAATGCAGGAATATGAGCGCACGTTGACCACCGTCGCAAATGCCTCGGTGCGCCCGGTAGTTGGCAAATATGTTCGCAATTTGCGAGACAGTCTGCGGTCGTGTGAAATGAACGGATCGCTCTCTCTGCTCCGCTCGGACGGCGGCCTCATGTCCTCGGAAAAAGCGGAAGACCATCCGGTTTCGCTATTGATGTCCGGCCCCGCAGGTGGCGTCACAGGTGCTATATGGGTGGGGCGCAATGCTGGCATCAAGAATATTCTGACGCTCGACGTTGGCGGCACATCTACGGATGTTGCACTCATTGAAAATCTCGAGGCGCGCCGGCAACGAACCACCGAAGTCGGCCATTTGTCGGTGCGAGCATCGGCACTCGATGTCAAAACCGTAGGCGCAGGTGGCGGTTCGATCGCCTATGTGCCGGAACTCACCGGGGCGTTACGGGTCGGGCCTGAATCGGCGGGCGCGGTTCCCGGACCGGTTGCCTATGGCAAAGGGGGAGTGGAGCCGACTGTTACCGACGCAAATGTCGTGCTGGGCTATCTACCGGAATCCTTGCTGGGCGGGTCGTTCAAGCTGGACCGCGAAGGGGCGGAAAAATCTATCCAGAAAATTGCAGACATGCTGGAAATCAGCCTGATGGAGGCTGCGCGCGGTATCATAGACATCGTCAACGAAAATATGTTTGGCGCACTGCGAATGATTTCGGTCCAGCAAGGCTATGATCCGCGCCATTTCGCGCTCATGGGTTTCGGCGGCGCTGGCCCGCTACATGTCAATGCCGTAGCTCGGTTAATGGATAGCTGGCCGGCGATCTCACCTGTCTCTCCGGGTGTGCTTTGCGCGCTTGGCGATGCCACAACCCGTATGCGGACCGAGACCGCCCGCAGCTTCTCGCGCCGCTTCAACGAGACCGACGAAGCCGAAGTAATCGGGCTGCTTCAGGAAATCTCCGCGCAAACACGTGCCGAATTGATGGAAGAAGGCATCGCGGACGAAGATATCACTTCACAGTTCGAACTTGATGTCCGCTATGAAGGACAGGCCTTTGAGGTGCCGCTCTCGATCGACGAGAAGACGTTGATCGAGGACGGGCTGGCCGGGGTTACCGACCGCTTTGACGAAGAGCATCACCGCCTGTTCACCTTCAACATGGAAAGCGCCCATGAACTGGTGAATATCCGAGCTGTAGCCTTGGGCCCCGAACTGGACCTCCCAGCCCCGAAACTGCGAAGTGGCACAGGCGATCCATCCGCGGCTAAGCTGCGCGACCATCAGCTTTGGGCCGACGGGAAGATGCAGGCGGCGGTCATCTATGATCGCTCGAAACTGCTTGCTGGTGATATTATTTCAGGGCCGGCGATCATCATCGAAATGGACTCCACGACCCTGATCGAAGCAGACTGTATCGGTACCGTCGATCAGGTCGGCAATATTCTAATCAACCTGGCCTGAGGAGGGACTTATGCCCGCACAGATTATTCAGTCTAACGAAACACCCTTCAACACAGTGCCGATCGATCCGGTTACACTGGAGGTAATCGAAAATGCCCTCCGCAACGCCCGCATCGAGATGGATGCAACGCTGGTCCGCACCGCAATGTCACCCGGTATCCGCGAACAGGGTGATGCTTTCCCGTTGATCGCCGACAGCAAGGGCCGGATGATCGTCGGTCAGTTTGGTAGCTATATTGGTCCGTTTCTCGACGGGTTTGATGGCACGGTCGAAGATGGTGATTTGATTTTTCTGTCTGATCCCTATTCGGTGGACGGCGCGATCAGCCACTCCAACGACTGGCTGGTATTGATGCCCGTTTATAAAGGCGGGAGGCTGCTAGCCTACACTTCCATGTTCGGTCATATGTCCGATATCGGCGGCAAGGTTCCCGGATCGATGCCGATCGATGCCACCAGCATTTTCCAGGAAGGCGTCCGCATCCCGCCGATCAAAATCTGGAAACGCGGCGAATATAACGAAGACCTGATCAAGCTTGTCATGCATCAGACCCGCACTCCGGACTGGTGTAAGGCAGATTTGAATGCATTGATCGCATCGTGCCGTGTCGCTGCGCGCCGCGTGGTCGAACTATGTGATCGTTTTGGCGAAGATGTCTATGCTTCTGCTACCGATCTGCTGCTCGAACGCAACCATCGTGCGATGGAAAAGCTGATCGAGACATCTGTCAGCGAAGAGAAAGTCAGCTTCGAGGATTATATCTGCGATGATGGCATGGGCTATGGCCCCTACAAGATCCGCTGCACGATGTGGCGGGAGAACGGCAGGGTCATTCTCGATTTCGACGGCACCGATCCGCAGTCCAAGGCGTCGATCAATTTCCTGCTCAACGAAAATATGATGAAGATGTTTTTTGGCATCTACATGATCATGGTGTTCGATCCGCAGATCCTTTTCAACGACGGTTTCTATGACCTGATCGACATCCGCATTCCGGAAGGGTCGCTACTGAAGCCGAAATTCCCTGCGGCGCTATCCGGCCGAACCCACGCGCTTGGCCGCCTGTTTGACATTCTTGGCGGTCTGCTTGGTCAAAAGACACCGGAATTTCTCAACGCTGCCGGCTTCTCGTCATCGCCGCATCTTTTCTACGCAGGGACCGACAAGAACGGAAAATGGTTCCAGCTGTTCCAGATCGGCTTTGGCGGTATCCCGGGCAGACCTTTGGGCGATGGGCCGGACGGGCACTCGCTGTGGCCCGGCTTTACCAATGTCCCGAACGAATTTCTCGAACGCTATTTCCCGTTACGGATAGAGCGTTATGAGACCGTATCTGATTCGGGTGGTCCAGGCCTGCACCGTGGTGGCAATGGCATCAATATGGTCTATCGATTCCTCGAACCGGGCGTGATCGCCATCCATGATGACCGTTGGTTCGTGCCGCCCTGGGGTGTCAATGGTGGCGAGCCCGGAGCGCGCGCGCGCAAGTTGCTGGTGAAGAATGACGGCACCGAAATCGTACTGGGCAACAAGCTCGAGGATTATGAAGTGGAAGCAGGCGACCAACTGCACTTCATTACTTGGGGTGGCGGTGGATGGGGCGATCCTCTGGAACGCGACCCGGAATTACTAGCGATCGAATTGAAGAAGGGCCTGGTCACTGCAGAAGGCGCACTCCGCTATGGCGTTATACTGACCGATGGCGTGGTTGATTCTGCGGCAACCAACGCTTTGCGGTCGAAAATGCGGGAAGCCCGAAACGGTGATTTGGCCACTTTCAACTTCGGGCCAGACATTGAAACGCTGCGCGCCAATTGCCTTGCAGAAACCGGACTTCCGGCACCGAAACAGCCGCAATGGCAAACGCCGACAACATAATGCCAGTGTCACTCAAGGATAAAGAATAATGGCGAATCAAATTCTGCGGGACAAGCTCGCATCCGGAAAATTTTTCGTAATCCCCGGCATCCAGGACATGATAGCCGCTGTGATCGCCAACAAGGTCGGATTCGATGTTGTTTATGGCACCGGATATTGGTTGACCGCCTCGGCCTGGGGCTTGCCCGATGCCGGGATTGCAACATATACCGAAATGCGCAACCGCATGGAAACGCTCGCACGCACCAGCAATTCGGCGGTGATCGCGGATGGTGACACCGGCTATGGCGGTCTGTTGAACGTGCACCACACGGTGAAGGGCTATGAAGCCGCGGGCGTCACCGCAATTCAACTGGAAGATCAGGAATTCCCGAAGAAATGCGGCCACACGCCATTTAAGCGGCTAATCCCGATGGAAGACATGGTCGAGAAAATCCAGGTTGCCGTCGACGCTCGGGAAGATCAGAATTTTCTGATTGTAGCGCGGACGGATGCCCGGGAAAGCGAAGGAATGGACGGTGTACTGAGACGGCTGGAAGCCTATGATAAAGCCGGCGCAGATATAATTTTTCCGGAATCACTTACCAGTGAAGAGGAAATGCGGTTGGCCTGCAACCGTTTTGAAAAGCCGGTCATGGCCAATATGTCAAACGGCGGTCTGTCGCCCGTACCAAATGCGTCGGTGCTGGCTGAAATTGGCTATGCCTTTGCTATTTATCCGTCCTTGACCAGCCTTGCCGCGGCAGCTGCAATGGAGAAAGCTCTGATCGGACTGAAGGAAGACGGTATTGGTCAACCGGACGGAATTTTCGACTTCAGCGAATTCTGCTCGCTGATCGGTTTCGAAGAGGTCTGGGACTTCGAGAAAAAGTGGGCGAAGAGCTAAAAGCCCACCAGGCAAACAAAGATTCCGTTCGTCGGATAATATATCCGGCTGACGGATAAATATTTCCTATTTGCGGACATTCGTCTTATTGATGTCACCCTTCTGTGATTGGCACAAAGAGGGACGAGCACATATGGAAAAAGGCGTACCAATCCGTTCTATCACTCGGGCAATCTCGGCACTGCAGGCCATCAACCGTCACGGTTCGATGACGATGATGGAAATAGCCAAGGCTGCACAGGTCCCGTATCCGACCGCATGCCGCCTTGTGCAAACTCTGCTGTATGAAGGCCTCGTCGAACAGGAACCAGCCCGCAAGCGATACCGGCCGACCGCATTGGTGCAGACGCTCGCCACGGGCTTTCAACATGAAGATCAGCTGGTGAGCGTGGCACGTCCCCATATTGTCGAACTGACCAAACAGATTGGATGGCCGGTTTCCATAGCTGTGCGTGTCGGACGGGACATGATGCTGCGGGACAGCACCCATGCGAATTCCTCTCTGACGTTCGAACATTATTATCCCGGCTTTACCGTGCCGATCCTCGACAGCGCGTCGGGCAAATTGTCAATGGCCTTTGCCATTGACGAGGACCGAGAAATGATTCTCCGCTTCATGCGAATTTCACAGAAAATCGATACTGATTATCTCTCCACCGCTGAAATAGGGTTGAACGTAGATCAAATCCGCGCAGATGGTTATGCTGTACAAGGTCGCAACCATTTCAACCTCACCCCGGGCAAGACATCGTCAATAGCGGTTCCGATTTTCAAGGACGGCCATTTTGAAGCCGCCATGACCATGGTTTTCTTTGTCGCAGCGATGAAACTGAGCGACGCCCTGGAAAATTATCTGGATAATCTCAAGCAAGCCGCTGCGGCCATCAGCCATGAGCTCAGCAACCACTGACCGGACCAATTGAAACAGCTTTCGGATCACAGCCGGGCCGTCACGGCCTTGGTTTCCAGATAGGCTTCCAGCCCTGCGGCGCCGAATTCCCGGCCCCAACCCGACTGGCCATATCCACCGAAGGGGATATTGGTGCCGACAGCGCCATGACAATTGATCGAAACATGTCCTGCTCGTACCCGACTTACGATCCGATGAGCGGTCGACACATCTCCGGTCCAGACGCTTCCGGACAAACCATAAGGCGTATCATTGGCGAGCTGCGCAATCGCATCTACAGCCATCATGTCGAATTTCTGGACCGCCATGACCGGACCGAATATTTCGTCTCGCATCACTTCCATATCTCTGGAACATCCTGAAAAAATCGTCGGACGAATGAAATTGCCTGCCCGATCCAGCCGCTCGCCACCGGCCACCAGATTGGCGCCGGCCTGCTTGGCCCGATCGATGAATCCCATGACCTTTTCAGCATGCGCTGCAGAAATCATTGGCCCCTGTTGTGAAGCAGGATCCAGGCCGTGGCCCAATGTCATTCCATTGGCAAAAGCTGCCATGCCCTCGAGCAACGCATCATGAATGTCGGCGTGCGCGAATATCCGCGTCCCTGCCATGCAATTCTGGCCCTGGAGGAAGAACGTCGCCATTGCCACGCCGGGGATAGCCAGATTCAAGTCGGCATCGGGCATGACGATCACGGGGCTTTTGCCCCCCAGTTCCAGAGAGACTTTTTTCAGATTACCCATCGCCCCCTGGATGATTGCGCGGCCAGTGCGGGTCGAACCGGTAAAAGAAATCTTGTCTACGTCATCATGGGCGGCCAGCGCTGCGCCGGCATTGGAGCCCAGACCATTGACGATATTGACCACGCCGGCAGGAAAACCGGCATCGAGCACCATCTGACCGAGTGCAAGTGCTGAAAGTGGCGTTTCCTCGGATGGCTTCATCACCACTGTACAGCCCGCCGCCAGAGCGGGCGCCAGTTTCAATATCGCCGTCGACAAGGGAACATTCCAGGGCACTATTTGCCCGACAACACCCACTGGTTCTTTCATTGTATAAGTGAGCGCCTCGGTCTCGGCCGCGATATGACGCGGCGGAACCATTGTCGAACCCTCGATCCGCATGATCGCGCCCAAAGGAGAAGGTTTCGGTGTCGGCAAGAAGTTCGACAAGCTCGGCTACAAATCAATCGACAGCGCCGAGCTGATGTTCGACAATTACCGCATCCCGGCGGAAAATCTGATTGGCGGCGTTGAAGGCCATGGCTTTTTCCAGGCTACTGGCGGTCTCGAGCTGGGCCGAATCAACGTGGCGGCACGGGGCGTTGGCCTTGCCGACGGTGCTTTGCGACTGGCCACGGAATATGCCCAACTGCGTGAAACCATGGGCAAGCCGATCTGCGAACATCAGGCCATCCAGTTGAAGCTTGGCGAAATGGTGACCCGCGCACGGGCCGCACGCCTGCTGACGCTGGACGCGGCAAAAATATACGATCGTGGCGAGCGTTGCGACATGGAGGCTGGCATGGCGAAATATTTCGCCTCCGAAGCCGCAGTTCGAAATTCGGAAGAAGGTCTGCGTATCCATGGCGGCTATGGCTATTCGAAGGAATATGACATTGAGCGCTATTATCGAGATTCCATCCTGATGTGCATTGGTGAGGGAACCAACGAAATGCAGCGCATGATTATTTCTAAACAGTGGGTAAAAAGGAATCCCGCTTGATGGATTTTGGAACACCGGAATATCATCGTCGAGATCTCCTATCCCCAGGAGCTTTCGGCGGTCGTCGGAATGAAAGAAACTCATGAGTGTAAAACAACCTCTAAAAGGCTTTCGCATTCTATCGGCAGAGCAATATGGTGCAGGTCCTTATGGTACGATGTTCCTCGCCCAGCTCGGCGCCGACGTCATCAAGATCGAACCGCCCAAGGGCGGCGACACGGCGCGGCACGTCGGACCGCACTGGCTGCGCGAGCAGGAGAGCCTCTATTTCCAGAGTTTCAATCTCAACAAACGTTCGCTGACCCTGGATCTCCGCACCGCCCAAGGTGTCGAAATCCTGCACAAGCTGGTCAAGAATTCGCATGTCATGGCGAATAACCTGCGGGGTGATGTGCCGGCAAAAATTGGTCTCGACTATGATTCGCTGAAAGCGGTCAATCCGGCAATCGTCTGTGCCCATGTTTCGGCTTACGGTCGGGACAACGAGCGGGCAAAATGGCCGGGCTATGATTATCTGATGCAGGCAGAGGCCGGTTTCTGTGCCTTGACCGGAGAACCCGACGGCCCGCCGGTCCGCTTTGGCCTGTCGATGGTTGACTTCATGTCCGGCACGCAAATGGCGGTCGGCCTGCTCGCCGCTTTGCTGGATGCCCAGAGGTCAGGCGAGGGCTGTGACGTCGATGTAGACTTGCTTTCTGCTGCGGTCCACCAGACCAGCTATCCGGCGCTCTGGTATATGAACGAAGGTGACGTCACCAGCCGCGTGCCCCGCGGGGCCCACCCCTCGGCGACGCCGAGCCAGATGTTCAAGGCGGCCGACGGCTGGATGTTCATAATGGCGCAATTACCAAAATTCTGGACGATATTGTGTGAACGTATCGGCCAGCAGGCCCTGATCACCGACCCGCGTTTTGATACGCCGGCCAATCGCCTGACCAACCGGACCGAGCTTTCGGCGTTGCTGGACGGAGTTTTCTCGACCCGGCCGATCGCGCACTGGATGGAACTGCTGCAAGGAGAGATGCCGGTCTCGCCGGTGTATGAACTCGATCAGGCGCTGGACAATCCCTGGCTTGAAACGATCGGCATGCGGGACACTGTCAGCCATCCGGACAGGCCGGAGCTGGATGTACTGTCCAGTCCGATCAAGCTGAACGGCGAGCGGCTGCCCAACCGGGCGGGGCCTCTTCTGGGAGCTGACAATGACAGTATATTGGACGAAATCGGATATGATGCCGATGCCATTGCAGAGCTTCGCGCCGGCGGGGTGATCTGATCCGATGGGGAAATTAACCGGCATAAAAGTTGTTGATCTGTCGCTGTTCCTGCCAGGGCCGATGCTGTCGATGATGATGGCAGATCATGGGGCGCAAGTGATCAAGGTCGAGCCACCGACCGGCGACCCGGCCAGAGAGATGGAGCCGGTCGAGGCCGGCCAGTCGGTCTGGTTTCGCAATCTCAATCGCGGCAAGCAGGCGCTGGCGCTAGATCTCAAGTCGGATGAAGGCCGCGAGCGGCTTTGGGCCTTGCTGGCCGAGGCCGATGTGATGATCGAGGGCTTTCGGCCCGGCGTGATGAAGCGGCTGGGTTTCGATTATGATGCGGTTGCAACGAAAAACCCCCGGATCGTCTATTGCTCGATTTCCGCCTTTGGCCAGGAAGGAGAGATGGCGCATCATCCGGCCCATGATCTGGCGGTGCAGGCATTGTCGGGTTTCCTTTCGGTCAATGACGGACCGGACGGCATGCCGGTCGTGCCGGGCGTGCCGTCGGCGGATATGGCAGCGGGTCTGAACGGATTGTCCGCAGTGCTGATGGCCTTGATCGGCCGCGAGCAAAGCGGCCGCGGCGATTATGTCGATATTGCCATGTATGATTCGATGCTGCCATGGTGCGCCCATATTGCGGGCAGCGCGATACAGGGCGGAAACGCACCAAGGTCGCAGACGCAACGCTCTCTCGGCGGGGCTGCTTTCTACAATGTCTACAAGACGATCGATGACAAGCATGTCGTGCTCGGCGCCCGTGAAATCAAATTTGCGAAAGTGCTGCTCACCGCCCTCGACCGGCCTGATCTGCTGCCGCTCGCAGAAATGGAGTCCGGCGAGGCGCAAAGACCGCTGACCGACTTCCTCCGGGAGACATTCGCGAGCAGAAGCCGCGATCAATGGGTGGAGTGGTTTGCCGACAAGGACGTCGCATTCTCACCGGTGCTCGATTTCCGCGAAGCGCTGGATCAGGAATTCGTAAAGGACAAGGGACTGCTGGTCGAAGCCGATGGCTGGCACCAGATCGGTCCGTCCTTCCGCTTCAAATCGGAAGAGGAATGGCAGGCTTCCGACGCACCGGAATTGCGCAAATGAAGGCTTCAGTCCACCTCGATATGCATTGCATAGGCAAAGCGTTCGCCGGGGTGGTAACTGGCCGAGATTTCAAACAGCCGGCCGTTCTCGTCAAAAAAGCAGCGCAGGATGCGCAGGATCGGATCACCTTCTTCAATCCCCAGATCGGCGGCAAATTTTTTCGTCGCCGCAATCGCCTGAATATCCTGGGTCACTCGGTTGACCGTGATCTGGGCATATTCTTCGATCTGGCCAAAGAGCGTGGCGCCCTCGGGGTCAATCCGGTCAACCGCATCGGCCAGATCGGGATTGATCCAAGCAACGGTAACTGCAATCGGGCGCTTCCGTCCGGGCTTGAGCCTGTTGCCGTGATAGACAAACCATTCGCGTTTCGGGGTAATCCCGATCTGTTCGGCGATCTTGACCGGAATTTCCTGCGCCGGCAGACGTTCAAAACTGATCGTCGTATCACGCGCATATTGCATGATCTCGCCGACATTGCTGAGCGGCTGATGCAACGCACCCGCCCGTGCGGTCGCCGGCTGGACAATGGTACCCGATCCCCGCTTGCGGGAAATCAGTCCTTCGGACATGAGTTTGCGCAAGGCTTCGCGGACGGTGAACCTGCTGACGTCAAATTTCTTGCACAGCACCGATTCCGTGGGGAAGTCGCCCGGATCGGGATAGTCGCCGCGCAGGACTTCCTCGCGCAGCTGGTCGGCCAGTACCAGATAGCGCGGTTTCTTTTTCGCTGCAATTTCAGGTTTTTGTCCGGCCATGAACTTGTCTTAAGACGGGTCGCGAGATGACGCAAGAGAGCCTGACCGAGAAACTCGCAACCCATTTGATGCGGCCGGTGGATGAAGCCACAAGAAAATGGGCGCGACTGCATTTGCTCGACTGGCTGGGATGCGTTGCGGGCGCGCGGCGGAGTGAGATGGCCGCCACAATTGTCCACAAAGTTGATATCGAGCAAGATCCGCTGGATATGGCCCGTTGGTTCGGAAATTTACTCGAGATGGACGATGTCCATCGCACATCTATCCTGCATCCGGGTCCGATTGTTTGGCCAGCGGCATTGTCGGGAGTCCCTGAGACCATGGACGATGCTCTGGTGCGCGCGGTAAAGGGCTACGAAGCCACGATCGCGGTCGGGTCAACCTTTGATGCTGCGCACTATGGACATTATCACAACACAGCCACCGCTGGCGTGTTTGGAGCGGTTGCTGCCTTTTGGGCCTATGATGATAACGCGCCTGAGGACTTCCCTCAGGAAATCGCAACAATGACCGCCGCGTTCGGCTTGGCCGGATCTGTCACTGGTGGTCTGTGGCAGATGCGAAACGAGGTGAGCGATACCAAACAATGGCATATCGTTGCTGCGCACAACAGCGGGAATAATGCCTGTTGTTATGCTCGGGATGGCATAAAGGGCCCGCGCTTCATTCTGGAAGGCCCACAAGGACTCTATGCTGCAACCTGCGAGAATCCCAAGCCGATGACCTTCCCGGACCATTGGCGGATTCGCGAAGTCAGCTTCAAGCCCTGGGGTGCCTGTCGCCATGCCCACCCGGCAATTGATGCGGCGCTGGCACTCAAGGCGAAAAGCGGTGCGCTTGAGGGAGATATTCTGGTCGAGACCTATGCCGACGCCATTGCCTTTTGCGATCGGCCGGCCCCCCACACGGTCCACGACGCAAAGTTCTCGATACAGCATGCGGTGGCGGTCGTCGCCACCAGAGGCGTGCCGCAACTCGCCGATTTCGAACCGGATGCCATTGCCGCGCTGGCCGATGCACGGAGCCGAGTTACGCTCTCCGAAGCAGCGGATATGAGCGGCCGCTATCCGGAACATTATGGCGCACGGATCACTTGCGCCGGCGAGACGGTGGAGCTTGTCGACACGCTGGGCGATCCTGAGCGTCCGCTTTCGGAAAGCGGCATAATCGAAAAGGCGCGGTCCCTTATCGCATGGGGCGCTTTGCCGGAATCAGAAGCCGACCGAGCGATTGATCTGGCGCTCAACGGCGAAGATGCGAGCGCAATACACCAAATGCTGACGGACTGGTTCTCATGAGCGCAACAGACAAAATTATCGCCTTTGCTGCAGCGGATCATGCTTTGCCGGACTCAGCCAAAGCGGCTGCACGCTATCTCCTGGGCGACACATTGGCAGGCGGGGCCGCAGGCGCCGCCTCTGATGAAGCGCTCGCGATGCTGGATGCGGTTCGCGGATGGGGATCGGCCGATCAAGCGCGCCTGCTGGGATCAGGCGACCGTCTGCCAACGCCCTCAGCCGCCTGGTTCAACGGCTTTGCCATCCACTGCCTCGAATGGGACGCGGTGCATGAACCTGCGGTGGTCCATGCTCTGTCGGTGGTGACCGCCGCCTTGATCGCATCGGCGGACCGACTGGATGGCTGTGACGGGGATGATTTTCTGACCGCCCTTGCAGTGGGTGTCGATATTGCCAGCGGCCTCGGCATTGCCGCCACCGGAGCGATGCAATTTTTCCGGCCTGCTACCGCCGGAGTGATCGGGGCGGCGCTGGCCGTCGCGCGGCTGGAAAAGGTGGCGGCAGAACGGTTGCCGGATATTCTCGGACTCGCATATTCGCAAGCAGCCGGAACGATGCAGGCCCATGTCGAGGCTTCCGTCGCCTTGCCTTTGCAGATTGCCAACGCTTCGCGGGCGGCGATCACGGCGGTCGATCTGGCGCAGACCGGAATGGACGGGCCGCATGATGCACTGGAAGGCCCGTTCGGTTATTTCACGCTGTTCGAGCCCGGTGATCTGGCGCGCTATACCGACACTATCGGCAGAAGCTGGCTGATCGAAAATGTCAGCGTAAAGCCCTTTCCTTCCGGTCGGGCCAGTCATGGCATATTGGGAGCGCTGGACGCGTTGCTGCGCGATGGCGCGTTGGATGCATCCGAGATTCGGGCCGTCGACGTCGCGGCACCACCGCTGATCCATCGTCTGGTCGGGCGCCCCTACAAGAGCGATATGACTTCCAGCTATGCGCGGCTCTGCCTGCCATTTCTGGTGTCGCTGATGCTGCGCGACCGGATCATCGATCCCCGCTGGTTCACTCCAGAAGAATTTGCCGATCCGGATCTGGCGAAGCTGGGTAAAAAAGTGACCGTGCGGATTGATGGCAATCCGGATCACAACGCGCTGGGACCGCAAAACCTGACCATCAGCCTGCGAGACGGCAGCGAGATCGTGCGTATCATTACCGATAATCTTGGTAGCCCCGCATCACCCATGTCCGAAGCGCAATCCCGAACCAAGCGCGACCTGGCCCAAAACCTGGCCAGCGCCGGTTGCGATCCCCGAATCTTTGACGATCCTCTAGCCTATGTGACGGAGCCCCGATGACCTTTCCGACCTATTTTGAAGCTTTTGACGCCAAGCAGATGCTTGACCAATATCCGGTCGGCGATAATTTTGTCAGCCGCTACACAAGCATGTCCCGCGACGAACTGCATGCGATCCAGGACAGGCAATTCCAGAAACTGATGCGGCGCGGTTGGGCAATTCCCTTTTACCAGCGCCTGTGGCGCGCGCAGGGCATCGAGCCGGGCGATATTCAGGGCCTGGCCGACATCACGAAGCTGCCCGTCTATGACAAGTCCGACCTGATGGCCTCGGTCAACGACCATCCGCCTTATGGCGACTTTGACGGGCGCGGACAGGATCCTGTTATATTCCATACGACCAGCGGAACGACGGGACGGCCGCAGCCGCTGATGTTCGGCCCCAAAGGTCGGGAGGTGACCAATCTTCTGGTCGGGCGCATGTATCGCTGGATGGGCCTGGGCCGGGATGATGTGGTCCAGTCGGTCTACGGTCACGGGATGATCAACGGCGGACATTATATCCGCGAAGCGGTGACCCATTTCACCAATTCCCTGTTCCTGAGCGCCGGCACCGGCATCGAGACGCGGTCGATCAACCAGGTCAATCTGATGGCCGATTTCGGCGTCACCTGCATGGTCGGCTTTGTCGATTATGTACGCAAACTGGCGGATGTGGCAGAAGCGGAAAAGCTGTTCGACCGGATCAATCTGAAAATGATCATCGGTCATCTCGGCACCGAGGACCGGGCCTCGACCGAAGCCGCCTGGCATGGAGCAAAGGCCTATGACTGGTATGGTGTCGGCGACACCGGCAGCATCGCCGGCGAAGGTCCGGACCGCGACGGGCTTTATGTCTGGGAGGACGCGCAATATCTGGAACTGCTCGACATTGACGACGGCACGCCGGTCACACCGGGCGAGACCGGTGACATGGTCGTGACCTGCCTGTTCAAGGACGACATTGCGCCCTGCATCCGTTTCAACACTCATGATGTCACCGAGGAGCGCACCGACACAAATTCGACCGGCATGGTGTTCAAGCGGATATCCGGATTCAAGGGGCGCAGCGACAATATGGTGAAGCTGCGCGGGATCAACATTTTCCCCCATGCGGTCGGTTCGATCATCGAGAATCGCGACGATCTCACCGGCGAATATGTCTGCTATGTGACCCGCGATGAAAAGGGCCGGGACGAGATGAAAGTGGTGCTTGAAAGCCGCGGCGGGTCCGACCCGTCGCAGCTTTCCGAACTTCTGCGCAAGGGTATCGGCATCGATGTGGCCATCGAGCTCGTCGGCGTCGGCGGAACCGCGGCGGCGAGCCAGATCGACGTGCGGCAAAAGCCGATCCGGCTGATCGACGAGCGGGGGCTGTGAACTGACCGATGATCCGGTGGAATGATCTTGAGGCAGCCAATGCGAGATTGAACGCATTTGTCGATTTCGACGAAAGCGCGATATTCGGGTCCGGGCCGCTCGATGGCATGACCATCGGGATCAAGTCCAATATCGCGGTCAAGGGTCTGCCATGGACCGGCGGCATCGGCGGCTATCGGAACCGCATCGCGGCCAGCGATGCCGATGCGGTGGCAAAGCTGCGAGCGGCGGGCGCAGCGATCATCGGGACGCTGAACATGGAAGAGGCGGCGCTGGGCGCAAAGACCGACAATCCTTTTTTCGGCGCAACCCAGAATCCGCATCATCTCGGCTATACGCCCGGCGGATCCTCGGGCGGCAGCGCCGCGGCGGTCGCTGCCGGCCTGTGCGACGTCGCGCTGGGCACCGACACGATGGGATCGGTCCGGATACCGGCGGCTTATTGCGGCATATATGGCTTGAAACCGACGCGCGGCGCGATCAGCCAGGACGGGCTGGAAATTGCCGAAGCGAGCCTCGACAGCATCGGTCCGATGGCCCGTTCATTGGAAGATCTGGAAGCATGTTCGCGGGTTCTGATGAAATGGAAGGACCCACAAGTCATTGATAATATTGTGTTGTTGGAGAATCTTGGCGATGTTGCATGCGAAGCCGCCGTGTTGGAACTTTATGAAAAATCCCGCGCTGCCCTGAATGCGTCGGACTATTTTTCCCTGCCTTATCCGTTGACCCGGATCCGCTACGCCGGCTTCATTCTGACCTCGCTCGCCTTGTCGGAAGCCCTTGCCGATCTGCTCGCGACCAATCCGGAGGGAATATCCGATAATCTCAAATATCTGATGACCTTCGGCCCCGAGCGCGGCGCATCCGATCTCGCCGAAGACCGGGCAATTCTCGCCGAGATCAGCGAGGCGGTGAACGCAGTGGTCGATAAACATGGCGCGATCCTGTTGCCCACCGCCCCGCAGGCGGCTTTCGATCACGCCGACAAGGCGCCCGCCAATCAGGCGGATTTTACCTGTCTGGCCAACATCGCCGGCCTCCCCGCGATCAGTATTCCCGCCGGCTGGGCCGGAGACGGCCTGCCCGTAGGCGTCCAGCTTGTCGGCGCAGCGGGCAACGAATCCGGCCTGCTGCAACTGGCGAAAAAGCTGGACGGCCAGTTATCGGCCTATCGGAAACCGGCGCTATTTTACGGAAAATGAAGGAGAAAAGATCATGCGCATCATCGTCATATTCAACCTGAAACAGGGCGTCAGCGCCGCCGATTACGAGAGCTGGGCGAAGACCGCCGATATCCCGGGCGTCAACCAGCTGGGTTCGGTCAACGGTTTCACGGTGCACAAGGCCACCGGCCTGTTCGGTTCGGACGAGGCATCGCCCTATCAATATATCGAAATACTCGACATCAACGGGATGGATGATTTCGTGGCCGATATCTCGACCGAGGAATTCCAGGCAATCGCGGCACCATTTCAGGATTTCGCCGACAATCCGCAATTCATTCTGACCGAGGATATCTGATGGCAGGTCGCTTCGAAGGAAAGACGGTCGTCGTTACGGGGTCGGGAAAGCAAAAAGGCCTTGGGCAAGGAATATTGCAGCGCTTTGCCGACGAAGGCGCCAATTGCGTCGTGTCGGATCTGACCATCGGCGAGGAAGAAAAGGCGGTCGCCGAGGAGTTGCGCGGGCGCGGGGTCAGGGTCGCCACCATCGCCTGCGATGTCAGCGATGCCGCGCAATGCCAGGCGCTGGTCGACCAGGCGGTTGACGCCTTTGGTGCGGTCGATATTTTCGTCAACAATGCCGGCATCGGTTTTATGATGAAGCCGTTGCTCGACGTCGATCCGGCAGACTGGGCGACGGTGATCGGGGTCAATCTGTCCGGTGCCTTTTATTGCACGCAGGCGGCGGCCAGGGCGATGGTCGCATCCGGCAAGGGCGGGCGCATCATCAATATCGCCAGTCAGGCAGCGAAGACCGCTTTCCCGCATCTGCCCGCCTATGTCAGCTCGAAACATGGCATGATCGGCCTGACCAGAGCAAGCGCCGTGGAGCTGGGCGCGCATGGCATCACCGTCAACGCGGTCTGCCCCAACCATGTGACAACCGGGCTGGGCGCGCAGCAGAATGAATATTTTTCCAAGCTTCTCGGGTTCGAGACCGTCGAGGCCTATATCGCCAACATGAGTACGAAAAATCCGATGGGACGCCCGGGCCTGGCGAGCGACACGGCCGCGGCCTGCGCATGGCTGGCGAGCGATGACGCTTTTTATGTGACCGGCGAGGCGATCAACGTCTCCGGCGGGGAGGAAATGCACTGATGCAGGAAGAACGCATGGACTGGCCGGATGGCGCGAAAATGGCGCTGAGCATCGTCGTCAATGTCGAGGAAGGCAGCGAGATGACGGTCGCGCGCGGCGATCGCGGTATGGAACCGGTCGACGAACTGGGCATCCATATCAAGTCGCCAATCCGCAACTATGGCAACGAGAGCAATTATCTCTATGGTATCAAGGCCGGCGCGCCACGGGTCGTCAAACTGCTCCGCGACTATGACATCATGGCGAGCTGGACAGTGGCGGCGATGAGCCTCGAAAACCATCCAGAGATTGCGCAGGCGATTGCCGACCTGGGCCATGAACCGGTCAGTCACGGCTATCGCTGGGTGCACCAGTTCAAGATGGACGAGGAGAAAGAACGGGAGTTTATTCGCAAGGCTGTGCGCTCGATCGAGAAGACCGTTGGTGTCCGCCCCTATGGCTGGCTGTCGCGCTATTTCCATACCGACAATACGCGGCGCCTGTTGATCGAGGAGGGCTTCGCCTATCATATGGATGACTATTCGGGCGACATTCCCTTCTGGGACAAGCAGACCGTGCCCGCCAAGCCGCTGGCTATCGTGCCCTATCAGCTCGACAGCAACGACATGAAAATGTGGACGGATCCGGCGATGACGCCGCAGCAATGGCTGGACTATGCCAGGCATAATTTTGACCAGATCTACCGCGAGGGCGAAGAAGGCAATCCGAAGATGATGTCACTCGGATTGCACCTGCGGATCATCGGGCGGCCCGGCCGCATCTGGGCGTTCGAGGAATTTCTCAAACATGTCCGTTCGAAAAGGGATGTCTGGGTCACGACGCGTCACCAGATTGCCCGGCATTTGGCCAAGGTGGATCCGGCATGACCCTGCGACTGGAAAAAAAGGGCAAGATCGCGCATTTGCTTATTGATCGTCCGGAGAAGCGCAACGCGTTCACGCAGGAGATGTGGGAATTGTTTCCGGACCTGCTTGCCAACGCGATGGCCGACGAGTCGATCCGGGTCCTCACCGTCCATGCCAGTGCGAAGGACAGCGCTTTTTGTGCCGGTGCCGACATTGGCGAATTTGGCGCAGGGTCAACCGATCCCGAATGGCGCACGCGAAACCAGGCCGCCATCGGCAAGGTCCAGCATGAACTGGCGCAGGCCCCGAAGCCAACCATCGCGGTGCTTGACGGGGATTGTATCGGCGGTGGATGCGGCATTGCCCTGGCCTGCGATCTGCGCATTGCTGGCCCTGCGGCCCGCTTTGGCATCACGCCGGCAAAGCTTGGCTTGGTCTATCCGCTGCACGACACCAGATTGCTGGTCGATGCAGTCGGACCGTCACAGGCCAAGCGAATCTTGTTCACCGGCCAGATCCTGTCTGCCGAGGAGGCGCTGCGGATCGGACTGATTACCGTTCTTGCCGACGATCCCTATGAGGAAGCAACGGCAATGGCGACGACCATGGCTTCGGTTTCTTCCCATAGCCAGCGGATGAGCAAACAGGTCATCCAGCGCATCCTGGAAGGACAAGCGGATGATGATGTCGCATCCAGAGCGCTGTTCGACGCTGCTTTCGACAGCGATGATTTCAAGGAAGGCGTGAGCGCGTTCCTGGAAAAGAGAAAGCCCGAGTTCTGATATGACCCATGATCTTCAACATGGCTCGATACTGGGCGGCGTGGCAGTTGTGCCAGATCTTGCGGCCGCGCTGCGGGACTATCGCGATATACTCGGCATGTCGGTTGTCGAACAGGGCGTATTGCCCGCTAATCTCGCGGAAAGCTGGGGATGCCCGGAAAGTTCCGGTGCGCCCATGGCGACACTGCAACCGGCCAGCGGTGCCGATTGCCATATCCGTCTGGTCGAACAGCCTGATCGCTACGATTTCAAACCTACGACGAGTTTTGGTTGGGCGGCCTTCGAGCTCTCCGTTCAGGATGTGTTTGGCTGGCCGGATCGTCTCGAAGGCAGCGGTTTCGATGTCGTCGGCCCGCCCAAGGAACTGGCAGGAATGCCCTATTTCGTACCGATGCAGGTGCTGGGTACCGGGCGCGAGATGGTCTATCTCAACGAGGTTCGCGAAAATACGCCGTCCTCCGACCTGCCGAAAGCGCTTTCGCCAACCGATCATATTTTCATCGTCATTCTGGCGGCAGTCGACCGCGCCGCCACGGTGCAATGGTATTGCGATCACATATTGTTGACCGAGGCCGACACATACACGCTAGCCTATAGTATGATCAACGCAGCGTTCGACAAACCGGCCAATACATTGTCCGTTCTGACGATGGTACAGAATGGACGACTGCCGATTATCGAGGTCGACGATTATCCCGTGGAAGCTACGGTCCGTGGACGACATGATGGCATGTTGCCACCGGGCAATGCGCTTGTCAGCTTGGCCGTCGATGACCTCGACATGATCGATGTTGAATGGATCACGGCACCGCAAAAGCGCGATGCAGCGCCATATGGCGGACGGCGGACAGCAACGACCGTGGGGCCAGCGGGCGAGCTTCTGGAGCTAATCGAAATCGCCTAGAGACGACAGCATCCCGGTAGACGGCTTCAGGAGGGCCGGCGATGCTGCCCGGGTTTCGTCGGGCAATTCGTCCAGCGCGAGCGGTTTAATACGGGTCATTAGAGAAGTTCCTTTTGCTTCCAGCGCGCGCGCTTCACCAGATCTTGCCACCGATCCAGTCGCCCGCAGCGGGGACAAATTCCGTGATCCGGATATCGGACCAGATCCCCGCGTCAAAATAGGGGTCCGCTTCGAGGTGCGCTCGTGCTTCGGCTGCGCTTGCCGCCTTGATGATCAGCAGCGATCCGACCGTCGTGCCTTCTTCATCCCGAAGCGGGCCGGCGACGAGGGCATTTGAAAGCGTTGCTTCGATATGCGCAAAATGGGCTTCGCGTGTCGCGAGCCTCTTCTGACCGCTGAACTGCGAGCCGGCGTCTGAAAATTGCCGCTTGTTTAACGCATTTCCTGATTGATCAGTACCACAATTGATCAAGACAACGGAGGTTTGGAAAAATTCAACGCTCTGTCCGTCCGTCGACGGATTGCAGGTCCGGCTGCTAGTTTCGTTGTAATTCCATCAATTCACGCTCGATCATCTCCACTATCAAGTCGACGACCTGATCATCCAGATTGTTGACAATCCCCGACCTCTGCTGACCAACGCCGCCGCCAATGCACAAAATGGCTTTAGCGACCGTCTCGCGGCGTTCGGCCTTGGCCGGCTCGGGTGCCAACAGTGTCAGCGCTTCGACCATCGCTGCGCGCAGCCGATCCGACACTTTTCCGGTGATGGCGGCAATCTTTTCGTTCCGGGACGATTCGGCCAATATTTCGGCAAACAGGACGAAATCATTGTCTTCGGGTCCGCGGATGAATTTGAGGATCCATGCCTTGACCGCATCATGATCGTTACGTCTGATCGATTCGCGCA
>TARA_R110001599_G_scaffold111534_6_pt1 | contig 30637 bp, 27 predicted proteins | sample TARA_R110001599 | Tara Oceans TARA_R110001599 (sample SAMEA4398360) | marine metagenome | biome: Polar Biome; feature: [MES] marine water layer (ENVO:01000295) within the mesopelagic zone...; material: water (ENVO:00002006), including particulate matter (ENVO:01000060) such...
CTTTTTCTTCCATGATCATCTGCACCAGCTGGTCGCGTATCGCGGGGTCCTGTAGCGCCGGTGCGCCGTCCCGTTCCACATCCGCAAGCCCGGCTATCATGTCGTCGATCGCTATGCGCACAAACGCCAGGCCACCCGCCGCGCCGGCTTCCGCGCCGCGCTCGTATTGCAGGGTCTTCATGGCGATTTTCCAGCCCTGTCCTTCTTCACCCATCAGGCAACTGGCCGGGATACGCGCATCGGTGAAGAAGGTTTCCGTGAAACCGTATTCGCCGGTGAGCTTGCGTATCGGCCGCGGGTCCACACCGGCCACCTGCATAGGGGCAAGGAAAAACGACAAGCCGTCGTACTTGCGCTCCGCTTCCGGATTCGTGCGCGCAAGGAGGATCATGTACTTCGCGAAGTTGCCCATGGTGGTCCAGATCTTGGTGCCATTAAGCACATACTCGTCACCGTCACGGCGGGCCCGCAGCTGCGCGTTGCCCAGGTCGGAGCCGTGGTCCGGTTCGGAAAATCCCTGGCACCAGATATCCTCACCGGTCAGGATACCTTTCAGATAGCGCGCTTTTTCCGCTTCCGTACCCATATCGTTGATCAACGGCCCCGCCCAGCCCAGGCCAATTACGTTGAAGCAAATGGGCACGGCGTGGCGGCGCATTTCCTGATCAGCAATGGACTGGAACACAGGGTCTACACCCTGCCCCCCGTATTCCCGCGGCCAGGCCATGCCCAGGTAGCCCGCGGACCAGACTTTGTACTGCCACTCGCGCAGGAAGTCGAGCTGCTGTTCACTGCCCACCTCCATGAACGACTGAGGCAGCAGGAAGCCAGGATCTGCCGGCTTGTTGGCCTGCATCCAGGCTGCCACCTGCTGGCGAAACGCCGCTTTTTCGTCTTCGCTTACCTGACTCACGTAGCACTCCTTGTCATTGCTTGCGCGTCACACAACATCGGGCAGGACCAGCGGTTCGCCGTGCGCATTGGCGCGCTGAAACGCCGGGCGCGCCATCAGCCGCTGCAAGTAGGCCGCAGTGGCCGGCTTGTAGTACTTGTCGAGGTGCACCATCTGGCCGAGAAAGAGCGCGTAGCCGACTGCGATGTCCGCGATGGTGAAGCGCCCGGCCACCAGGTAGTCCTGCTGCGCAACGCACTCATCCAGGCGCCGCAGACGGGCGCGGAACCACTTGGCATAATCATCTGCCACCACGCGCTTGGCCGGATCCGGCTCGAAGAAGTAATAGCGCAGGGCGATGGTCAGCGGGAAAGTGAGCGTGGCATCACTGTGGTGCAGCCAGTTCAGGTAGGCACCGTACTCCGGATCTTCTGGCCGCAGCCCCAGCCCGTGATTCCCGTAGCGATCCACCAGGTACTGGCAGATGCCGGATGATTCCGTCATCACCGTATCGCCGTCGGTAAAGTAAGGTACGGTTCCAAGGCTGTTTGTCTGCAGATAGTCAGGCTGCATCACACGCGGGGGAAACGGCAACACCTCCAGCTCATAGTCCAGCCCCAGCTCTTCCAGCGTCCAGAGGGGCCGCAGGGAGCGCGCTCCGCCACAGTGCCACAGTTTCATATCAGACTCCGTACTGGCGCGCGGCCAGGTCTCGCATGATTTCTTCCGAGCCACCACCAATGGCGTTGACCCGCACTTCCCGATAAATCCGTTCCACGCGGCTACCGCGCATGAAGCCGATGCCACCCAGGATCTGCATCGCCTCGCGGGCGCAGAACTCCACGGTTTCGCTGGCCTGCACCTTGAGCAGGGCGATATCGCCCGGGTTCGCCGTGCCCGTCTCTATCGACTCGTAACAGAGGCGAATATAGGCCTGGGTGGCGTTGATTTTCTGCTTCATCTGGGCAATTTTATGCCGGATCACCTGGTGATCCGCCAGCCGCTTGCCAAAGGTGCGCCGCTCGCGCGCCCAGGCCACCGCTTCTTCCAGGCAGACCCGGGCCATGGCCTCCATGCCCGCCGCCATCGCCATGCGCTCGCTGTTGAAATTGGTCATGATGACCCAGAACCCCTGGTTTTCAGGGCCGATCAACTGGTCGGCGGGAACGCGCACATTGTCGAAATACAGCGTCGCCGTATCCGATGCCCACCAACCCTGCTTGCGGGTGAGCGGCGTGCGGCTGAACCCTTCCGCGTCCGTGGGAATCAGCAGCATGGACACTCCCTTGGCGCCTTCACCCCCCGTGCGCACCGCCGTCGACACCCAGTTTGCGCGCATGCCACCGGTGATATAGGTTTTGGAGCCATTGACGATGAACGTGTCGCCGTCGCGCACCGCCGTGGTAGCAAGGCTGGCGACATCCGATCCCCCACCGGGCTCGGTGATGCCGAGGGCGATATGCTTCTCGCCGGCGAGCACCGGTGGCGCCACCCGCTGTTTCATTTCCTCGGAACCCCAGTTCAGTACCGGCGGCAGACCAATGCCGTGTACCATGAGGCTGGCGGGAATCCCCCCCGCGCCGATGCGCGCCAGCTCTTCCTGGGTGATCCAGGCATGCCAGCTGTCGATACTTTCACTGGTGCCACCATAGGCCTCAGGGTAGCCCAGCCCCAGCAAACCCACCGCCGCCGCCTTGGGCCACAGATCGGCGGGAATCTCGCCCGCTTCATCCCAGTCCTCGGCAAAAGGCATGATCTCGTTGTCAATAAAGCGGCGCAGCTGCGTGCGCCAGGCCTCGTGCTCCTCGCCGCAGTGAGGGTTGGGCAGTCGCGCGCCATCGAAATCCAGTGGCATCCATTCTCTCCATGCGCTGTGTTTGTGCGAGCCGGTATAGTAAGGGAAGCACCGCCGGGATGCATGCCTCGCGCCCCACACTAGTTTGTCGCTGCGGGCGCAGCGTGCTACTGCATCAGAGCAAGCACGTCGTGCAGCTCGTCGCGCCGTGTGCCGAGGGCCTGCAGCTCTCGCTGCGCCCGAGCTGATAACGCAGCAGGCGCCCGTTCGCCGAGGGCCAGCACCTCCACCCGCAGCAGCCAGTCATCCGGCCGCTCATCCAGCGCTGCCGCCGCGGCGGCTTCGTTGCCTTGCTGTCCCAACGCCAACACGGCCTGGTAGGCCGCCTCCAGTGCCGGGTCCGTTGCCGCATGCTGCGTGTGCGTACCGGCAAGCGGTTGGTACAACGGGTATTTCTCGCGGTCTGCACTGCCGCCGGAAACGGCTGTGATCGCCCCGCCTACGGCCATGTCATACCGTCCCTGGCCTGGCTCAAACAGCACATTGCCCTGGAGATCAGTCACGGCACAGTCGAGGAAGCTCAGGACAAGGTTGCGGTGCTCTTGACGCACCACGTGGTGCAGATGACCGCGCACGGTAATGCCCGACAGGAACTCCAGGCATACCCTTTCACCCATGCGGATATCGTGCGCCTGCAACTCGTCCACCGAATACTCGGACAGGCAGCGGGTGAAATCCTTTAGTTTACCCACCGGCGAGCCGAAGCCATCATTGTGAGCAGCGGTGCCATGGCCGTAGATCTCCCTGCCACGGAAGGCCAGCTGGCTCGGCCCTTCACACTGCAGGTAGGTCGCCTGACCGACCGCGTCACAGAGCAACGCGTTAAAGCGGCCGCTGACCTGAACACCACTATCGTAGGTCGCCGTGCACACGGTACCCGCGGCAATCGCCCGCCGCAGCGCGGCTGCACCACCTACCCGAAAAGCCATGGTGGCGGCAAACTCCTCCAGCACCTGGCTCAAATGCCGGCAACTGCGAGTCACATACAACTGCGGCTGCTCCCGGGTGATGTCGTAAGGGCAAGCAACAGCATCCACCGTGAGCGGTAATTTGCGCACCCGCGCATCGTCCAGACAGTGCCTGCTCTCGCCCAGCGATGACAGCAGGCCCGCACCGAAAATACGGTAGTCCGCAAGGTCTCCCACCAGGCCATACTCCACCGTCCACCAGTGCAGACGCGCCAGCAGGGCAGCCTCTGAGGGGGCCTCTTCAGCCTCCTGAAGCTCTGTCAGCGCCTGCTCGGCGGCAGCGATAGCCGAGGCCTGCACACCCGGCGTCTCCTTCAGTATCGACAATTTACGGATCGCTTCATACTGGGCGTGATCGCGCTGTGACGCGATCGCCAGCATGCCGACTTCACCAAAACGCTGCAGAAACTCCGCGTAATCGACATCCACAATAAACGGCGCGTGCCCCGCCGCTTCGTGCACGATGTCCGGCGCCGGGGTGTAGAAGACGTGGTCGACACTGCGCATGTCCAGTGCAATCACCAGCACGCGCAGCGCCTGAAATTCCATGAATATCGCGGGCGGGATAAAGCCGTCAACCACCACCGCTCGCCAGCCCAGCTGGGCCAGACATGCATTCATTTCGTCAATCGAGGGGATGTGGTCCAGCGCGATGCCGGTGCGGGCGAGCCCCTCAAGGTAGACCGGGTGGGCCGTGACACGCAGCTGCTGTACCAGATGCCGCATGATGAATCGCCACAGGGCCTGATCCTGTGCCGTATAGCGCTGCGCATAGTCCTGCACCTGCACAAAGGGCCGCAGATGGGCGGGCAAGCTGGCCACCACCTCCTCTTGTGTCACGGGGACCGCCCGGCGCCGGTCGTTGCATCGCCAACCGGACGCATTTCCTGTAACCGCAGCTCGAGCCGGTCGATCAGCGCGAACAGCAGCTCCTGCTCCGCGGGCTCAAGCGGCGCCAACAACGCCTGCTCCCAGGCCAGGACCTCCGGCTCGATACGGTGGAACAATGCCTGTCCGGTGTCACTGAGACAGAGCAGCGCTGCCCGACTATCCCGCTCCGAACTGCGCCGCAGCAGCAGGCCGCGCTCACTGAGCCCCGCCACCGCGCGCGACACCTGCACCTTGTCCAGGCTCGTGAGCTCCGTGACCTGGCTGGCCTGCAGCTCGCCATACTCTGCCAGCGTAACGAGCACCCGCCACTGCGGGATACTGAGGCCATATTTCTCAGCATAAATACGTGACAGGGAAACGCTGATCTTGCGCGCCACGCTGTTACAGCGGTAGGGCAGAAATCGCGCCAGGGCAAGAGACTGTGGCATGGGTTACCTGCAAGCGAAAACAGACCCCGAGTATACGCCCGGGGCAAATGGTTTCCAATGCAACCATTTGCCCCGGCGGCTACTGCAGCCTGTGGCTCTACTTGCGGTAATCGAGCGGCGGCTCGCGTTCACCGAGCAGCGGGCGATAGGTGAAGTCGGCGCCCCGGCGCTGCTCGAATTCACTGCGTGCCGCGCGCAGCAGTTCGGGCTGCTGCAGCAGATCCGCAGCGGTGAGCGCGAGGGTCTTCGCCGCCACCATCATGCCCTTGACACCAATGTCAGTGCCGCCAGCGGCAATGGCCTGCCAGGTGTGCGGCGCCGTGCCGGGCACCCAGGTCGCCGCACGCATCTCGGTGGTCGGCACCACCCAGCTGACGTCACCCACATCCGTGGAGCCCATGCTGCGCGATGGCGCGAAGGGCTCTATGCGCGCCGCAGCGGCGGCGAGATCGCCTTCACTGCGGGCAAGCGATTCGGCAAGGGTGTTGGCAAACGCGAGATCACTCGGACTGTACTGCACACCGCCCACCTGCTGCAGGCGATCATGCATGGCCCGGGCGAGCGTTTCATTGGCCAGTACGCTGTGGTTGCCGTGAATCACCTCGTAGCTCATCGCCGTGCCCGTACCCACGGCGGCACCCTCCGCCGTCGCTACCAGGCGCGCCCACAGTTCCTCCAGGGTCGCGGCGTCCGGATGGCGCAGATAATAAAATGACTCCGCAAAATCCGGCACCACGTTGGGCGCCGAGCCACCGCTGGTGATCACGTGGTGCATGCGGACTTCCTGCGGCATGTGTTCCCGCAACATATTGGCCATCATATTCATCGCCTCCACACCGTCGAGTGCGGAGCGACCCCGTTCGGGGGCTACTGCAGCGTGGGAAGACACACCACGAAAACGGAATTTGGCCGACTTGTTGGCGAGTGTCGTGGACGGGTTGGCCTGGTTGCGATCAGCCGGGTGCCACACCAGCACCGAATCCACGTCTTCAAACAGGCCGGCACGCACCATATACACCTTGCCGGACCCACCTTCTTCCGCCGGTGTGCCGTAGAGGCGGACGGTGCCACTCACTTTGTTTTCCTCCATCCAGTGGCGCACCGCCACTGCGGCCGCTACCGAACCCGCACCAAACAGGTGGTGGCCGCAGGCGTGGCCGCTGTGTTTGTCGGTTGCCGCTTCCCGCACGGGGGCGGCTGTTTGGGAAATCCCGGGTAGCGCGTCGAACTCCGCCAGCAGGCCAATCACCGGTTTGCCACTGCCGTAGCTGGCCACAAAGGCCGTGGGCAGGCCCGCCACCCCGGTCTCTACGGTGAACCCCTCACGGGCCAGTGTGTCCTGCAGCAACGTGCTGCTGTCGTTCTCCAGGTAACCCAGCTCGGCCTTGTCCCAGATCGTAAGCGCCAGCTCCGCATAGCGCGCCTGCTCGCGATCGAGGCGGGTCAGCATGCTGCTTTCCCCTGCGGCTTGCGCCACGCCGCTGAGCAGAATTGTGGTAAGCGCCGCAATGGCCGTTATTCGCTGCATGGCAAGTGCCTCCGTGTGCTGCAGGTCGATTGGCGACACCTTATCATCGCAGGCGCCACAATGCCTGCTATGCTTGCGGGCTGAAGAGTGGTGAGCAAGGCTTGTCGACGTGGTAAACCTCAAACTGTGGGCGGCAGCCCTGAACGGCATGCCCGGTGTCACCACCGAGCAGTGGGCGCAACTGGATCCCGTGGCGCGCTGGTTGCTAGCCTGCAGGGCATCGGTACTGTTCATGACGCTCACCGCCGCCATGCTTGGTGGCTTACTGGCCTGGCGCGCCGGCAGTTTCGATTTGCTGTTCTGGTCAGCCTGCGCCACCGGGCTGCTGTTTGCCCATGCCAGCAACAACCTGCTCAACGACTACACCGATTCACGCCGGGGCATTGACCGCGGCAACTACTACCGCAATCAGTACGGCGTACATGTACTCGAAGACGGGCTGATGGGCGAAGCGCAATTCTGGCGCTATTTTGCCTTTACCGCGGGGGTGGCGCTGGCGCTGGGCCTGTGGCTGGTGACTGCGCGCAGCGGCCCCGCGCTTGCGCTGTTCCTCGCCGGTGCCTTTTTCGTCCTGTTCTACACCTGGCCACTCAAGTATATCGGCCTTGGAGAGCCCGCCGTGCTGCTCGTATGGGGTCCACTCATGGTGGGTGGCACCTACTACATCGTGGCGGGCGCGTGGAGCAATGAGGTGGCGTGGTTGAGCCTGGTATTTGCGCTTGGACCCACTACCGTGTTGTTTGGCAAGCACATCGACAAACTCGACGCCGACCGTGAGAAAGGCGTGCATACACTGCCGGTGCTACTGGGCGAACAGCGAGCCCGGCGGGTCACCGCGGCCCTGCTGCTGGCCCAGTATGCACTGACTGTGGGGCTGGTGCTGGCACAGGCCTTCGGTTGGCCACTGTTATTGGTGTTCGCCAGCCTGCCGGGGCTGCGGCGCACCCTGCGCGCACTGCGATCTGCGAAGCCAGCGGCGCGGCCAACCGCCTACTCCCCTGCGCTGTGGCCCCTGTGGTTCTCAGCTGCCTGTTTCCGGCACACCCGCCAGTTCACGCCGCTGTTTCTGGCCGGTGTCGTGATCGATACGCTGCTGTAAAAAAAAGGGGAGCCACCTTGCGGTGACTCCCCGGGACTCCCACCAGGGGTAGCAGGAGTTGAACGACTCAGCGCACCGTGCTGGCAAACCGGCCGGCACCCACCTGGCTCATGGCCTCGGCGAACGCGGATTCGTAGCAGGCACGGTTGTTGGATGCCATGCGCAAACCACCGGCAACACGGTAATCGGTGGAACCGCACACAGCGCGAGCAGCCTGACTGATCCGGTCGTGCAGCGTTTGCTGACCCTCGGCCGACGCCAGGTTAAGGTCTCCAAGCGCAACCTGCGCTGAGGCGGCTTCCATGCCCTGTGCCACCACCAGCGTGTTTTCGGGCGCGTCGGCGGCGTTCGTCGACAGGGCCAGCGTGCTGAATACACCGAAAGCGAATGATACGACGGTCTTGTTGATCAATGATTGCATGGTTCTTCTCCTGGCCATTGGGGCCTTGTCAGTGGGCTTGAGGACCCGCTGGGTGTCTCCCGCGCTGTCCATGGAACACAGATTAGAGGCACCCGGCTGCGCCCGACAGGGGCTTTCGATGAGCAGTGGCCCGGCAGCGATGAACCGCATCAATCCAGCGACGAATGGTTTGCGTAGAGGACAGCTGAGCCTTGCAGCCGCCAGTGCCACTTGGCTTTCCGGCACGCCCACAGGATAATGTCACCCTATGCGATACCGCGGACAACACGACTACAGCCACGCCCAGGCGCCCCGTATCGGCGTACTGATCACCAACCTTGGCACGCCTGATGCCCCCGAAAAGGGCGCACTCAGGCGCTACCTCAAGGAGTTTCTATCCGACCCCCGGGTGGTAGAGGTGCCGCGCCTGCTGTGGTTCTTCATCCTCCACGGCATCATTCTGAACCTGCGCCCGGCCCGCTCCGCCAAAGCCTACCGCACCGTGTGGACCGATGCCGGCTCACCCCTGCTCCTGCACACGCGCGACCAGGCCCGGGCCCTGCACGAGGTCCTGGAGAGGACCCACGGCGACAACGTATTGGTGGATTTCGCCATGCGCTATGGCTCGCACCCGATCTCCAGCCAGCTACAGGCGTTCTTTGACCGTGGCGTGCAGCGACTGGTGGTGTTGCCGCTTTACCCGCAGTACAGCGGACCCACCACCGGGTCCACCTTCGACGCGCTCGCCGCCGATTTTCGTCAGCGGCGCTGGCTGCCTGAATTGCGTTTTGTCGCGCAGTATCACGACCACCCGGCTTACATTGAAGCGCTGGCCGCCAGCGTGCGCGCGCACTGGCAGGCGCAGGGTCGTGCGGACCGCCTGATCATGTCCTACCACGGCGAGCCAGAGCGCTACCTCCACAACGGCGACCCCTACCATTGCCACTGCCACAAGACCAGCCGCCTGCTGGCGGAGGCGTTGCAACTGGATGCGGATGACTACCTGACCTGTTTCCAGTCTCGCTTCGGCCGTGAACCCTGGCTGCAGCCCTATACCGATGAAACGCTCAAGGGCCTGCCGGCGCAGGGGGTCAAGTCAGTGCAGGTGATTTGCCCGGGCTTCTCGGCGGACTGCCTGGAGACCATTGAGGAAATCGGCGTGGAGAATCGCCACTACTTCATGGAAGCAGGCGGTGAACGCTACGACTACATTCCCTGCCTCAACAGCGATGCAGGCCACATAGACGCGCTGGCGACGCTGGTAGAAGAACAACTGCAGGGCTGGACAGAAAAGCCCTTCGATGCAGAGGCGACGCAGGCGCGGGCGAAAGCCATGGGTGCCTGAGCAGAAACCGCCTAGATCCAGCGCCGCACGCGCGCGCAGTAGGCGGGATACTCCTCGGGAAAGAGATTCCGGAGCAGGTCTTCTTCTGGCCGGATGTAACGCCATTCGACAATGACCATAAACAGCGGCGGCACCAGCAGCGCCGTTGCCGCACCGACCGTCACCGCCACGCCCAGGAGAATTGCCGCCATGCCCAGATACATCGGGTTGCGGCTGAAGCGATAGACGCCAGTGGTCACCAGCGCGGACACCGTGCGAAACGGGATGAGGTCCGTTCCTGCGCGCTTGAACAGGCCGCCGGCGACCACCAGCAGGGCAAGCCCCGCCAGCAGGAGGACACCACCAATCGCCTGGCTGCCATGGCTGGTAAAGCGCGGCCCGGGGTAGAACTCATTGCAGGCAAAAATGGCGCACACGCCGAATACCAGCCACATGGGCGGATAGATTATACGTTTGACCATCCTGTTCTCCTCGCGCGCGTTCAAACCCCGTGCAAATGTACCCCAGCCGGCTCCAGCCCGCCAATGGCGTAAGCCAGTATGATGCCGGCGAGAAAGGCCAGGGTCAGCTTGCCGCGGTCATGGCTGTGGAAGTGCACCTCCGGCAGCAGATCGCTCAATGCGATACAGATAAACGCCCCGGCCGAGAATGCCAGCGCTCCGGCAACGGCATGATGGCGTGCATCACCCAGCAGGTCGACGCCGAAGAAGAACAGCAGCGCCCCGAGCGGGCACAGCAGCGCAAAGCCGAGGTTCGCCAGCGAGCGGGACCGCCTGCTCCAGCCGCCCGCTTCCATGATGGTTGTTATTGACATGGCATCCAGCGGTTTGTGCAGGAGGATGGCGAGAAACACCCCAACACCCAGCAACCCTGCGCTGCGCCCCACTTCGCCCTGCATCACCGCGCCGAGCGCAACGCCATCGATCAGCGTGTGTACCCCCAGGCCGAGTGCCAGGCCCACCCAGCTCAGGCGATGTGCAGCCGGCAGAGCCGGGGTCGCACTGTGACCGCCATGCGCCAACACGTGCCCGTGCTGGTGATCGCCACCGCTTGCGGGCTCCAGGCCATGAGTATGCTCGGAGCCGTGGTCATGATGCTCGTGCTCTTCTTCGCTGAAATCGTGCTGGTGAAAATGAAACATGCGCAACAGCAACAGCATGACGATGAGCCCAATCATCAGCCACCAGACCGAAGCATCGGCACCGTATTCCCGGGGTTGCAAGGCGATGCTGTGTGGCAGCAGGTGGTAGAAAGCAACGCCGAGCATCAGGCCGGACACAAAGCTCATCACCAGCTGCGTGCGCGTATGGGTCATTCTCACCCAGTTGGGCAACAGCCCCCCCGCGAGCGACAGCAGGGCAATGGCCAGGCAGTACAGCAGCAATAGCAGTTCGGGCGTCAGGCTCATCCTTTTCTCCAGTCCCCAGGCCGCCGTGCGTTAGCACAACACCAGATTGTCGCGGTGAATCAGTTCCTCATCACCCTGGTAACCCAGCAACGGCGCTATTTCCAGCGAGGGCCTGCCCATGATTCGACGCGCTTCAGCGGCACTGTAGTTCACCAGGCCACGTGCCACTTCGCGCCCCTCGGGGTCGACACAGAGCACCATGTCACCGCGCTCAAACTCACCTGTCACTGCACACACGCCCACCGGCAGCAGGCTGCGCCCCGACTCCCGGAGCACGCGCACCGCACCGGCGTCGAGCTCCAGGCTACCCGGTATACGCACCATGCCAGCCAGCCACTGTTTGCGCGCATTTTCCGGTTGCCGGCCCGTGCGCAACCAGGTGCCCAGGGCACTGCCACTGGCCACCTGGGCCACAACATCCGGGTGACGACCGCTGGCAATCACCGTCTCGGTGCCGGAACGAGCCGCCAGTCGCGCCGCCCGCAGCTTGGTAATCATGCCACCCCGGCCAAGTGCACCGCCCTCACCCGCCATCCGATCCAGTGCCGCATCGTGCACCTCCCGGCTGTCCACCAGCACCGCAAACGGGTTCAGGCGCGGGTCCTCTTCATACAGCCCCTGCTGATCGGTGAGCAGCAGCAGCGCATCGGCATCAATGAGATTAGCCACCAGCGCCGCCAGGGTATCGTTGTCACCGAAACGGATCTCGTCGGTCACCACCGTGTCATTTTCATTGATGACCGGGACCACCCCGAGGCGCAATAGCGTAGTCAGGGTGCTTCGCGCGTTGAGGTAGCGGTCGCGGGCAGTGATGTCGTCATGCCCCAGCAACACTTGGGCAGAAACGATGTCGTAACCGCGAAATGCGGTTTCGTAGCTCTGGATCAGGGCGGACTGGCCGACCGCAGCCGCGGCCTGCAACTCGTGCAGGCGCGTGGGGCGACGTGGCCAACCCAGCCTGACCAGGCCCGCGGCCACAGCGCCGCTGGACACCAGCACCACCTCGGCGCCATCGGCGCGCAAGGTTGCAATCTGCGCCACCAGACTGCCGATCATTGCCGCGTCCAGGCCGCGCCCGTCATTGGTCAACAGCGCACTGCCCACCTTGATAACCCAGCGTCGGCTGGCGGCAATGGTTTCGCGTTGCGGCTCACTCATCAGTGTACATATTCCACTTCAACATCGTCGCTATCATCATCGCTGGCATCGTCTTCCGGCCGCCGACGGTGCCGGGCACGCAGGGCCTCGATACGATCGCGGGCTTCCTGCTGCATGCGCGCTTGCTGCTCCGCCTCTGCCTGGGCGACATCCGGGTCGGCAAGTTCAAGTGCCTTCTGCTCCTCCAGCGAAACCATCAAGTCCTGGCACAGGCGCCTGGTGCCTTCGGCGCTGATAGCGGCGGTTTCGTAGACAGGTCCCTCCCAGGCCAGCGCTTCGAGCAGGGCCGCGCGCCGCGGCGCCAGCTCGCCCTCGGGCACCAGGTCAACCTTGTTCAGAATCAGCCAGCGCTGGCGCCCTGCCAGGGTCGGGCTGAAACGCTCCAGCTCGCGCACGATGGCGAGCGCCGCATCGGCCGGCTCACTGCCGTCGACCGGAGCCATGTCGACCAGATGCAGGAGGATGCGGTTGCGCGTGAGGTGTTTGAGGAAACGAATGCCGAGGCCGGCGCCATCGGAGGCGCCCTCAATCAGGCCCGGGATATCGGCCACGACGAAACTGCGATGAGCATCGACCTTGACCACCCCCAGATTCGGCACCAACGTAGTGAAGGGATAATCGGCGACCTTCGGCCGCGCCGCCGACACCGCCCTGATCAGGGTCGACTTGCCCGCATTTGGCAGCCCCAGCAGGCCAACATCCGCCAGCACTTTCAATTCAAGCTTGAGCGCGCGCTGTTCACCTTCCGTCCCCGGGCTGGTTTGTCGCGGCGCCCGGTTGGTGCTGGACTTGTAGCGTGCGTTACCGAGGCCATGCCAACCGCCCTGGGCCACGATCAGCCGGTCACCGTGGGCCGCCAGGTCGCCGAGCACCTCCGCGCTGTCCTCATCAATAATCGTGGTGCCAACGGGTACCCGAAGAACGAGGTCCTCGCCGCTCTTGCCGGTACAGTTGCGGCTGCGGCCGGACTCGCCATTCTCGGCGCGATAACTGCGCACAAAACGGTAGTCGACCATGGTGTTGAGGTTTTCGTCGGCTTCCAGGATGACACTACCGCCATCACCGCCATCGCCGCCATCCGGGCCGCCCCGCGGAATATACTTCTCCCTGCGGAAGCTCAGGCAGCCGTTGCCACCGTTGCCCGCAAACACCTTGATGCTTGCTTCATCTACAAATTTCATGGTTCAGCCGTTGCGCCCCTTCGCGGGGTCACCGTTCGCCACTGCGAACATCAGTCACTCAAAAAAAAAAGCCCCGTCAGTTGACGAGGCTTTCTGTCTATCCGGCCAGGTTGACCGCCCGATCAGGCGCTCACCACCTGAACGTACTTCCGGTTGTTGGGGCCCCGGGTCACAAACTCCACTTTGCCTTCTGCCGTTGCAAAAAGCGTGTGGTCACGGCCGCAACGCACATTGGCGCCGGGGTGAAAACGAGTGCCGCGCTGGCGGATCAGGATGTTGCCTGCCTGCACCAGCTGGCCACCAAAACGCTTGACGCCAAGACGTTTACTTTCGGAATCGCGACCGTTACGTGTACTGCCGCCTGCTTTCTTGTGTGCCATAGTCGCTAGCCTCCGTTACGCCGTGATAGCGGTGATTTTGACTTCGGTGAACCACTGGCGATGGCCAGTTTCTCTCCGGTAGTGCTTGCGGCGGTTAAATTTCACAATCTTAACCTTCTTGTGACGACCGTGGCTTACCACTTCAGCGGTCACCTTGCCTCCCGCTACCAGCGGAGTGCCGATCTTGACCTGGTCGCCGCCGACCATCAGCACCCGGTCGAACTCAACCGTTTCGCCTGTGGCCACTTCGATCTTTTCCAGCTTCAGGGTCTCCCCCTCCACCACGCGATGCTGCTTGCCACCGCTCTCAATAACTGCGTACATTGCCGTCTCCGTTCAGTTAGCCTGCTCGCGGTGCAAAAAACCCTTGCAAATCAAGGGGGCAGAGCCAGGCACTAACAGTGCTCATGATTCCGGGGGCATACGTTTCAGGCGCATCTCTCCCGGAGGGCGCGAATTTTACTCAACTCGCTCAATGTGGGCAAGGTTTATTTACACGCGGCGGCACCCGGCCCCGGCCGCGCTTGACACCCCACCCCGACCACCCTAGCATGCGCGGGCATTTTCAACGCCCTTACATTATGCAGCAGATCCGCGCCAGCGTTGCCCGCGAGTTCGATCAGGTCAACCACCTGATAATCCAGCAGCTCCAGTCCAACGTGCCTCTGGTCGAGAATGTCGGCCACTATATTGTGGACGCCGGCGGCAAACGCATGCGGCCCCTGCTCGCACTGCTGACCGCCAGGGCCCTGGGAACCTGCTCCAGCGCGCATATCACTTTTGCCGCTGTCATCGAGTTTATTCACACGGCAACCTTGCTCCACGACGATGTGGTCGACGTGTCACAGCTGCGCCGCGGCCGCCCGACGGCCAACTCCGCCTTTGGCAATGCATCCAGCGTGCTGGTCGGCGACTTTCTCTACACGCGCGCGTTCCAGCTCATGGTACAGCTCGATAACCCCGATATTCTGCGCCACATGGCTGACACCACCAACACCATCGCCGAGGGCGAGGTGCTGCAGCTGACCCGGGCGGGCAACGCGGACACCACCGAACAGGACTACATCGACATCATCACCCGCAAGACCGCCGTGCTGTTTGCCGCCGCCTGCTACGGCGCCGCGGTATTGTGCGGTAGCGACCGGACCCAGGCAGAGCGGCTGTCCAGTTTCGGGCTGCACCTCGGGCTGGCGTTCCAGATGATCGATGACATGCTCGACTATGCGGGTGATGCCGCGACCATGGGCAAGAATGTCGGCGACGACCTGCGCGAAGGCAAAGTGACGCTGCCGTTGATTCACATCCTGCGCACCGGCAACGCCGATGAACAGGCACTGGTGAGACGCGCCATCACCGAGCGCTCCGCGGAGGAAATGGAAGCCATCAGTGCCGCGGTAAAACGCTGCGCCGCCATGGAGCACACGCGCATGCGGGCACGCGAACACCACGACCTGGCGGTGGCGGCTCTGGCGGGGCTGCCCCCGGGTCCGGCGCTGGACGCCCTGCAGCAGATTACACGCCTGTCCATAGAGCGCGACCACTGACGCCACGCGCGAATTGCAGGCCGCGATAGCGCTGCCTATACTGGCCACCTATCCCGGCGGCGCGCACCATGGCACACACTCTGCATCTTTCGGATCTTCCCTCCTGGCATGAACTACAGGCACTGGCCGAACCGCTGCGCAGCACCGCCGTCAGTGCACTGTTCAACCGCGAGGTCCAGCGCGCCGCGGATTTCACCGCCAGCGCCGCGGGCCTCACACTGGACTACTCACGTCACCTGCTCTGCCGGGATAGCCGCGGCGCGTTACTGCGCCTGGCCGAACAGGCGCAACTCCCCCACCACGCCCGGCAGCTGCTCGCTGGCGCGCCCATGAACAACACGGAAGCCCGCCCTGCACTGCACACTCTGTTGCGTGCGCGCAGCGCGCCGTCCGGCCTGGAGACCGAGTTCAGCCGCGTCGAGGATACTCGCCACCGCATGCGTCTGTGGTGTGAACGCATTACGACGGGGGAGCTCACCGGCTATTCCGGCCAGGCCATTCGTCATGTAGTGAACATCGGCATCGGCGGCTCAGACCTCGGGCCGCGGCTGGTGACGGCGGCACTGGCAAACTGGCAGGGTCCGGTGCAATGCCACTATGTAGCCAATGTGGACCCTGCAGACCTGCAGGGCACACTGCGCGGTCTCGACCCCGCGTCCACGCTCTTCATTCTGTGCTCGAAATCCTTCCAGACCCAGGAGACGCTCGCCAACGGCGAAGCGGCCCAGCGCTGGCTGCGCGCGGCGGGTGCCAGCGACGGGGACTGGTCACGGCATTTCCTGGCCATCACCAGCGACCTCCAAGCCGCCGCGACCTTCGGCATTCCAGCGGACAACTGCCTGCCCCTGTGGGACTGGGTCGGCGGACGCTTTTCCCTGTGGTCAGCCATTGGACTCAGCATTGCGGTCGCCATTGGCTGGGAGGCTTTCAGCGCCCTGCTTGCCGGTGCGGAGGCGATGGACCGGCACTTCCTTGAGGCCGACAGCGCGCACAACCTGCCTATGCTGATGAGCTTGCTTGAGGTGTGGTACTGCAACTTTTTCCAGGCAGCAAACCATGTGGTACTGCCCTATGACCAGGGCCTGGAAAGGTTACCCGATTACCTGCAGCAGCTCACCATGGAAAGCAACGGCAAGCGGGTCAGCCGCGATGGGGAAACCCTGGCTTACGACACAGCCCCGGTGCTCTGGGGTGCTGCCGGAACCATGGGACAACACTCGTTCTACCAATTACTGCACCAGGGTACGCGCCTGTGCCCGGCCGACATCATTCTGCCGCTGACCACCGCCACCGGTGAAGCCGCTCAACATCGCCTGCTGGTCGCCAATGGCCTCGCCCAGAGCCGGGCCCTGATGGTTGGGCGCAGTACGGAGGATGCAGTCGCCAGCCTGTTAGAGCGCGGCGTGGAGGAAGCCGAGGCACGGCGCCTGGCGCCACACCTGGTGATTCCCGGCAGTCGGCCGCACAGTGTCATTACGCTGGACGCCCTCACGCCACACACCCTGGGGGCGCTGCTGGCATTGTACGAACACCGCACATTTTGCAGCAGCCGGCTGTGGGGGGTGAATGCTTTTGATCAATGGGGGGTGGAACTGGGCAAGAGCATCGGCCACAGCATTCTCAAGCGTCTCGACGACCCCGGGGCCGACAAGACCCTGGACCCGGCCACGGAGCGCCTGCTCGCAGAATGGTTCCGGGCACAACGGTCTACCGGCGCCCCAGCGGCGACCTAAGCGTCGATCAGGGCCAGCAGCTCGGCTGTTTGCGCCGTCATCAGCGCGGCATCGCCGCGGCTTTCCACATTGAGGCGCACCACCGGTTCGGTATTCGACAGGCGCAGATTAAAGCGCCAGTCTGCAAAGGCCATGGACAGCCCGTCAACCGATGATTCCTCCACTGCCTGGGGCCGGTAGCGTGCCGCGACTCTGGCCAGCACCGCAGCCGGGTCCGGTACACTGCGATTGATCTCGCCGCTGCAGGGAAAAGCCGCCATACATTCGGCTACCAGCGCCGACAGCGGCATGCCGCGCCGGCCCAGCTGGGCCGCAACCAGCAGCCAGGGAATCATGCCACTGTCGCAGTAGGCGAAGTCGCGAAAATAGTGGTGAGCACTCATTTCACCACCATAGGCGGCGTTTTCGGCCCGCATCCTTTCCTTGATGAACGCATGCCCGGTTTTGCTTTCCACCGCGCGCCCACCGAGTTGCTCCACGCGATCGATGGTGTTCCACACCAGACGCGGGTCGTGAATAATCGCCGACCCCGGGTGCTGCTCCAGCGCCATCTCCGCCAGCAGACCCACCAGATAATAGCCCTCGACAAACTCACCGCGCTCGTCAAAGAAGAAACAGCGGTCGAAATCGCCGTCCCAGGCCAAACCCAGATCGGCGTTGTGAGAGAGCACCGCCTCGCTGGTGACCGTGCGGTTTTCCTGCAGCAACGGGTTGGGCACCCCGTTGGGAAAGTGTCCGTCCGGCTCGTGATGCAGGCGAATAAATTCGAACGGCAGGTGCGCTGCCAGCAGGTCCACCACGCGCCCTGCACCGCCGTTACCGGCATCGACCACGATGCGCAGAGGCGGCAGTGACGCCGCATCCACGTAGGAAAGCAAATGCTCGATGTAGGCTTCAGAGGTATCCAGTGGCAGGTAGCGACCGTGCGATCCTGCGCGCGTAAACACGTTGGCCTCGGCCAGGGCTTGAATGTCCGCGAGGCCACTGTCGCCGGAAATGGGCCGCGACTCCTCGCGCACAAACTTCATGCCATTGAAATCTTTCGGGTTGTGGCTGGCTGTTACCACAATGCCTCCATCCATTTCGGCGTGACTGGTCGCGAAATAGATTTCTTCAGTACCGCACAGACCGATGTCATACACATCCACACCCTGCTCCCGCAGGCCGTCCGCCAGCGCTGCCTTGATCGCTTCACTGGTCAGGCGGATATCGTGACCGACAACCACCTTCTGCGGTTTAACCACCTCGGCATAGGCACGACCTATGCGCCGCGCAATATCCTCATTCAACTGGTCGGGAACGCGTCCACGGACATCGTAGGCCTTGAAACAGTCGAGCTTCTGCATGCTGCCAACCCCCACCTACTGCCGTGAATAAAGGTGTTCGTAAACGAAATTGGTGGCCTCGACAAACCCCGGCACACTGCCGCAGTCAAAGCGGCGGCCCGAGAACTTGTAGGCCATGACACAGCCCTGCCGCGCCTGTGTCTGTAACGCATCGGTGAGCTGCACTTCGCCGTTGGCCCCGGGCGGGGTTTCGCGCAGGATATCGAAAATGTCCGGCGTCAGGATGTAGCGACCAATGATCGCAAGATTCGAAGGTGCCGAAGCGGCATCGGGTTTCTCCACCATCTCATCCACGCGGAAAATTCCGTCCTTCAGGCTTTCACCGGCAATCACCCCGTACTTGTGTACCTCTTCCATCGGTACTTCCTGAATGGCGACGATGGAACAGCGAAACTGACGGTAGAGCTCGGCCATCTGGCTAAGCACACCCGGGCCGTCATTGATGCAGAGATCGTCGGATAGCACCACCCCAAAAGGCTCGCTGCCAATCAGTGCTTCGCCGGTCAGAATGGCGTGGCCCAGCCCCTTCATTTCGCGCTGGCGCACCATGGTGAACACACCCTTGTCGAGCACATTGCGAATACTCTCCAGATACACCTCCTTGCCGGTGCCGGAAATCTGGTGTTCCAGTTCAAAGCTGATGTCGAAGTGATCGGCGATGCTGCGCTTGCCCCGGCCAGTGACCATCGCACAGGTCGTCATGCCTGCGGCAATGGCCTCTTCCACACCGTATTGCACCAGCGGCTTGTTGACGATGGGCAGCATTTCCTTGGGCATGCTCTTGGTCGCCGGCAGGAAGCGGGTGCCGTAACCGGCCACGGGGAACAGGCATTTCTTGATCATCAACGACTCTCCTTGTTTACCTTGTGTGCCTGGTTGGCCTGCTCGCGGCCGTAGACATCTTCAAACCGAACAATATCATCCTCGCCCAGATACGTCCCGGACTGCACTTCAATCAGCTCCAGGGGAATGCGGCCCGGGTTCGCCAGGCGGTGCTTGCGACCGAGCGGGATATAGGTGGATTCGTCCTCACCGAGCATGAACACCTTCTCTTCACAGGTCACCTCCGCCGTACCATGCACCACAATCCAATGCTCTGCGCGGTGGTGGTGCATTTGCAGCGACAGGGTCTGTCCCGGGTTAACGATGATGCGCTTCACCTGAAAACGGTCGGCGGTAACCAGCGTTTCGTAAGACCCCCAGGGGCGATAGACGCGCGAGTGCAACGATGCCTCCGGCCGCGACTCGGCTTTCAGGCGACTGACAATACGCTTGACGTCCTGCACCTGGTCGCGATCCGCGACCAGTACGGCATCCGCCGTTTCAACCACCACCAGATTCTCCACCCCAACTGCAGCCAGCAGACGGGATTCACTACGAAAATAGCTGTTTTGACAGTTGTCGAGCATGACATCGCCCTGGCTGACATTACCCTGCACATCACGCGCCGCGACTTCCCACAGTGCCGACCAGGCGCCGACATCGCTCCAGCCACAGTCCAGAGCGATGACGCCACCTTCGCGCGTGTGTTCCATCACGGCATAGTCGATACTGTCCGCCGGGCAGGCCGCAAAGGCCTCAGCCTCGGGGCGAATGAAATCCATGTCTCGCGTTGCCTCCTGCATCGCACGACGACAGCTTGCCAGCATCGCAGGCTGGAACTCCGCCAGCTGCGCCAGGTAGGTTTCCGCCCGCAGCAGGAACATGCCGCTATTCCAGAGATAACTGCCACTTTCCAGGTAGGCCTGAGCCGTCGCGCTGTCCGGCTTCTCGACAAATGCCTCCAGTGCATAGAGGTCTTCATCCAGAGCGGCTCCACAGCGAATGTAACCGTAGCCTGTCTCGGGCGTGTGCGGCACCACGCCAAAGGTCATCAGTCGGCCGGCGCGCGCCAGCGGCAGCGCCCTTGCGACTGCTGCCGAGAAGGCCTCTACCTGCTGGATAAGATGATCAGCGGGCAACACCAGCAACACGGCCTCGGGGTCGCGAGCCTGCTCATGCAGCGCCGCCAGCGCCACCGCCGGAGCCGTGTTTCGCCCCTGCGGCTCAAGAATCAGGGCGCCCGCCTTGATCCCGACCTGGCGCAGCTGCTCCGCCACCATGAAGCGATGCTCTTCGTTGCAGACCACAACCGGGGCACTGGCTTCCAGTGAACCTGTGCGCTCGAGGGTTTGCTGGAGCATGGTGAGCTCGCCGGCCAGGGGCAGAAACTGCTTCGGGTGAAGCTCCCTGGACACGGGCCACAGGCGGCTTCCGACGCCACCGGAGAGGAGAACGGGTGTCAACATGGTAGGTCCTGTTGCGTTGGGCGAGATTGGCCGCAGGCAGCCGATGCTCGCTGGAGTCCTCTATCTTACTTGAAGGACAAAGTGTGAGGCCAGCGGCGGGCGGGGTTCTGGTGGGTTCTGGAGGTTGGCGGCCCGTTGGGCCACTGCGTCGCTCCATTCGTCAACGTACCCGCGTTGATTTGTGCGGTGGGTTGTTTCCTGCGGACTTGGAGGGCGTCGGTGCGCCCCCACAACCCTCTTAAACGCACCCCACCACCAGCCCTGCCAGTGCGTAAAAGCCACCCCAAGAACACCGCCGCCATGACAAGTGACCAAATATCCTGAACAATCGACCGGCAGACGGTAGCGCAAAAACACCCAAAGGACGGCGCGCCGCATGCGCCCGGAATGGAGCAGGAAATAACCCGCCGTGCAAAGCGACGCAGCGGCCCCACGGGCCGCCCGCCCAGTCAATCGTTAAGGAAACACCCCACAGCCTACATACCTGACCAACCCCCAAATCCCTGCGCACGCCAGCGCTGGACTTGTGCCCTGCAGGGTTTAGAATGACGCCCTGACACACATGCCCTGCTGAAACATGACGCGACGGAGATCAGGGCTGACCGCCCCGCCCAGCCTCCAGGGCCCGAATGGACACACTATGACCGCACAAAGCGCATTCACGAAAGAGGAACTGGTAGCCTGCGGGCACGGCCACCTCTTCGGCCCCGGCAATGCCCAATTGCCCACCGACAACATGCTGATGCTGGACCGCATCACGCATGTGAGCTCTGAAGGCGGACGTTTCGGCAAGGGCGAAATCATCGCCGAGCTGGATATCCATCCGGACCTGTGGTTTTTCCAGTGCCATTTCCCCGGCGACCCGGTCATGCCCGGCTGCCTGGGGCTGGACGCCATGTGGCAACTGGTCGGCTTTTTCCTCGGCTGGCGAGGCAATCCGGGGCGCGGCCGCGCGCTGGGTTCCGGGGACGTGAAGTTCACCGGTCAGGTGGTACCCAGTGCAAAGAAAGTGGGCTATCACATCCACATGAAACGCGTTATCGAGCGCAAACTCATCATGGGCATCGCCGACGGCGTGGTCTCTGTGGATGGCCGCGATATCTACACAGCAAACGATCTGCGTGTCGGGCTGTTCACCTCAACGGAGTCTTTTTAATCCCATGAGCAGACGGGTAGTCATTACAGGGCTCGGTATCGTGTCCTGTCTGGGTAACGATGCCAAAACAGTCACGGACGCGCTACGTGCCGGGCGCTCTGGCATCAAAATTCGCCAGGAGCAGATCGACATCGGTATGCGCTCACACGTCGCCGGGGCGCCGGAGATTACCGTGGCGGATCACATCGATCGCAAGCAACTGCGTTTCATGGGGGATGCCGCGGCCTACGCGTATATTTCCATGCAGCAGGCCATTGCCGACTCCGGACTCACGGAAAAGGATGTCTCAAACGTGCGCACCGGTATCATCGCCGGGTCCGGCGGTGCGTCTTCGGCCAGTCAGACTGAAGCGGCGGATATTCTGCGGGAAAAAGGACTGCGTCGCGTTGGCCCCTATCGTGTCACCCAGACCATGGGCAGTACTGTGTCTGCCTGCCTCGCAACACCTTTCCACATCAAGGGTGTGAATTACTCGATATCCTCGGCCTGCTCCACCAGCGCACACTGCATCGGCAATGCTATGGAGCAGATTCAGCTCAACAAGCAGGACGTTGTATTTGCCGGCGGCGGTGAGGAGCTGCACTGGACGCTGAGCAGCCTGTTCGACGCCATGGGTGCACTGTCCACCAAGTACAACGACACGCCGGAGCGGGCTTCCCGCGCCTACGATGCCAACCGCGATGGCTTTGTTATTGCCGGGGGCGGCGGCATGCTGGTGCTCGAGGAACTGGAGCACGCCCTCGCCAGGGGTGCACACATCTATGCCGAACTGGTGGGTTACGGTGCAACGTCTGATGGCCACGACATGGTGGCGCCGTCCGGTGAAGGCGCTGTGCGCTGCATGCAGCAGGCGCTTGCCACGGTCACGGGCCCTATCGACTACATCAATGCACACGGCACCAGCACGCCCGCTGGCGATATCCAGGAGCTGAAGGCGGTGCGTGAAGCCTACCGCGATCGCGACCACATTCCTGTTGTCGGCTCCACCAAGTCGCTGTCCGGACACTCGCTGGGCGCCGCGGGCGTACAGGAGGCAATCTACTCACTGCTAATGCAACAGGCGGGCTTCATCGCGGCTTCTGCCAACATCGAAACACTGGACCCGGAAGCGGAAGGGCTGCCAATCGCCATCCAGCGCCACGACAATGTCGATCTGCAGCGCGTCATGTCCAACAGTTTCGGTTTTGGCGGCACCAACGCCTCGCTGGTCTTCCAGAAGTTCACGGGCTGAGTGCCCGCGGGCGCTCAGTTCAGGGAATCCAGCAGGGCCACGTCCAGCCAGTCGCCCTCGGCAACGGTTGTGGCCGCCGGTATGCGCGCCAGGGCATTGCTATAGCACACCGAACTCAGTACACCGGAGCTCTGGTTGGCAAAGGGCACCACGCGCATGCCGCTCTCGCCTGAACTCAGGGTCACACGCAGGTACTCTTCTCGCCGGTCGGCCTTGTCGCGGGTAAACCCGGCCCGGGCGCGCAGCCACAGCGGTTCCACACCATCAACGCCCTGAAAGCGCAGGAGAAACGGCCGGGCGAGCAGGCAGAAGGTAACAAAGCTCGACGTCGGGTTGCCCGGCAGCCCCAGAAAGGGCACTCCACCCACTTCCCCAAATGCCAGCGGTTTTCCAGGCTTGATCGCCAGGCGCCAGAGCGCGAGTGAACCCAGGCGTTCGACCTGACTGCGCACGTGGTCCTCATCACCCACCGAGACCCCACCCGTGCTGAGCACACAGTCGGCACTGCCCGCAGCCTGCAACAGGGCATCCGCGGTTGCGGCGGGCGTGTCGGCAACGCGCCCGCAGTCGACGACTTCCATACCCAGACTCCGCAGCAGCGCTGCGAGCATAAAACGGTTGCTGTTATAGATCTGCCCGGGCTGCAGGGGCCCGCTACCGGGTTCAACCAGCTCATCACCCGTGGCAAGCAGGGCCACGCGCAGGGCACGGCGCACCCTTACCTGCCCCACGCCTATGGATGCCAGCAGACCCAGGTCCTCAGAGCGCAGGCGCCGGCCACAGGCCAACAGGCAGGCGCCTGCGACAATATCCTGGCCGCGAAGCCGGATATTGTCGCCTGCGCGCACCTCACCCCGTACTTCAAGCGCCCCGTCCACCTCGGTGCACTGCTCTTGCATGACCACGGTATCGGCACCCGGCGGCACCGGTGCGCCGGTGAAGATGCGCGCTGCAGTTCCCGGCAGCAGGGGCCGTGGCGCCTGCCCCGCCGCAATGCGCTGGCTCACGGGCAGCGGTCCGGGCATGTCGACGGCACGCAGTGCATAACCGTCCATGGCACTGTTGTCTTCCGGCGGCACCGCGATGTCGGCAACGACGTCAGCGGCCAGCACCGCACCGCAAGCGACCTGCAGTGGGCGCAATTCGCTGTGCGGGGGTGATGGGGCATTGGACAACAGGGTGTCCAGTGCCTCTGCAACCGGGATTAAAGGGGTCACGAGCCGGAGCGCACCCGCAGCACACCGACGAAATTACAGGGTCGGTGCTCGCTGTCGAGCTGGTCACGGATAATGCCTGTCCACGCGGTGCGGCAGGCCCCGGTTGAGCCGGGCATGCAGAAGATAACGGTGTTGTTGGCCAGCCCCGCCAGCGCGCGCGACTGCACGGTGGAGGAGCCGATTTCCACCAGGGACAACGCACGGAACACCTCGCCAAACCCTTCAATCGATTTATCGAACAACGGCGCGACCGCCTCGGGGGTGGAGTCCCGCCCGGAAAAGCCGGTACCGCCCGTGACCAGCACAGCCTGCACCGCGGGATCGGCTATCCAGATCGAGAGCAGCGCCCTTATCTGGTAAATATCGTCCGGCACGATTCGGTGATCAAAGCAGCTGTGACCGGCCGCCTCCAGAGACTGCCGCAGGTACTGACCGGAGGTGTCGGTTTCCGGCGTACGGCTGTCGGACACGGTCAGCACGGCGATAAACAGAGGTATCGGTGCGCCGCTCGCGGGGGATTCTGACATGGGTTCAGAGTTCCTTGCTTGCCTGCTGTTGCTGGCGTTGGTAGAAGTACTGGCGCACTGTGTCGGCAACAAAACTGCGCCAGGACACCTGTTTGATGGCAAAGGCGCTGCGAATGGCGCTGCATTGCAGCGAGCGGTTGAGCGCGCGGCCGGGGCCTTCAAGCAACTGCAACTGCACGCCGTCGGGGGAAAACCGCGAAAACTGGGAAGCGGAAGCCAGCAGCGCCTCGGCGAACTCATAGCAGTTGGTGGCATCGGTGCTGCAGTAATGATAGGTACCCCACGCCTCGGCACCTGCGCCGAACTGGTCCAGCATGCCGGCCACGACCCGGGCGGCGTCCAGCGACTCCACGGGGCAGCCCCTGAGCTGGTTGTCCAGCAGCAGGCTTCCCCCCGCAATCAATTGCTCAAGCATGTGCGAGAGCACATTGATGCCCGCGGCCGAGAACACCGGCCCCAGGCGGAGCACCACATGCTGCTCACAGGTCTCGCGCGTACGCTGCTCTGCGGAGGCCAACAAACGACCAACGGTTTCCGGGTTGTCGGGAGGATCCTGCTCACGGTACCCGCGCTCCGTATCGCCGGCAAAAACGCGGGCAGAGGACACCAGGAAATAAGCGGCGCCAGTGCGTTGGCAGGCCTTGGCGAGCCAATGGCTGCGCTCCACATCCAGCTCGTTGATCAGTTCGCCACTGTCGATAGCGCCCTGCAGACGGGCATCGACCACGATGTCCGCCCGCGCGCGGCGCACGACCTTCTTCGCGTGGCGTTCGCTCTTCCAGCGGGACACCGAGCTGGAAACGCTCTCCAGCTCATGCCGCCCCCAACGCTTCAGATGATCAGCCAGCGCCAGACCGAGAGAACCGTCCGACCCTATCAGCAGGACACGCACGAGTTGCCCCCTAGCACGTCGGCACGCAGCGCTTGCCCGCTGGCGGGCCTAGAACGGGATATCGTCGTCAAAGTCGGCAAAATCACCGGGCGGGGGATTGCTCGGCGGCGCGGCGCGGGGTGCCCCGGAAGGCGCCGGCGCCTGTTGCGGCGCCGCGCTCTGGTTGTACTCGTCACGCCCGTAATTGTCACCGCCCATCTGGCCGCCGCCCGGGCGGCTGTCGAGCATCTGCATTTCATTGGCGACGATTTCCGTGGTGTAGCGGTCCTGGCCATCCTGACCCTGCCACTTGCGTGTGCGCAAGGAACCCTCAACGTACACCTTGGAGCCCTTTTTCAAATACTCGCCGGCGATCTCGGCCAGGCGATTGAAAAAGACAATGCGGTGCCACTCGGTACGCTCCTGTGGCTGGCCCGTTTGCTTGTCTTTCCAGCTCTCAGACGTTGCCAGATTGACGTTGGTGACCGCGCCACCTGAAGGCATGTAGCGCACTTCCGGATCTGCGCCCAGGTTACCGACCAGTATGACTTTGTTGACGCCCCGTGAAGCCATGGTCACTCCTCTTTCGTGGACGATTGGCGATAGGAAAGTAAGTCAGGGACTATAGCAATCCGCCTGTGCAATTGCGACAGCACATCACACCAAAACCCATCAGATGGGCCCACACCAGGCGGCAGGCACACCCCGATGGAGATACGCCCGTCAGGGGGACGCTTCAGGCAGGCCGGCATGTCCCGGCCGGGGCGCAGGCAGGGCGACGAGCATCCACACGGCAACCACCACCAGGCAGAGCTCCGTGATACCCACGATGCCATAGTGCTGCAGCACCCAGCCGCCGGCCACGCCGCCGGCGAATATACCCAGGAACTGCGCGGTGGAGAAAATACCCAGAGCCGTGCCCTTGGCCTCCGGCGCCACCGCCTTGCTTACCATGGAGGGCAGCACCGCCTCCATATAATTGAAGCCTACGAAGAACAGCCACAAAGCCACGCAGAACAGCCAGGGACTTGTCGCCAGGCCAAGCAGCGCGAGCGCCACCATCAACGCCGCGATGGCGATCAGGAACACCAGATGGTGTCGCCCTCCGCGCTCTGCCAGCCGCATCAGCGGCAGGATACCCAGCACCGATAGCAGTACAGCCGGCAGGTAGACCTGCCAGTGATCCTCCCGACCAACGCCGACGACCGACTCCAGCGCACCGGGCACAATCTGGAAGCTCGCCATCAGCACAAAGTGCAGGACAAAAATACCCACATCAAGGCGCAGCAGTGCACGGTTGCGCAGGCTCGCCCGCAGCAGACTTGGTCGCGCGCCGACGTCGGCATGGGCGATCCCGCTGCGGGGCGGATCGGGGACTTGCCACAGCACCACCACAATGCCCACCAGAGCCAGCGCGGCGGTGACGCCGAACACCGCTTCCAGGCCGCCAAACCCGGCAAGCAGTGGGCCCAGCACCAGCGCCAGCGCAAACGCCAGCCCGATGCTGGCGCCCACCACAGCCATGGCCTTGGTGCGCTGCTCTTGCGACGTGAGGTCCGCCACCAGCGCCATGACACTACTGGCAATGGCACCGGCGCCCTGCAGCGCACGGCCGAGAATGATGCCCTGGATGCTGTCGGCCATGGCCGCCACCACACTGCCGGCGGCAAATACCAGCAGGCCACCCACAATCACGGGCTTGCGACCAATGCGGTCCGACAACCAGCCGAACGGGATCTGCAGGCAGGCCTGCGTCAGCCCGTAAGCGCCCAGTGCCACGCCGATCAGCGCCGGAGTAGACCCGGCAACGTCCACGGCATACAGCGCGAGCAAGGGCAGCACCATGAACAGGCCGAGCATGCGCACGTTATACAGCAGGGCCAGCGACGCCACGGAACGCCGCTCAACGGCCGACATAGGGTTCTTGGTAATCACAACAGGGCAGGCACTATGCAAAAGTGCGATATGGTAACAGCTTCCCCTTCCCCGTGGCATCCACCCAGCGGGCAACTGCGTAACAGCCCTGTATACTTTTGCCTCGACGCAACAACACCACCTATACTGTCGGGTTCGACCGACAGCCCCTGACCGGAGACACATGGACACTATTCACGTCCGCGGTGCGCGCACCCACAACCTGAAGAACATCGACCTCGATATCCCGCGCGACAAGCTGGTAGTGATCACCGGCCTCTCGGGTTCGGGCAAATCATCGCTGGCTTTCGACACGCTGTACGCCGAGGGGCAACGTCGCTACGTGGAGTCGCTGTCCACCTATGCGCGACAGTTTCTGTCGATGATGGAAAAACCCGATATGGACCATATCGAAGGCCTTTCTCCGGCCATTTCCATCGAGCAGAAGTCCACCTCACACAATCCCCGCTCTACCGTGGGCACCATTACTGAAATCTATGACTATTTGCGCCTGCTCTATGCCCGGGTTGGCGAGCCACGCTGTCCCGAGCACGGCGAGAGCCTGCAGGCGCAGACAGTGAGCCAGATGGTGGATTCGGTACTGGCCATGCCGGAGGGCAGCAAGCTGATGTTACTGGCGCCGGTGGTGCGGGCGCGCAAGGGCGAACACCTGCATGTTTTCGAGGAACTGCGCGCCGCCGGCTTCGTGCGCGCCCGCGTCGATGGCATCATCACCGAGCTCGACGACCTTCCCGACCTCGACAAGAAGCGCAAGCACGACATCGAGGTTGTGGTGGATCGATTCAAGGTACGCGCCGACCTCAGCCTGCGTCTCGCGGAATCGTTCGAAACAGCACTGGGACTGACCGATGGCCTGGCCACTATCAGCCCGATGGAAGGCGACGGTGAGGACATCATGTTTTCCGCGCGTTTTGCCTGCCCCGTGTGCGGTCACAGTATTGACGAGCTGGAGCCCCGACTGTTTTCGTTCAACAACCCCGCCGGCGCCTGTTCCAGCTGCGACGGCCTGGGGGTGAAGCAGTATTTTGATGCGGCGCGGGTAGTACTACACCCGGAGGCCAGCCTGGCGGAAGGTGCCATTCGCGGCTGGGACCGGCGCAATGTCTATTACTTCCACATGCTGACCAGCCTGGCTAACCACTACGGCTTCTCGATCGACACCCCCTTCATGAAGCTCAAGAAGGCGCAACAGCAAGCCATCCTCCACGGCAGTGGCGAGGAAGAGGTCAGCTTCTCCTACATGAACGACCGCGGAGACGTGTACAAGCGCAAGCACCCGTTCGAGGGCATACTGCCCAATATGGAACGGCGCTATCGCGACACCGAATCACAGTCGGTGCGCGAGGAGCTGTTCAAGTTCATGTCCACCCAGCCCTGCCCGGACTGCGGAGGCACGCGCCTGTGCCAGGATGCCCGCCACGTATTTGTGGATGATCGCAACCTGCCAAGCATCGCCGAGATGCCGGTTGGCGAGGCAGAGTTGTACTTCGGCGGCCTTGATCTGCCCGGGCGCAAGGGTGAAATCGCCAGCAAGATCCTCAAGGAGTTGCGCGCACGCTACCGCTTCCTGGTAGATGTGGGCCTCAACTACCTTACGCTCAGCCGCAGCGCAGAAACACTGTCCGGCGGCGAGGCACAGCGCATCCGTCTGGCCTCACAGATTGGAGCCGGGCTGGTCGGCGTTATGTATATTCTGGATGAGCCCTCAATCGGCCTGCACCAGCGCGACAACGAGCGATTGCTGGGTACCCTTACGCACCTGCGCGATCTCGGCAATACGGTACTGGTGGTGGAACACGACGAGGATGCCATTCGCAGCGCCGATCACATTATCGACATCGGGCCGGGCGCCGGGGTGCACGGTGGGCGCATTGTCGCCCAGGGCAAGCTTGCCGATATCGTCGCCAATGAGGACTCGCTGACGGGCGCGTACCTGTCGGGCAAGCGCGAGATCGCCGTACCGGCGGCCCGCACAGCGGTTGACCCGAAGAAAATGCTGAAACTGTCGGGGGCCAGGGGCAACAATCTGCAGAACGTCACGCTGGAGCTGCCCCTGGGCCTGTTGACCTGCGTTACCGGCGTGTCCGGCTCGGGTAAATCAACCCTGGTCAACAATACGCTGTACCCGCTGGCGGCAACCGAGCTCAACGGCGCGACAACCCTCACACCGGCCCCTTATACCGCGATCGCCGGGATGCAGCACATCGACAAGTGTATCGACATCGACCAGAGCCCGATTGGTCGCACACCCCGCTCCAACCCCGCCACCTACACTGGCATCTTCACGCCGGTACGTGAGCTGTTCTCGGGCACGCAGGAGGCTCGCTCGCGTGGCTACAAACCGGGCCGTTTCAGCTTCAATGTGAAGGGTGGACGCTGCGAGGCCTGTCAGGGCGATGGTGTCACCAAGGTGGAGATGCACTTCCTGCCGGACATCTATGTGCCCTGTGATGTGTGCAAGGGCAAGCGCTACAACCGCGAAACGCTGGAGGTGCGCTACAAGGGCAGGAACATCCACGAGGTGCTTGAGATGACGGTGGAAGACGCGCTGACGTTCTTCGAGCCGGTGCCGAGCATCGCGCGCAAGCTGCAAACGCTGATGGATGTGGGGTTATCCTATATCCGCTTGGGGCAGGCGGCTACGACCCTGTCCGGGGGTGAGGCGCAGCGGGTGAAGCTGTCGCGGGAGCTGTCCAAGCGCGATACCGGGAAAACGCTGTACATCCTCGATGAGCCCACAACCGGGCTGCATTTCGAGGACATCCGCCAGCTGCTGGAGGTGCTGCACCGTCTGCGTGATCACGGCAATACGGTGGTGATTATCGAGCACAACCTGGATGTGATCAAAACGGCAGACTGGCTGGTGGACCTGGGACCGGAGGGCGGCTCGGGGGGCGGTCAGATTATCGCGACGGGTACGCCGGAAGAGGTTGCGGAAGCTCCCGGCTCCTATACCGGGATGTTCCTCAAACCGCTGTTGGCGCGTGCAGCTGGCGGGCGCAGCAAGAAGGGGGCTGTGCGAAAGGGGAAGAAGAAAGCGGCTGCTTAGGCTGCATCGGGCCCGATGGTGGGGCGCCCGGTAGCGCTACCCCGGCCACCGCGGACGTGCCGTGAAGCCGTTCATTGGGGGACCGGCAGTCTTGGAGGCAGCGCCCCGTAGCGTCGCCCCGGCCACTGCGGACACGCCGTGAACCCGTTCATGGGGACTCGGCAGTCGTGGAGGCAGCGCCCCGTAGTCTCACCCCGGCCACCGCGG
>TARA_R110001599_G_scaffold8428_2_pt1 | contig 30549 bp, 22 predicted proteins | sample TARA_R110001599 | Tara Oceans TARA_R110001599 (sample SAMEA4398360) | marine metagenome | biome: Polar Biome; feature: [MES] marine water layer (ENVO:01000295) within the mesopelagic zone...; material: water (ENVO:00002006), including particulate matter (ENVO:01000060) such as......
TGGCGAAGTCTATGTCACCGACGACGGTGCGGAGACCGATCTCGATCTTGGTCATTACGAGCGGTTCACCGGCGTTCCGTCGCTGCAGTCCGACAATGTCACCTCGGGCCGAATCTATCAGTCGATCATCACCAAAGAGCGCCGCGGCGATTATCTCGGTGCCACCGTGCAGGTCATTCCGCACGTTACCGACGCGATCCAGGAATTTGCCGAGGACAAGCTCGACGGTATCGATTTCGTATTGTGCGAAATCGGCGGAACGGTCGGCGATATCGAAAGCCTGCCGTTCATCGAGGCGATTCGGCAGCTCCGCAACAAGGTCGGCCGGGACAATGCGATTTCCGTGCACGTCACGCTGGTGCCTTATATTGCCGCTGCAGGCGAGCTGAAAACCAAGCCGACCCAGCATAGCGTCAGGGAGCTGACCTCGCTGGGGATCCAGCCGGACATATTGCTCTGTCGCTGCGAACATCCGCTGCCCGATACCGAGCGGGCCAAGATCGCCCAGTTCTGCAATGTCCGCAAAGAATCGGTCATCCAGGCTCTCGACGCGAGCAATATCTACAACGTGCCGCTGCAATATCATAATGAAGGTCTCGACACCGAAGTGCTCCGCGCTTTCGCCATAGACGACGCGCCACCGCCCGACTTGTCGCGCTGGTATGATGTCATGGAGCGGATCGAGAATCCCGAAGGCGAAGTCATCGTTGGCGTGGTCGGCAAATATGTCGGCCTCCAGGATGCCTATAAATCGCTTCAGGAAGCTCTGTTTCATGGCGGTCTTGCGAATCGGGTCAAGGTGCAGGTCCGCTGGCTGGACGCTGAATTGTTCGAGAATGAAGAGGATCTTGCCGCCAAGCTGGAACCGCTTCACGCGATTCTGGTGCCCGGCGGCTTTGGCGAGCGCGGCAGCGAAGGGAAGATCGGATCGGTCAAATTCGCCCGCGAGAATAATATCCCGTTTTTTGGCATTTGTCTGGGTATGCAAATGGCCTGCGTGGAAGCAGCGCGCAATCTCGCCGGCATTGATACTGCATCGACCACCGAGTTCGGGGCAACCGAAGAACCTGTTGTCGGTCTGATAACCGAGTGGATGACCGAAGAAGGCCTGCAAAAGCGCGAAGCTGGCGGGGACATGGGCGGCACGATGCGCCTGGGTGCCTATGATGCGGTGTTGCAGCAGGGGTCAAAAATCAGCGAGATTTACGGCAGCCGGGACATTAGTGAGCGCCATCGGCACCGCTATGAGGTGAACAAGGGCTATGTCGAACGGCTGGAAGCAACGGGCCTCATATTCTCGGGCATGTCACCGGATGGCGAGCTGCCCGAGACGGTCGAAAGGCCTGATCACAGCTGGTTCGTCGGTGTGCAATATCATCCTGAACTCAAGAGCAAGCCGTTTGATCCGCATCCGCTGTTTGCATCATTCATTGCCGCAGCGTTGCAGCAAAGCCGTCTCGTCTGAGCTTTAAAACGCGCAAAATCCGATAGTTTTGGGCGAATGTCGATTTTATCCAATTCATTTTACCAAATGTGACTATTGTCACACGCACGCCGCATAAGAAAGCTAGCAAAAGCTTCTGAACAGGGTCGAGGGAACAGGACAGTGAAAGCCGAGGAACTGGCAAATCTATTGGCTGAACACAGCCTGTTTGCTGATTGTGACGAAGCCGAACTGTCGGACTTGATATTGCGGGGGCATTTTGTGCAATATAAGAAAGGGGATGAATTGATCATGCAAGGCGATCCGGGCAATTCGCTCCTGATATTGTTGTCGGGCAATGCGCGGACCAGCATGATCGCCAGCAACGGGCATGAAGTCGTTCTGGATTACGCGGAGCCGGGGCAGGTCCTCGGTGAAATTGCGCTTCTGGACGGTGGTGAACGAACCGCCAGCGTGACCGCCATCGAACCGACCTCCGCGCTTTCCATCACCCGGGCGGCGTTCGAAGAAATATTGAGCACGCACAAGAATATGGCGCTGCGGCTGTTGAAGGTCATGGCGAGCCGTATCCGTATGGCCAACAACATGATCGAAGGCGATCGCGCTTATACGTCAGGCCCGCGTCTGGCGCGCTATTTATTAAGGCTTTCTGTTGTAGGGGCCGAAGAAGGACGACTTAAACTGGACTTGAGCCAGAGCGAACTCGGCAACTTTGCCGGAATGTCGCGCGAACATATTAATCGGCAACTGTCCTCCTGGTCTGAAAGTCAGATCGTGGCAGTGGAAAGCGGGAAAGTCCGGATATTGGACCATGCGATGCTTTCCCACATTGCCGAAGCAGATTCTTGACGAAAATTGGCCATTTGCGACCCGGGCTAATTATCGTCAAGAGTGACACCATGCGGGTGTCAGGGGCAGTCGGATCCTCATCCGGCTGCCCCATTTCATTCTGGCATTGATAAAAAAAGGCAGCCAGAGTGCTCTGGCTGCCCGATTGTTAGCGGAAGAGGTCCGGATCAAGCGGCCTTGTCTTCCTTCTTTTCCTTTTTATGCGCGATTTTGGTGACATTATCGGCCTGGTTGATTGCGATCTTCTGTGGCCTCATCGCTTCCGGAATTTCGCGCACGAGGTCGATGGTCAGAAGACCATCTGCAAGCGCTGCATGGTCAACCCGGACAAAATCGGCGAGTTCGAACCGCCGCTCGAAGCTGCGGTTTGCGATGCCCATGTGCAGGAATTGCTTGCCCTCGTTTTCATCGGTATTTTTGTTGCCGGTAACGAGCAAGAGATTCTGCTGGGCGGTGATTTCGATTTCTTCATCCTTGAAACCGGCGACGGCCAGCGTGATCCGGTAATGATCTTCGCCGCTGCGTTCGATATTGAACGGCGGGTAGTTCTCGGACTGCTGCGCGCGGGCATTATTTTCAAGAAGGTCGAATAGCCGGTCAAAACCTACGGTTGAGCGGCGATAGGGGGTAAAGTCAAAACGGTTCATATCTAAATCCTCTTAAATTGAGCAATGTAAATGTGGACCCGCAAATGCGGCATCCGGTTCGTTGATGTGAAACCCGAAAAGGCGCCTCACACCGATAAAGATATGCTCAAGTCAGCAGATTTCAAGAGGTATAAAAGGGCGAATTACCAACGAATTGCCAATTTTTTTGGATAAAAAAACGCCCGGATGCCAAAGAGCACCCGGGCGAAAATGGTGACGAATTAATTCGCCCCCTGTTTTCCCTTCCTATTCAACGCCGCATGTCCCCCAACATTTGGCGGAACCGGAAGGGATCCCTGAACCATGACCCGTTAACCGAGATATTTGATTCTGTGACTATCTCTGATCGAATGACATAAATTTGTCATGACAATTTTGGGAGATTTGTCAGATTGACGATCTCTTGTGTCATATAGGCAACAGCAAATTGTCCACCAAGCCACTTGCTTGCCCCGACCTGCGACCGTAAAGACAAGGGCAACCTGATCCAAGGAAGTCTTCAAAAACCATGCTCCTGTCCCGTTACGAATGGGTTATCGCAAAGCGCTATTTGTTACCCGGTAAAGGCGAGGGATTCATTTTCCTAGTTGCCAGTATCTCGCTGGTCGCGGTCATGCTGGGTGTTGCCGCGCTGATCGTGGTGATGAGCGTCATGAACGGTTTCCGCGCCGAACTGTTTGACAAGATTGTCGGCCTCAACGGCCATGCGGTGATTCAGGGCTATGGCGGTCGCTTGCCCGATTGGCGCGACTTGCTGGAGGATACCCGGAATACCGAGGGTGTGGTCTCGGCCTCGCCATTGATCGAACAGCCCTTGCTGACCACGTTCAACGGTCGCGTCGAAGCCGTGCTGGTGCGCGGCATGCTGGTTCCGGATATATTGAACAATGAAACGCTCGACGGAAAAACAGTAGCCGGTGATCTGGCGCGTCTCGAGCCGGGGTCAGGGCGGGTCGGCATCGGTAGCCGTCTGGCAACGACATTGGGCGCGCAAGAGGGAAGCCGCATCACAGTGATCAATCCGCAGGGGCGTTCAACCCCGTTTGGAACGGTTCCCCGAGAGATCGCCTATGAAGTGGCTGCGATATTCGAGGTCGGCGTCTATGATTATGACAAAGCCTTTGTCATCATGCCGATGGAAGATGCCCAGACCTTGCTTTTGCTGGGCGACCAGATCGGAATGATCGAAATCAAGACCAATGACGCCGACAATGTCGGAAATATCATAGCGCCTCTTATCCCGAAGGTGGCGGACCGCGGAGTCATTACCGACTGGCAGACGATGAATGCCTCGCTGTTCGAAACGCTGCAGGTCGAGCGGGTAGTGATGTTCGTGATCCTGTCGATCATCATATTGGTCGCGGTATTCAACATCCTGTCGTCGCTGATCATGCTGGTGCGAGCCAAGACCCGGGACATTGCGATATTACGCACGATGGGAGCCTCGCGCGCGTCATTGCTCAGGATTTTCGTGACCGTCGGGACCTCGATAGGGATGCTTGGCATTGCGGCGGGCATTGGCCTCGGCCTGATTGCGATATTCTTCCGCCAGAACGTGATCAATTTCGTCCAGATGATTACCGGGCAGAATTTGTGGGATCCGTCGATCCGCTTCCTGACCGAACTTCCGGCACGAACCGATCCGATGGAGGTAGTCGGCATAGCCGGACTCGCCTTGCTGTTCAGCTTCCTGGCCACACTCTATCCTGCCTATAAGGCCGCCAGTACCGATCCGGTTCAGGTGCTTCGCTATGAATGATCCAATGAACCAGAAAACGGTAGAATTGCGAAATGTCCGGCGCAGTTTCGTGCAGGCGGATGTCAGGATCGAGGTGCTTCGCGGCGTCGATCTCGATATCAACGCAAACGAAATTGTCGCGCTTGTCGGCCCCTCCGGCTCCGGAAAATCCACGCTGTTGCAGGCGGTCGGACTGCTCGAGGGCGGGTTTGAGGGATCGATCAAGCTGAACGGCGAGGAAACAGCACAATTGCCAGCCAGCGGTCACACGCGGATTCGGCGCGATTTGCTGGGTTTCGTATATCAGTTCCATCATCTGTTGCCCGATTTCTCCGCTCTCGAAAATGTTGTGATGCCGCAGTTGATCGCAGGGGTTGGACAGAAAGCGGCAGAACAAAGAGCCGAGACGCTGTTGCGCAGTCTCGGGCTCGGCGACCGGCTCAATCATACGCCCAGCAAATTGTCCGGCGGCGAACAGCAAAGGGTTGCGGTTGCCCGTGCGCTGGCCAACGCACCAAAGCTGGTGCTGGCCGATGAGCCAACCGGCAATCTGGACGAAGCCACGGCCGAACTGGTACTCGCGGAGTTTATCAGCCTGGTACGCCAAGAGGGCAGTGCCGCGCTGATAGCGACGCATAACGAGCGGCTGGCGGCCAAAATGGACCGGGTTGTCCGGCTTCATGAGGGAATATTAACCTAGTCATTTCAAGTCGAAACGAGAATGGCTTTGACTTTTCCGGTTCGAGTATCAAACTGTAAGGCCAAGCCGAACCAGGAAAATCAAACAATGCGGGGCGCATATGACGGTTACTGAATTTCAGGTAAAACAAGCGGATGGTTCCATCCAGGACTTGTCCGCTCATAAGGGCAAAGTGCTGTTGATCGTGAACACCGCCTCGAAATGCGGGTTTACGCCGCAATATGAGGGGCTGGAAAAGCTGCATCAGGAATTTAAGGACCAGGGCCTCGAGATATTGGCGTTTCCCTGCAACCAATTTGGTAACCAGGAGCCTGGTGACGCCGACGAAATCAAGAATTTCTGCTCGCTCAATTATGATGTGAGCTTCCCGTTGATGGAGAAGATCGACGTCAATGGTGCTGACGCCGACCCATTGTGGAAATATCTGAAGTCCGAAAAATCAGGCTTGCTGGGGTCCCGGATAAAGTGGAATTTTACCAAATTCCTGGTTGATCGCGAAGGTAATGTCGTTGGACGTTACGGCCCTGCGGTAAAGCCGGAGCAGCTTAAAAACGAGATTCAAGCTCTTTTGTAAAAGCCGCCTTCCGATCTGATCTGCCGAAATAGCTGTGGACAAATGGTCGATAGTTCTGCGGTTGGACTCCGGAACCATATGCAAGATCAAATTGCTGCGTTAGTCTGAATTCATGGCCCTTGTTCCTTTCGTCCATCTTCGCGCCTTTTCCGCCTATACGATTCTGGATGGCGCCATGGAGCCGTCAGCCATTGGCGTGGCTGCCAGGGAACGCGGATTTCCGGCGGTTGCCCTGTGTGACCGGATCGGCCTGTTTGCTTCCATGGCATTTGATGACGGCTGCCGCTCCAATGGCGTGCAGCCGATTACGGGCTGTTTTCTGAGGGTAGCGCGTCCCGGTGGATCGGAAAAAGACAAGCCGACCCTGGACTGGCTCGCGCTCTATGCGCAGGATGCGGAGGGATATGAGAATCTCTGCAAGCTGGTTTCCGCTTCCCACCTCGATCGACCCAGCGAACTGGACGCCCATGTAGGCATGGACATGCTTGCAAAGCATAGCGCAGGCTTGCTTGCCCTGACCGGCGGCGGCGAAGGAGCGCTCGCGCGACTGATCGCTGAAGAGCAGCAATCCGAAGCCGAAGCCTATCTGACTTCGCTCCAGACGCTTTTCCCGGAACGGCTCTATATCGAGCTTTCGCGCCGCGAAGACCCGGTCGAAATAGCGGCCGAAGCCGGCCTGATCACCATGGCCATAGATCGCGATATTCCGCTGATTGCGACAAACCCGAGCTGTTATTCCGAGGCCGGTTTCCACGAGGCACACGATGCAATGAAATGTATCGCGCAGTCCGCCTATGTCGAAAATGACGACCGCGAGAAGCCGTCCCAGCATTTGTGGATGAAAAGCGCGCTGGTGATGGAGGAGCTATTCTCCGACATTCCCGAAGCCCTGGAAAATACGCTGGTTGTTGCGCAGCGATGCGCATTTTCTCCACCCAAAAGAGATCCGATCCTGCCCAGTCTGGCCGGCGATCTTGCTGGAGAGATCGAACAGTTGCGTCGCGATTCTGTCGCCGGTCTCGAAAGACGGCTGGCGGTTCTGGATATCGCCGATGAGGAGGAGCGGAAAGGCTATTTCGACCGGCTGGATTTCGAGCTTGAAGTCATCGTCAACATGGGGTTTCCCGGCTATTTTCTGATTGTTGCCGACTTTATCAAATGGGCGAAGGACCATGATATTCCGGTTGGGCCTGGCCGTGGTTCGGGCGCCGGTTCGGTTGTCGCCTGGGCGCTAACGATCACCGATCTCGATCCGATCAAGCTGGGCTTGCTTTTCGAACGTTTCCTAAACCCGGAACGCGTCTCTATGCCGGATTTCGACATCGATTTCTGCGAAACACGGCGCGGTGAAGTCATTCGCTATGTTCAGGAAAAATACGGCGACCGGCAGGTTGCCCAGATCATCACCTTCGGAAAACTGAAGGCGCGCGCGGTGCTGCGGGACGTCGGCCGAGTGCTGCAAATGCCCTATGGCCAGGTCGACCGGCTGACCAAATTGGTGCCCAACCATCCGACCGATCCGTGGGATCTGAAGCGCTCGCTCAACGGCATCACGGAACTGGCGCAGGAATATAAGCAGGCCGATGTGAAGCGCCTGTTCGACCTGGCAATGCAGCTCGAAGGCCTGCCGCGTCACAGCTCTACCCATGCCGCCGGTGTGGTGATCGGCGATCGCCCGCTTGATCAGCTGGTACCGCTATATCGCGATCCGCGCTCGGACCTGCCGGTTACCCAGTTCGACATGAAATTTGTTGAAAAAGCCGGTCTGGTAAAATTCGACTTTTTGGGTCTGAAGACGCTGTCGGTGCTGAAAAAGGGTGTCCAGCTGCTCGCGGAACGCGGCGTGGAAGTCGATCTGGATGGCCTCAGCTGGGAAGATGACAAGGTCTTCGAGCTGCTCCAGCGCGGCGATACCGTCGGTGTGTTCCAGCTGGAATCGGAAGGCATGCGACGTACGCTTGCGGCAGTGAAGCCGACCAATTTCGGTGATATTATCGCGCTCGTTTCGCTCTATCGCCCGGGTCCGATGGACAATATCCCGCTGTTCGGCGACCGCAAGAACGGGCGCGTCGACATCGCCTATCCGCATCCCTTGCTGGAAGATATTCTGCAGGAAACCTACGGGATTTTTGTCTATCAGGAACAGGTGATGCAGGCCGCGCAGATCATCGCCGGCTATTCGCTCGGCGAAGCAGATTTGCTGCGCCGCGCCATGGGTAAGAAAATCCAGGCGGAAATGGACGTCCAGCGCAAAAGATTCGTGACGGGTGCCGCGGAAAACGGCTTGAACAGCGAGCAGGCCAACGAGCTGTTCGACTTGATCGACAAGTTCGCCGGCTACGGCTTCAACAAGAGCCATGCGGCCGCTTACGCTCTGCTCGCCTATCAGACGGCCTGGCTGAAAGCACATCATCCACATGAATTCTATGCTGCATCGATGTGTTTCGACATGCACCAGTCGGACAAGCTCAGTATTTTCGTCGACGATATGAAGCGTCTGGGTGTGACGGTCCTGCAACCCGCGATCAACAAAAGCCGACCCAATTTTTCGGTTGAAGAACAGGCTGAAAACGGCCTTGCCGTGCGCTATGCGCTGGCCGGTCTGAAGAATGTCGGCGAAAAAGCGATGCAGTCCCTGGTGGCGGAGCGCGCCGCCAAGGGGCCATTTTCCTCAATCGAGGATTTTGCCAATCGCATCGATCCGCATGGCCTGAACAAGCGGCAGCTTGAAAGTCTGGCGTCGGCTGGTGGCTTCGACGATCTCGAGCCCAATCGTGCGGCGGTTTATGATGGTGCAGACATGATATTGTCAGTCGCCAACAGTGCGGCCGACGCGCGCGAAAGCGGGCAGGGCGGCCTGTTTGGTGAAGGCAGCGCCGGCGGCGATATGCAGGCGATAAGATTGCCGGAAGGTAGCAACTGGTCACTCAATGAAATCATGCTCCACGAACGGGACGCATTTGGTTTCTATTTCTCCGCTCATCCGGTTTCCCAGTTCCAGGCGGTGACGACGTCGCTCGGCGCGCTGACCTACGCAGCGTTGTGCAGCGAAGGCCCGATCGGGGAAGGCATCCGCAAGCCGGCGGTCATGGCGGCGCTCGTCGAAAAAGTGCGCTGGCGTGACAGTCGCAGGGGCAAGCGTTTCGCGCTCGCCGATCTGTCCGACAGCAGCGGGCAGTTTTCCGGCAGCTGCTTTGACGAGGACCAGTGCAAGATTTTGGCGGAACTTGCGGATCAGGGGGGCTGTGCCTTGCTCAATGTAGAACTGGACCAGCAGTCCGAGGATGAAAATCCGCGGGTGGCGATCAGGCGGGCCCAGCCGCTCGAGGGTCTGGAGCGCATTACGAGGACGTGCATGGAACTGGAAGTCCATGATATCGCGGGATTGCACGAACTGACGAACCTGGTGGCTCCGCTGGTTGGCGGCCATAGCGAATTGGTGGCGACCATGGCTGGCCCTGACGGCTATCCGGTAACCGTCTGTCTGGGACGATCCTTCCGCTTCGATGCGGAAACCGTGGATAGATTGCAGCGGGTCAACGGGGTCTCCGGTGCCCGCCTGGGCCCGGCGCGGCCGATAAGGGTGACAAAACCCAAATTAAGGCTTGTCAGCTAGCCCTAAACATACCAGAAACCGGCCAAATATAACATGTTTGGAGAGACAATATGGCCGGTGCAATGCAAGCGAGTTCGCTCAAGATTACCAATTTGATCGATCATGCGGCGCGCGAACATGGTGCCCGCGAGATCGTCAGCTATTGGGCGGATGGCAATATCACCCGCAGCAACTGGGCCGAGATCGGGCTGGATTCACGCAAATTTTCTCAGGCACTGCACCGTCTTGGCATGAAGAAAGGCGACCGCATCGCCACCATCGCCATGAACCACGCCCATCACCTGATCAGCTGGTATGGTTCCGCCGGTATCGGTGGCATCCTTCATACCGTCAATCCGCGCCTGTTCGAGGAACAACTGGTCTATGTGATCAACCACGCCGAAGACCGTGTGCTGCTGTTCGACAAGATGTTCGCGCCGATCGTCGAGATGATCAAGCCACAGCTGAAAACGGTGGAACATTATATCCAGTTTGATGGCGAGAAAGGTGATTATACGACTTTCCGCGAATTGCTGGATGCTGAAGACGGCGATTTTGAATGGGTCGAAGTTGATGAAAATGACCCCTGCGGTCTGTGTTATACCAGCGGCACTACCGGCAATCCAAAGGGCGTGCTCTACGAGCATCGCTCGAACGTAATTCACGCCATCACCGAGGTGCAACCAGATGTGATGGATCTCGCGACCCGCTCGGTGATGCTGCCGGTGGTTCCGATGTTCCACGCCAATGCCTGGGGCTTGCCCTTCGCCTGTGCAGCCGTTGGCGCGAAAATGGTCTTTTCGGCCAGCAATGAAGCGGCGGTCTTGTGGAAATTGATCCGGGAAGAGGGCGTTACCCACAGCGCTGGTGTACCGACCGTCTGGCTCTCGATGTTCGCCGACCTCGACGAGAATGGCGGTGACTATGGCAAATTGGGCGTAGTCGTGATCGGTGGATCGGCCTGTCCGCGTTCGATGATCGAGCGGCTGATGAAAAACGGTATCCGCGTCGCCCATGCCTGGGGCATGACGGAAACATCTCCGATCGGCACCGCCGGTTCGCTGCCGGCCAATTGGGACGAGTTGAATTTTGACGAGCAGGTCGACGTAATCTGCAAACAGGGCAGGCCTCCTTTCGGTGTGGAACTGCGCGTGATCGACGAGGAAGGCAATGTCGCGCCCCGCGATGGCAAGACCAGCGGTACGCTGGAAATCCGGGGACCTTGGATTATCAAACGCTATTATCGGGCGGACGAGGATGCGGTGGAAGAAGACGGCTGGTTTGATACCGGAGACGTGTCCGTGCTTCATCCCGACGGCACGATGCAGATTACCGACCGGGCCAAGGATGTGATCAAGTCGGGCGGCGAGTGGATCAGCTCTATCGAGCTGGAAAATGCAGCCGTCGGCTGTCCCGGGATTGCTGAAGCGGCCGCTGTGGGCGTTTATCACCCCAAATGGGACGAGCGGCCATTGCTATTGGCGGTGCGCAAGCCCGGCAGCGATGTTTCGGAAGCCGACGTGATCGACTATCTCGGTGACAAGGTCGCCAAATGGTGGTTGCCCGACGAGGTGAAATTTGTCGATGAACTGCCGCATACGGCGACCGGCAAAATCCTCAAACGTTCGCTACGGGACGAATATAAGGATTATAAGCTGAAGAGTCTGGCGGACGCCTAGAACAGATCCATCTGGCTGCCCGCGATCGGCGGGCGCCGGAAAAGATCGGTTCTGAGATTGATCTTGGTCCTGTTCAACCCGGCTTTGCGTGACGCGATCGCAAGCCGGGTACGGATGAGCTCGGCCCATGGTCCCTGACCGCGCATCCGGCTGTGGAATTCCGCATCATTGCGCTTGCCGCCGCGCATCTGCCGGACGATGCTCATGACCTTTGACCTGCGGTCCGGATAATGATTTTCGAGCCACTCCTCGAACAATGGCGCCACTTCGTGCGGCAGGCGCATCGGAATGAAGGAGGTGCTTTTCGCGCCGCAATCTGCCGCTGCCGCAACAATGGCCTCGATTTCATGATCGGTGATACCCGGGACGACCGGCGCGATATTGACGTGCACATAAATCCCGGCTTCGCTCAGTTTTCGCACGGCTTCCAGCCTCCTTGGCGGAGAAGGGGCCCTGGGTTCGAGCAAGCGGGCCGTCCCGGCGTCGAGGGTGGTCACCGAAATGGTCACTGCGGTAAGCTGCTGCACAGCCAGTCGCACCAGTAGATCGATATCATCGACAACCCGATTGGACTTGGTGGTGATTACCACCGGGTGCAGTGTTTCCAGCATTACTTCCAATATCTGCCGGGTGATCCGGAAGCGTTTCTCGATCGGTTGATAAGGGTCGGTATTGGTGCCGATGGCAAGGTTGGCGGGTTGATAGTTCGGCTTGGCAAGCGTCTGGCGGAGAAGTTCCGCAGCATTGGGTTTTGCAAAAAGCTTGCTTTCGAAATCGAGACCGGGTGACAGATCATGATAGGCGTGGGTTGGCCGAGCATAGCAGTAGATGCAGCCATGTTCGCAACCACGATAGGCATTTATCGACCGGTCGAACGGCAAATCGGGAGATTTGTTGTAATTGATGATCGATTTCGGAAATTCGGTGGTGACCGTGGTTTTCAGCTTCGAAGGATCGTCGCCGATCATATCTCGCTCATCCAGCCAGTCTCCGTCAACTTCCCGGTCCTGGAGATTGAAACGCTGTGATACCGCGTTCGATGGTGCCCCCCGTCCTTTTCGCGGCGGCGGATAATTTGTATTCCTGTCGTCCATTTGTCCTTCATACTATTAGAACATATAAAGAACAAACGGATTAAATCGCTATTTTTCAAGCAGCCTCGGGATCAGCTCGACGAAATTGCAGGGGCGATGCCGGCTGTCGAGCTGGCTATCCAATATACCATCCCAACCATCTTTAACCGCCCCGTTGGACCCTGGCAGCGCAAATATATAGGTGCCGCGCGCAACGACGGCACAAGCGCGCGATTGCACCGTGGACGTACCGATCTTTTCGATGCTCAGATAACGGAACAGCTCGCCGAACCCGGGAATATCCTTGTCCTTGACCGAATTGAGCGCCTCTGGTGTGATATCGCGGCCAGTCAGGCCGGTGCCGCCGGTGGTGATGATGACATCAACCTCTTCGTCGTCAATCCATTGGTGCAGTTGGGCCACAAGCACTGATTTATCATCTTTCCGCACGGTGCGGTAAATGAGAACATGGCCTTTCTTCTCAATCCGTTCGGCCAGAATATCGCCTGAAGTGTCGTCTTTGGCCGTTCGGGTGTCAGAAACCGTCAACAATGCGATGTTAATTGGTTTGAACGTCCGGCTTTCGTCAATCGGCATTGCTGCTCTCCACATTAATCCAGCGCCGACAATAGCTTAGTTCGGGGTGCTTTTGTAGGTCATAAAGAATAGGGGTTTTCGCGGGTTAACTATCCGTCTAATCGATGTTTCAATGTCGATCGTCCCGGACCTCACAGCCGTAATTTTGGGCCTCATACTTGCTGCCTGGCTGGGTGTTGCCGCTTGGGCCATCTGGACCGGCCTGGCGATGAAGAACAAGGCCGACGCGACGTTGCGTCAATCGGGACGACTGGGCCGCTTGCTCGAGACTTCACCCGCATTGCCATTGCTCGTGCGATCCGACGGCAAACTGGAAGCATCGCAACGGTTAATGCACTGGCTCGGTTTTGATCATCTGCCCGCGCATATTTCGGAATTGCACGAGAGCGACCGCGGAATGGGCCGTCAGGATCTTGAAGATCTGATGCAGGATGTCAATCTCGCACAGAAGACGGGCAGCAGCTTTGTTCGCGCGATAAAGGTTGCCGGTTCGGACAAGGCGCTGTTGGTCCGTGGCGGACTTGCCGACCAGAAAATCTCGCCGAATGGCAGCGCCCTTTTGTGGGTTTTCGACGCGACCGACAGCGAAGGCCAGATCGAAAAGCTGCGCGACGAGAACGAGGCGGCACGCGCCGCATTTGATGCGCTCTCCGCTCTGATCGAGGCAGCGCCGGTACCGATGTGGCACCGGTCTCCCGATCTGAGCCTGACATTGGTCAACAGTGCCTATGTCGCTGCGGTCGATGCCGAGGACGGCGCCCGGGTCATTGCCGGCGGCATCGAACTGGTGGAAACCGTCGACGGCTTCTCTCCGGCAGATGCGGCCAGGCGGGCAAAAGACCGGGGTGAGCCTCTGGAGCGGATCGTCGCGACGACCATTGGTGGCGAACGGCGCATGACCCAGGTGGTGGATGTGCCGCTGGGGAAATCCGGCATCGCCGGCTATGCGATCGATATTCAGGAACTTGAAGACGCGCGGCGTGAGCAGCGGCGTTTCGGCGAATCGCAGCGCGATATGCTCGACAAAATTTCTGCGGGTGTTGTCCAGTTTGATGCCGACAAATCGATGAAATTCTGCAATTTGCCGTTCCAGCGCATTTTTTCCATGCGTCAGCAATGGATAGCGGAACGGCCCGAATTTCCGCGGGTTCTCGACCGGATGCGCGAAATGAACCGCATTCCGGAAGTCCGTGATTTTCCGGAATGGCGCGAGGAACGCACCGGCTGGTTTACATCCCCCAACGGCAGTGAGGAAAACTGGCTTCTAGCCGATGGCACCCATCTGAGAGTGTTGGCCAACCCGACCCCGGACGGCGGCTTGCTGGTCATATTTGAAGACCGGACCGAACAGGTCCAGCTGGCGAGCGCCCGTGACACATTGCTGCGGGTCCGAACCGCGACATTTGACAATCTCTTCGAATCGCTTGCGGTGTTTGCCGCCGATGGAAAATTGAATATCTGGAACCATCAGTTCGCCAAAAATTGGGGACTCGAGGAAGAATATCTTGGCCAACATCCGCGCGTCGATTCGCTGATGAAGAAAATGGCGCTGCAATTGAAACAGCCCGCCCGTATTTCGGAAGTGCGTGAAATGGTCCGCAGCGCGACGACCGATCGCGAACAAAGGGGCGGACGTATCAACTTTGCCGATGGACGGCGATACGAATTTGCGGCGATCCCGCTACCCGACGGGAATGCACTGTTCACAATGCTGGATATCTCGGACAGCTACCGGATCGAGCAGGCGTTGCGCGAACGGAATGAAGCCCTCGTGGAAGCAGACTCGATCAAGGGCAGCTTCCTGTCCAACATGAGCTATGAATTCCGGACGCCGCTCACTTCAATCGGCGGATTTGCCGAGCTTCTCGATCAGGGCATTGCCGGGCCCTTGACCGAACAGGGGCATGAATATGTCCGCGCCATCCTTCAGTCGGTCAAACGCCTGGGCACCCAGATCGATAATGTCCTCGACCTGAGTCAAAGCGAAGCCGGCGCGCTGCCGATCGCCAAGGACAAGGTCAATCTGAACAAATTGATCGAGGATATCGCCGGTCATTTCTCCGAGGATGCGAACGCCAAGAAAATCGAAGTCGAAATGCAGCTGGATGCGACCCTGGGCTCGGCCATGGCGGACAAGAAACGGCTCAGCCAGGCGATATCCCAGATCGTCGACAATGCGATCAAATATACCGGTGAAAATGGTCGGGTGCTGATCCATGGTTCCGGAGATGTGAAACATGCCGTGATCCATATTTCCGATGACGGTCCCGGGATGACCGCCGGGCAGCAATCGAAGGCATTCGACAGTTTCGCCCGCTCGCGTGACCAGAAGGCAGGCGACAAGGCCGGTGGCCTCGGCCTCCCGTTGGCGCGCCAGTTGATCCTGGCGCATGGCGGTGACCTGGACCTGACGTCTGAACCGGGGCAGGGGACATTGGTGACCTTGCGCCTGCCGAGGCAATGACAATATGCTGCTTCTGAAGGACGAACGGGCGACTCTGGATGCCGGACGAAAGCTCGGTACCTTGCTGCGCCAGGGTGACAAGCTTGCCTTGAGCGGAACGCTGGGTGCCGGCAAGACTACATTGGCGAGGGGAATATTGGAGGGTCTGGGCTATGGCGAAGAAGTTCCGAGCCCGACCTTCGCGATCGTGCAGCAATATGAGCCGCCGGAAACCAGAATTCCGGTCGCGCATGTCGATCTCTACCGGATCGAGGATCCGGACGAGATTTTCGAACTTGGCCTTGATGACATACTGGATGTAGGCGCGATGATTGTCGAATGGCCCGACCGGATGCCCGACAGTTTTTGGCGTGATGCGCTCAGAATCGAGCTGGAAATTACTGGCGATGATAATCGTCGGTTGACTTGGACTGCAGGGAGCGCTTGGAAAGATCGATGGCCACTGACATGAAGCCGCCAGCAGCTGCGGCAGATTTTTTGAAACACCACGGGTGGGATGACGCGCAAATATTGCCGGTGGCAGGAGATGCGTCTTTCCGGCGTTATTTCCGCGTCGAGGCAGGGGATCGCAAGGCGATCCTGATGGATGCGCCGCCCCCGCATGAAGATCCCAAACCGTTTATAGCGATTGCCGAATATCTGACGAAATCCGGCTTTGCCGCACCCGAAATTTTTGCGCGCGACCTGACCCACGGGCTGGTCTTGCTGGAGGATTTCGGCGACCGGCGGATGCGCGAACATCTCGACGATCATCCGGCCGATGAAGAGGCGATCTATCGTCAGACCATTGATTTGCTGCAGGGATTGCATCGGGCGCCAGCTGCGGCATTGCCAGCTTATGACGAACAGCAATATTTGCGGGAAGCCAATCTGCTGACCGAATGGTATTGTCCGGCCCAGCAACTGGACGTGGATGGCGAGAGCTTCGCGGCTATCTGGCGGCAGGTGCTCGAGCCCGTCATCGCTGCGCAAAAACCGCCTGTGACCGTGATGCGCGATTATCACGCCGAGAATATCATGCTGCTCGAGGACGGCCGTCTCGGTCTGCTGGATTTCCAGGACGCGCTTGTCGGTCACCCGGCCTATGATCTTGTCTCGATGCTGCAGGATGCCCGGCGCGATGTGCCGGACGCGCTTGAGGCGACCATGCTCGCTTATTATCTCGCCGGTCATGGCAAGGATGCGGCAGAAGAATTTCGCAGCCATTATGCGATATTGGGCGCGCAGCGGAACACCAAGATCATTGGGATATTCACCCGTCTCTACGTGCGTGATGGCAAGCAGCGCTATCTCGACTTTCTGCCCCGCATGTGGCGGCTGCTGGAGAAAGACCTGCGCCATCCTGCGCTCCAACCGATGGCGGAATGGTTCGACCGGAATATTCCCGCTAACGTTCGAAGCAAGCCGATGTCGATCGCGGAAACAGCCTGATGACCAAAGTCGACACGGCGATGATCATGGCAGCCGGTCTCGGCAAACGCATGCGGCCGCTCACCGAGACCCGGCCAAAGCCATTGGTCGAGGTCGCCGGCAAGGCGATGATCGACCATTGTCTCGAGAAGCTCGTCGAGGCGGGCATAGGCAAGGCTGTGGTCAACGTTCATTATCTCGCGGACATGATGGAAGCACATCTTGCCGCCTTGCCATATCCGATCGAAATCCGGCTGTCCGACGAACGGTCCGAGTTGCTCGAGACCGGCGGCGGATTGGTTCACGCAGAACCGCTGATCGATGCCGAAAATTTTTTCTGCATCAACAGCGATAATCTGTGGACCGATGGACCGACAAACAGCCTCCACCAACTGGCGCAGGCCTGGGACGAGGACAAGATGGATGCACTGCTGTTGCTGGTGCCAAGAAAGTCGGCCCATAATTACATGGGCGACGGTGATTTTTACCTTGATGCTGAAAACCGGATTTCACGCAAGCTCGCGGACCACAAGGCGCCTTTGATCTACTCCGGCATCCAGCTGCTTTCCAAACGACTGCTCCGCGACGCACCGTCCGGTCCTTTCTCGACCAACATCCTGTGGGAACGGGCCATAGGCGACGGGCGCCTGTTCGGTGCGGTTCACGAGGGCAAATGGTTCGAGGTCGGCTCACCGCAGGCAATAGCGCCGACAGAAGCCGCGCTGGCGAATGTCTGATCGCCGGCGGCCATCAATCTACAATATTGCCGCGCACGGCGGCTTTGCAGATGCGCTCGCGCAGGGACTGATCGACCGCTTTGCCAAAGATGCCTTCGGACTGGCCCGCGGCCTCGTCATATTACCCAATAACCGTGCCCGCACCGCTTTGCAGGAAGCCTTTGTCCGGCTGAGTGAAGATGGCTTGTTACTGCCGCAAATGGCGGTGATTGGTGATCTTGAACTGGATGAGTCGATCGGCGTGGCGCTGGATTCGGGGGAACTGGCGCTCGACATTCCGACAGCGGTCGATCCGATGGACCGCCTGCTCACGCTCGCGCAGATGATCCAGAAGGAAATCGGGCTCCGCGACGATGCCATTCTGGCGAAGGATGCGCTGCGGCTGGCCCGCGAATTTGGTGGCACGCTTGACCAGTTGAACATCGAAGAAATATCGCTGTCCGATCTCAAGAAAACCGAACCGGAAAGCCTCGACCTTCCTACCCACTGGCAGGATTCCTATCGCTTTTTCCTGATCATTGCCGAGAAATGGCAAGAGCAGTTGGCGCAATGGGAACGCGTCGATCAGGCGGTTCGCCGCAATATGCTGTTCGACCATATTGCCAGAACCTGGAAAGAAACGCCGCCTGCTCATTTTGTCGTCGCGGCGGGTGTAACCACATCGGCGCCAGCCATCGCGCGTTTCCTGGAAACCATAGCTTTCCTCCCAGCCGGTATGGTTGTTCTGCCGGACCTTGATTTGGTCATGCCGGACGAGGAGTGGGATATGCTCGGTCCGTTCGAGCCGGACCCGGAATCGGGCTATATGCTGCGGGCGCAGGAAACCCATCCGCAATATCATATGAAATTGCTGCTCGACCGGATGTCGATGGCGCGCGGGGAAGTCCTGCGCTGGCCACGGACCGGTGAGAGCGGTGCGGTCGCACAGCGTAGCCGGGCGCTCAGCCATGCCTTCGCGATCCCGAAACTGACGGTGCGCTGGCAAAATCTGGAGAGCAGCGAACGCAGCCTCGCCGGAGTGCAGACCATCGAGGCGCGCAACAGTGCGGAGGAAGCGCAGGCTATCGCTCTGCTGGCCCGCGAGGCTCTGGAAGATCCGAAGCAACGGATCGCGATTGTCACGCCGGATCGGTCCTTGGCGACCCGCATTTCAGCCCATTTGAAGCGATGGGATGTTCAGGTCGACGATACGGCAGGCCAAGCTCTGGCGAAGCTCCCGGAAGGCGTTTTTTTCCTGAACCTTCTGGCGGCGGTCGCCGACGGCTTTCCCCCGGCCGAGTTTCTCGCCCTGCTCAAGCATCCGCTGGTGCAGCGCGGCGAAGGACGGCTTTCATGGCTCGACCATGTTCGCGAGCTGGATCTGCTACTCCGTGGTCCGCGTCCGGCCCCGGGGCTGGCGGGCATTGATGCGCTTTTGAAGGCCGAAAATCACCGGACAAGAAAATTGCGCGCAGCCATCACCCCGTGGTGGCAATCGGTCCGCACGATGTTCGAGCCGATGGAAAGTCTCTTTGCGTCTTCGCTCGACTGGCCGAGGCTTCTCGACCAGCTGCGGCAACTGGCCGAAAAGCTGACCGAAGGCGCGATCTGGGCCGGGCCGGGCGGGCGGGAACTGGCCGACCTGCTGGCCAAGCTGCAGATTCGCGCTGAAATGGGACCGATCCGTATCCAGGCGAATGAACTGCCCGGCTATTTCGAGACGTTGATGGCAGACATTTCCGTGCGCCCTGCTTATGGCGGCCATCCCCGAATCGCGCTTTACGGATTGCTCGAAGCGCGCCTGCAGCAGTCCGATCTTGTGATCTGCTGTGGTCTCAACGAGGGTAGTTGGCCACAAGCGATCACGCCCGACCCCTGGCTCGCACCAATGATCCGCAAATCGCTGGGCCTACCTGCGCAGGAGCGACAGATAGGACTTTCAGCCCATGATCTGGTCGGCGCAATGGGCGCGAAGAAGGTCATTCTTTCGCGTGCGGTTCGGGATGATTCCGGTCCCGCCATTGCCTCGCGCTTTCTGCTGCGCCTGAAAGGCATGTGCGGAGACAATCTGCGGGAACATCCCGATGCTCGCAGGTGGATGGCGGCCATCGACGAACCTGAAATCTTGTCAGGCGCCTATGATCGCCCCGCTCCCCTGCCGAATGCCGAGCAACGCCACATCCCGATTTCGGTAACCCAGGTCGATCGCCTGATCGCCGATCCTTACGCCTTTTATGCGAACAAGATCATGGGCTTCGCCTCGCTCGATATGATCGACGCAGACCCGAGTGCTGCGTGGCGCGGGACGATCATTCATGACATTCTCGAACAGTGGGCCAAGCAGGACGATTACGCGCCCGGAGCCTTGAGGGAAAGGGCCGACCTGTTCCTGAATGACCCGACCTTGCACCCGCTAATGCGCAGTCTGTGGGCACCACGCCTCATCGAGGGGTTGGAGTGGATTGCCAAAACGCTAGACGAGAACCGCAAGGCCGGCCGCGAACCGGCTGCGTCCGAAATCTACGGGAAAGCGGAAATCGCCGGTGTCCAGCTCTCGGGCATCGCCGACCGGATAGACCGGATGCCGGATGGCGGTCTGGCGATTGTCGATTACAAGACCGGCGGCGCTCCGACCAACAAGGCGGTGGTCGAAGGATATAATCTCCAGCTCGGCCTGCTCGCTGCCATCGCCGAACTGGGCGGATTCTCGGATATCGCGGGAGAGGCGACCGGCTTTGAATATTGGTCGCTGGCCAAGACCGCGGGTTCGGATAATTTTGGCTATGTGCGTTCGCCCACCAAGGGGCGCGGCGATAACGTCGTTCCAGCCGATGCGATGGTCGACCATGCCGTGGCCCGGTTCAACAAGGCGGTGGACCAATATATATTGGGCTCGGAACCTATGACCGCCAAGCTGCATCCGGAATATGCCCCCTATGCGGATTTTGACCAGTTGATGCGGCTCGAAGAATGGTACGGGCGTTCACCCGTGGAGGTGGTGGACGATGAGTAGCGGCAAGCCAAAAATCTTCCCGTTGATGGATCGCCAGATCGATGCGGTCGAGCCTGAGACCAATATCTGGCTCAGCGCATCTGCCGGTACCGGAAAAACCCAGGTATTAACCGCACGGGTTTTTCGCTTGTTGCTGACGGAAAAGGTCGACCCCGAACATATTCTATGCCTGACTTTTACCAAAGCGGGTGCAGCGGAAATGGCGGAAAGGATCAATCGTCAACTGGCCGCCTGGGTTCGGATGGACGATACCAAGCTGGCAAGCGATCTGGCCGCGATCGGCGCCTCGACCGGGCCGGAAATCAGGAACCGCGCCCGAACCTTGTTTGCCCGCGTCCTTGATGCGCAGGGCGGTGGCCTCAGAATCATGACGATCCACGGCTTTTGCCAGTCCCTGCTTGCTTCCTTTCCGGAAGAAGCTGGCATTGCCTCGATGTTCAAGCCGATCGAGGCGCGCGACCAGAAGATATTGGCGCGGGAGGCCCTGGGTGATCTGCTGCTCGAAGAAGAGCGATCAGGGCGTCCGCAGATCATCGAAGCGATCCAGAGGCTAAGCGTCCGGATGGGCGAGGAGGCGACCGAACAATTTCTGATGGCCTGCGCGGCCAAGGCCGATGCGATGGAACAGCTGTCGCCGGGCGTGCTGCCCTTCGTCCGGGGGTTGCTGGGCTTGCCGATTGACGGCGATGCGTCGTCTTGGCTGGCTGAACGCTGCACCGACGAAGCGATCGACCTCCGTTCGATAAGCTTGCTGCGTGATGCCATGGCGGAATCAGGCGGCAAGAAGGAGCAGGAACGCCAACTGGCGATTCGGCTGTGGCTGGCGCTCAGCCCGCAAGAGCGCGCCGCCTCCTTGCCGGAAGTGCATCTCGGCTGGGCTACCAAGACAACCGGAGCGCCCCCGAAGCCGACGAAGGGTTTGCTGAAAGCCCTGCCGGACTATGATTTCATCGCAGGATCTCTGCTGGAATGGAGCAGCGGACTGCTCGAAAAGATGGTCCTGTTTGAATATGCAGACCTGTTTGCCGGCGCGCTGGAAGCCGGCCGTGCCTTTTACTACCGCTATCGCGACGCCAAGCGGCTGCACGGCGTTGTCGATTTTGACGACATGATCCGGATGACGGCCCGGCTCCTGCAGAAAAGCGATATGGCGGCCTGGATCCGCTACAAGCTCGACCAGCGCACCGATCATATATTGATCGACGAAGCGCAGGATACCAATGTCGCGCAATGGGATATCGTCCGGGCGCTGGCCGGCGAGTTTTTTGCCGGCATGGGCGTTGATCCCGAACGCCACCGGACTCTGTTCACGGTTGGCGATTTCAAACAGGCGATCTTCGGCTTTCAGGGCACCAGTCCGCATAATTACGCGAATGCGCGCACCGAGTTTTTCGGTTTAGCAGATGCATCGGAAAAGCCGTTCGGTGATCTTTCGCTGGACCGTAGTTTCCGCTCGACCCCACCGATATTGAGGGTTGTCGACGCGACGCTGGAACAGCTCCGTCACGATCAATTGGGTCTCGACCAGAAAATCCCTGAACATCGCAGCAATTATCTCGATGCCAGCGGCAGCGTCACGCTCTGGAAACCGATTGCCAACACCAGCGACGGCGATGACGAGGATGAGGAATCCTGGGCCAGCGAAGAGAAAAGGGTCTTTGCCCAGCAACTGGCCGTGCAGATCAAGCAATGGCTGTCGCCGGAAAACCCGCTGTGGCTGGATCGCGAGAACCGGGCGCTGCAACCGAAAGACATATTGATATTGGTGAGCAAGCGCGACGAACTCAGCGCTCTGATAGTCGCCCGCCTCTTCGCCGAGAAAGTCCCGGTAGCCGGTATCGACCGGATCCGCCTCAACCAGCCGCTGGTGGTGCAGGACTTGCTGGCCGCGATCCGTTTCGTGCTGCAGCCCAATGATGATCTCAATCTGGCCAGCTTGGCTGTTTCGCCGTTGCTTGGCTGGAGCCAAGAGGATTTGCTGGCTCGCGGTTATCGCGGCAAGATCAATGGCGAGAAAAGCCTCTGGGAGTTCTTGCGCAGACAGGACGGCCTCGGCGACCATATCAAGCCGCTGCAGCAGTTGCTGGCAATGGCCGATTTCAACACGCCCTACCAGTTTCTCGAGACGATATTGTCCGGGCCGATGCAGGGCCGGCGCAAATTGCTCGCCCGTCTTAGCCATGCGGCGGTGGACCCGCTCGACGAATTGCTGGCAACCGCTCTGGCCTTTGAGCGCGATCATATCCCGACCCTTCAGGGCTTTCTTGACTGGTTCGACCGGGGCGATGTCGAAATCAAGCGCGAACAGGTCGAGGGCGGCAATGAAGTGCGCCTGATGACCGTTCACGGCGCAAAAGGATTGCAGGCACCGCTGGTGATCCTCGCCAATGCGACCTTTGACCCTGCGAGCAAGAAAAGCGGCGGCTTCAATATCAAACTCGGCGAGGGGACCGGTCTGGAACTCGAATATCCGGTGGTTCCGGTTCGCAAGGCGGAACGTGTCGGCATCTTGGCCGAACATGCCGCCTATGCCGACAAGGTCGCGATGGAAGAACATTGGCGGCTCTTATATGTCGCGATGACCCGGGCGGAAGAGCATCTGGTGGTTGCCGGTGTTCTGGGACCGAGAGCCAAAGGCGAGGTGCCGGAGCTGAGCTGGTTTGGAGCGATCGAACGCGGCATGATGGCCCTCGATTGTGACTGGCGGGATGATCCCGACTGGTCTGCTGTTCGGGAATATAGGATCGACAATCCGGATCTGCCTTCTGCTCCGTCCGCCTTCGAAAGCGGAACAGGTCAGGCCGATGATCCGCCGTCGAAGGCGGACTGGATTTTCGAGCCGGCTCCGGAAGAAGCGCGCCCGCCTCGACCCTTGGCGCCATCGCATCTCGGCCCTGATGATGCCAGCAACCCGCCGCCGGATATGACGATGCGCGATGCTGCCGAACGCGGTATCTTGCTGCACAGTCTTTTTCAACGATTGCCAAATATCGCACCCGATCGTCGCGTTGACGTCGCCGATCAGTGGCTGGCAAAACAAAAGCGGATCGCCGACCAGGCTCGACGCGCGGACATTGTCGATACGGTATTGGCGGTCATGGATAATCCCTCATGGTCGCCCTTGTTCGGGCCGGAGAGTCTGGCAGAAGCGCCGATTGCCGCGGTGGTTGGCGAGCATGTAATTTCCGGCACGATCGACCGTCTGCTGATCACCGATGATCAGATATATGTCGTCGATTTCAAAACCGGACGCCGGGTACCGGAGAGTGCGGAAGAGGCTCCGGTCGCCTATCTGCGGCAGATGGCAGCCTATGTAGCAGCGCTGGAAAAGATTTTCCCGGATCGTCCGATCAAGGCGGGCCTGCTTTATTCGCACGGCCCGCAAATGCTGGCGCTTTCCACTGATCTGATCGAGCGGCACAAGCCCGGCTTTGAGCTGATATGAAATTCCTTTCCGCCACTGCGCTTGAGCAGGGGCCCTTCCATACCTAAATAGAGCAAGAACAATTGGAGATTCGTTATGGCTACCAAAGCAATTACCGACGCAAGTTTTGAAGGCGATGTCCTGAAGGCAGACGGCCCCGTACTTGTCGACTTCTGGGCAGAATGGTGCGGCCCGTGCAAAATGATCGGCCCCGCGCTCGAAGAAATCAGTGATGAAATGGGTGGTCAGGTGACGATTGCCAAGCTCAACATCGATGACAGTCCGGATGCGCCTGCGAAATATGGCGTGCGCGGCATTCCGACCATGATCCTGTTCAACAACGGGGTTCCAGTGGAAACCAAGGTTGGCGCCGCCCCGAAAAGCCAACTCAAGGCATGGCTGGAACAGTCGCTCTCCGCCTAATTTCTGAAAATTTCCCCAAGCCGCTCGGCTGCTTCGTCCCAGAGTTTCGGTGACGAAGCGCCGAGTAGCCCCTTTCTGCGGTCGGCAGGACGATAGTCCGATCCATCCCACCGCGCGCATTTCCCGCCGGCTTCGTTGAGGAACAACACCCCCGACGCATGGTCCCAGGGCAGGGTCCGCTGGAACACCGAAATATGGTTGGTTCCCTGCACGAGTCGCGGATATTGTTCGGCGGCGCAGCGCGGGATGTCGACGATCTCGTAAACAGGCTCGGCAGCGGCCAGCAGAATATCCCGCTCTTCGGGCGTCATGAAGCCGGTCGCCAGAGCCGCAACGGGTTTTTCCGGATGATCTTCCGCAACGGCAACCTTTTCCCCGTTTATAAAAGCGCCGCCATTTCTGTTCGCATGGCAGATGCGCCCGGTTAGCGGGTCATAGAGCCAGCCTGCCACGGTTTCATTCTGTTCGACAAGCGCGATCATGATCCCGAATGGACCCCGTCCAGCGGCATAATTGCCAGTCCCGTCAATCGGATCGACAATACAGACCTGACCGTCGGCCAGCTGATCCAGTACCGATTCATCGGCGGCAAAGGCTTCCTCGCCGACAATCTTGGTTTCCGGCAGCAATGCTGACAACGCCCCGGCAATATATTCCTCGCTGAGCTTGTCCGCCACCGTCACCAGATCACCGGGCGTCTTCTCGTCAATCTGGTGCGATTTCAGATTCTGGTAATAGGGCATCACGATATCGCGCGACGCATTCTCGATGATGTCGAGAACGGGCTGATAAAGTGGATGCATGGTCTAGCTCCTGTAGTCGGCGTTGATATCGATATAGCCGTGGGTCAGATCGCAGGTCCAGACCGTTGCCCTGCCGTTGCCCAGCCCGATATCGACGGCGATATCGATTTCGCTGCCCTTGAGATGCGCGGCTACCGGCGCTTCGTCATAATCCGGCACGACCAGACCGTCGCGCGCCACGGTGACACCACCAAAGCCGATCGCCAGACGGTCCCGATCCGCCGGTTCGCCGGCCTTTCCGACAGCCATTACCACGCGGCCCCAATTGGCGTCTTCGCCGGCAATGGCGGTCTTTACCAGCGGCGAATTGGCGATCGACAGGGCTATGCGCTTGGCGCTGTCGTCGCTGTCCGCGCCGGTCACCGCGATTTCGATGAACTTGCTCGCGCCTTCGCCATCGCGCACCACCAGATGCGCCATCTGCATGCACAGATCGGCAAGCGCAGCCTGAAAAGCGTCCGCGCCATCATCATCGAAGGAGGTCAGGGCAGGGGACGGGTTCTGCCCCGTAGCAAAGGCCAGCACAGTGTCGCTGGTCGACGTATCGCTGTCGACGGTAATGCAGTTGAAGCTTTCGGCCGTCGCCGCGCTCAGCATTTTCTGCAGAAAACCGGCTTCAACCGTGGCATCGGTGAAAATATAGCCGAGCATCGTCGCCATGTCCGGAGCGATCATGCCGGATCCCTTGATGATCCCGCTGAGGTGGACGGTCTGGCCGCCGACAATGGCGCTCGTGGTCGCCATCTTCGGGAAAGTATCGGTGGTCATGATCGTTGCCGCCGCTTCTTTCCAGCCGCAGGGGTCTGCCTCGAAAACAGCTTTCAGGCCAGCTTCGGCCTTGTCCTGCGGCAGCGGCACGCCGATCACACCTGTCGAGGAGACGAATATTTCATGCTCCGCACAGCCAAGATGGGCCGAGGTCAGCGATAATATCTTGTGCACCGCCGCCATGCCGCGGGCGCCGGTAAAGGCATTGGCGTTGCCGGCATTGACGACCAGAGCGCGAGCCTTGCCCTGCTTGAGGGCGTCGCGGCAATATTCGACCTCCGGAGAGGGGCATTTGCTTTGCGTCAGGACACCGGCAACCGACGTTCCCGCTGCCAGTTCCACAAATGTGAGGTCACAGCGATCCCAATCCTTATATCGCGCCCGGGCGATATGGCAGGTGACGCCTGCAATTTCGGGTAATGTTGGGAATATTGCTGGGGCCAGAGGCGAAAGTTTGTCCGACACTTAACTTGCCTTTATACAATGTTTTGATAGAACGCGCTGATATTGACGAGGCCTTGTCCATGAACGCATATTTTGCAAGTTTTATGTTGCTGCTATTCAACGCCGTCGGCCTTGCCGTGCCTGCGTCTGTAGCAGCCGAAGCGCGCATGATGCCGGAATTGGGAAGCACCGCCATCCCGTCGGAAGCCTCGATTGCCGACCCGTCCTCTGTCATTACATCTGCGAAAGCAGCCTTGCCGGACCATCATTCGGTAGAATTGGCAGAAACTGGCGCGTCCGGAACATATTCTCTGGCCAGAACAGACCGCAAAAAACCAATCTGGGCCGTTGTTTCGATGCGCTCCGAAATCGGCGACAAGCTGGAACATGAAGAAGGCGCGCCCTAGCGCCATTCTCTGCTGTGCCAATATTGAATGGCCAGAAAAACTCCCTAAATTCATCCTGTTCCCGGCTCTTTATCGGCCGGAAAAATCTACAAATTGGAAATCATCATGCTCGGCGGTATTGCCAAATCCATATTCGGTTCAGCCAACGACCGGTACGTAAAATCGATGCAAAAAGTGGTCGACGCGGTCAACGCGTTCGAACCCGAAATCGAACCGCTTTCAGACGAAGAACTCGCGGCGAAAACGGTGTCTTTCAAGGAACGGGCCGCTGGCGGCGAGTCGCTTGACGATATTCTTCCCGAAGCCTTTGCAGTCGTCAGGGAAGCCGCAAAACGAACCCTCGGCCAGCGCCATTACGACGTCCAGCTTATCGGCGGTATCGTTCTGCATCGCGGCGAAATCGCGGAAATGCGGACCGGCGAAGGCAAGACGCTGGTTGCGACACTCGCCTGTTATCTCAATGCCATTGGCGGCAAGGGCGTGCACGTTGTCACCGTCAACGACTATCTCGCCCGCCGCGATGCGGAATGGATGAGCCAGGTCTATAATTTCCTCGGGCTGGAAGTGGGCGTGATCGTGCCTAACCTGGGCGAGGAAAAGCGCCGCGCGGCCTATGCAGCGGATATTACTTACGGCACCAACAATGAATTCGGCTTCGACTATCTCCGCGACAATATGAAGCACGAGCGGGCCCAGATGGTCCAGCGGCCTTTCAACTTTGCGATTGTCGACGAGGTTGACTCGATCCTGATCGACGAAGCCCGGACCCCGCTGATCATTTCAGGGCCGACCGATGACAAATCCGATCTATATCTGTCGGTAAACGCCGTCGTTCAGGACCTGACCGAAGAGGATTATGAAAAAGACGAGAAGTCGCGTAATCTCGCTCTGACCGAAGAAGGCACGGAAAAGGCCGAGCGTCTGCTCGAAGCGGCCGGGCTGCTGGTCGGCAGCAACCTGTACGATTTTGAAAACACCCAGGTCGTCCACCATCTCAACCAGGCGCTGATGGCCAATGTCATGCGCAAGCGCGACACCGACTATATCGTGAAGGACGGCAAGGTCATTATTATCGATGAATTTACCGGACGAATGATGGACGGACGGCGCTGGTCCAACGGTCTGCATCAGGCGGTTGAAGCCAAGGAAGGCGTCCAGATCGAGCCCGAAAACCAGACCATGGCTTCGATCACCTTCCAGAATTTTTTCCGCATGTATCCAAAGCTATCCGGCATGACCGGCACCGCGGAAACCGAAGCGGCAGAATTTTTCGAAATCTACAAGATGAATGTCGTCACCATTCCCACCAACAAGCCGGTGCTGCGGATCGACGAGAATGACGAGTTTTACAAGAACACGCTCGATAAATTTGCCGCAATCGCCAAGACCGTCAAGGAACATAGCGAGAAGGGCCAGCCGGTTCTGGTCGGGACCGTTTCGATCGAGAAATCGGAATTGCTGTCGGACTTCCTGAACAAGGAAGAAGTACCACATAACGTCCTCAACGCTCGCTTCCACGAGCAGGAAGCGCATATCGTGGCGCAAGCCGGTTCTCCCGGCGCGGTGACGATCGCGACCAACATGGCTGGTCGCGGCACCGATATCCAGCTTGGTGGCAATATAGATTTCAGGATCGAGGAAGAGCTTTCCGACATGGAAGAAGGGCCGGAACGGGACAAGGCCATCGCCAAGATCGAGGAAGAAGTGCGGGTGCTGCGCGAAGAAGTGAGAGAGGCGGGCGGCCTGTTCGTTCTCGGCACCGAGCGTCACGAAAGCCGGCGGATCGATAACCAGCTGCGCGGACGTTCCGGTCGCCAGGGCGATCCGGGCCTCAGCCGCTTCTATCTCTGCCTCGAGGATGATCTGCTGCGTATATTCGGCACCGAGACCATGTTCGCCAAGATGATGAACAAGAATCTTGAAGATGGCGAAGCCATTGGCGGCAAATGGTTGTCGAAAGCGATCGAAACGGCACAGAAAAAGGTCGAGGCGCGCAACTATGAAGCGCGCAAGCAGGTCGTCGAATATGATGACGTGATGAACGACCAGCGCAAGGTGATCTACGAGCAGCGCTCCGAGATCATGGATGCCGAGACGGTTGGTGACGTCGTCGAGGACATGCGCCACGAAACGGTCAATGCGATTGTTGCCGATGCTTGCCCACCCGGGACCTATCCGGAGCAATGGGATGTCGAAGGGCTGAAGACCCGTGTCGCTGAAGTGCTTAATCTGCATCCCGATATCGACAGCTGGATGCAGGAGGATGCGGTTGAACCCGAGATCATCGAGACCCGGATATCCGAAATGGCCGACGCCGATTTCGAAGCCAAGGTTGCGCAGGTCGAAAGTGACAATCCGGGTGTTTGGCCACAAATCGAGAAATCGATCCTGCTCGAATTGCTGGACCACCACTGGAAGGAGCATCTCGCCACGCTGGATGCTCTGCGTCAGGTAGTCTTCCTGCGCGCTTATGCTCAGAAAAAGCCACTCGACGAATATAAGCAGGAAGCTTTTGGCCTGTTCGAACGCATGCTGGAAATCATCCGCGAAGGCGTAACCAAGACGATAGCGATCAGCCAGTTCCACCGTCAGGAAGAAATTGCGGTGCCGGAATTGCCGGAACTGCCGGATTTCCTGACCACTCACATCGACCCGCTGACCGGAGAAGACAATAGCAACGACATCGACGGCGGGACGCTGGGGACGGTATCTACCACATTGCCACCCCGGCAATCCGGACAGATGAACAATCCGCAGGATGAGTTCGACGGCAGCAAGGTCAGCCGCAACGCTCCATGTCCCTGTGGCTCAGGTCGCAAATATAAGCATTGCCACGGAAAGTTCTGATCTGAAACGCAGAGGGCCAGGCGGAATCTGAGATGGATATTTCAATTCTCGGGCTGGCCCTGCTGTTTGCGATTACCGCAGCGCTCTATGCCAGCGTCGGTTTTGGCGGCGGCTCCACCTATATCGCGCTGTTGGCACTGGCCGCTCTCGACTATCGGGCGCTGCCGGTCATTGCGCTGCTCTGCAATATCATCGTCGTGACTGGCGGAACCATCCGCTTCCAGTCTCGAGGACTGATCGACTGGTCCAGAATCTGGCCGATCCTGCTGCTATCCGTGCCAGCGGCATGGTTGGGCGGTCGCATGGTGCTGGAGCGGGACAGTTTCATGCTGCTGCTCGGCCTGTCACTGACCGCTGCGGGGATTTTGCTGATCATCGAACCGTTTTTCAAACGGGCAGGGGTTGGGGCGCAAAAGGGGCAATGGACCGGTCATAAGCTGTTCGCCCCCGCGATCGGTACCGGTATCGGCTTCCTCTCCGGCATGGTCGGCATCGGCGGAGGCATTTTCCTCGCTCCGATCCTGCTGCTCACCCGCTGGTCCGACAGCCGCCGCATCGCCGCTACCGCCAGCGTCTTCATCCTGGTCAACTCGGCCGCTGGTCTGGCCGGGCAGATAATGAAGTCTGGCTGGAGTCTCGGCGCTGACGCGTTGATCGCCTATTGGACGCTGTTCGTCGCAGTGCTGCTCGGCGGCCAGATCGGCAGTCTGTTGGCCAGCAAGGCTTTGCCCGAGATATGGATCCGGCGGCTGACGGCCTTGCTGATCCTTTATGTTGCGCTACGAATCTTGTTTGTTTGAGGTCTTGGCCTGTGCGGCTGGCCTAGCAATGCTTCATCGTCAGCATGGAAACCTTTCTCCTATGGGGGCGAAGGCTTGACCTGCGCGATCTGGCCTGCCTCTATACAGATCAAATATCCATCTTGGATCGGGGA
>TARA_R110001599_G_scaffold353799_1_pt1 | contig 30514 bp, 32 predicted proteins | sample TARA_R110001599 | Tara Oceans TARA_R110001599 (sample SAMEA4398360) | marine metagenome | biome: Polar Biome; feature: [MES] marine water layer (ENVO:01000295) within the mesopelagic zone...; material: water (ENVO:00002006), including particulate matter (ENVO:01000060) such...
GCGGACACGATCTTGGTGCAGGTCGACCAAACCGGCGTCGCGTGTCACACCGGGCGCCGTAATTGCTTTTTCAATGCGGTACGCGACGGCGCAATCCACGTCATTGCCGACATCGAGATTGATCCGGCAAAGCTGTATCAGAAATAAGCGTCAGTGTAACTTCACCTATAAAGTAAGACTGCGTTCTCCAGAAAACCGACAGCCCAAGTTTTATACGTATACTGAGCGCATCGATATACGGCCCTCTTCGAACTGAAGGCATAACTAAAACTGCTTCTTGGCCTTGCACGGCGCCCGATCAAATTTGGGCCTTCAAAGCGACAAGGTATTAAGCACTGGACACTCCGGCACATCATCACCGGAACATTTTGACGCGGTTTCGGCGAGTACGGCCTCAATCCGTTTTAAGTCTGATATTTTCGTGCGCACGTCGGCGAGATGCCGTTCCGTTCTTTCCTTAACCACAGCACAGGTCAGGCGTTTGTCCGTGCCAAGGCCAAGCAAGCCCCGAATATCCTCTATCGAAAAACCTAACTCTCGTGCTCGGATGACGAACCTTAGTTGGGTCGCATGGACCTCATCATAGACCCGATGACCAGCTCCAGTACGCGGTGGCTCCGGTAAAATGCCGACATTTTCATAGTAGCGGATTGTCTCAATATTGCAGCCTGTCCGCTTGGCGAGTTCGCCTCGTTTCATCATTGATCTCCGCATTCACAGAGTTGTGACAAAAAATACCTTGAACCTGTAGTTGGTACAGAGTGTAGCATTTTCTGATTGAATTATCGAGGACGACATACATGAGTGAGACTACATCAGAATTGGATGGCGCCGGCATAGCCGCCAATAAGATACGTAACGATAAACAAGGATGGTTGGCAGCGGGCGGGTTGATAGGCGCTGTTTTGGCATCGTCGTGCTGCATTGTGCCACTAATGCTCGTTATCGTTGGCGTCTCTGGCGCCTGGATCGGCAACCTGACGGCTTTACTGCCTTACAAGCCGATCTTTACGGCGATCTCGTTGGGCTTTATCGGACTAGGCTTTTGGTATGTTTATTTTCGGCAAAAGCCTGTGTGCGAAGAAGACTCATTTTGTGCACGCCCACAATCGTCCCTCTTAACGAAAACTGTCCTTTGGGCGGCGACGCTTCTTGTAACGCTCTCGGCCACCATCACTTGGTGGGCGCCTTTCTTTTACTAAGCCAATGACCTTAGGAGCAAAAAAATGAAACACTTCATTGCGACAATGGTGCTCGCCATAAGTCTGATTGTCGGTGCCGTCAGCGTCACGCCGATATTCGCACACGCGCAATCCGCTTCAACGCAAGCCGTCACTGAGAAAACCACGACATTCATGGTCGATAAAATGTTCTGTGCGGCATGTCCGATCACGGTCAAAACGGCGATGGCTGGAGTCGAGGGCGTAAAAACCGTCGAGATCGATTTTGATGCCAAAACGGCGACCGTCACGTTTGATCCTTCTATCGCTTCCGAAGCGGCGATTGCAGCGGCATCGACCAATGCCGGGTATCCGGCGCAACCAGCGTTATGAGATCAACGCATGAAAGATACAACACTGCTTAAGACCGGGATCATCGGCACGGTGATTACGGCGATTTGTTGTTTCACGCCAATTTTGGTTGTGCTCTTCGGGGTGGTGGGGCTCAGCGCATGGCTTGGTTGGCTGGATTATGTTTTGTTTCCAGCGCTTGCCATTTTTATCACGATGGCGGCTTACGCTGTTTGGCGTCGTCGCGCCGCCGCTTAATCTTTTTATTTGAGAAAGAGAAGATATGTCTGACTGTTGTGCGTCTTCAGAAGCGAAACCCAATCATTACGACGTGGCTGTTATCGGTGCCGGATCGGCCGGGTTCTCCGCCGCGATTACGGCGGCTGAACAAGGCGCACAGGTCGCCTTAATCGGTCGTGGCACTATTGGCGGTACCTGCGTCAACGTTGGCTGTGTGCCGTCCAAAGCAATGATCCGTGCAGTCGAAACACTGCATCAGGCCAAGGCGGCATCGCGTTTCGCCGGCATTGAGGCCAACGCACGAATTGACAATTGGCAGGCGCTTATGGCGCAGAAGGACGATCTTATATCGTCCCTTCGGCAGGCCAAATACATGGATATTCTGCCTTCCTACAATAATGTCGCCTACATTGAGGGCGCCGCCGAACTTACCGAAGGAGGTGTCCGGGTCGATGGCGATCTGATCCGTGCAGACAAGGTAATTATCGCCACGGGCTCAACCGCCGTGGCCCCCGATATCGCGGGCATCGAAACCGTTTCCTATCTCACGAGCACCGAGGCTTTGGATATTGAAGCCTTGCCGTCATCTATGCTTGTCATTGGTGGCGGCTATATAGGTTGCGAACTGGCACAGATGTTCGCGCGTGCGGGTGTTGCCGTTACCATCGCCTGTCGGACGCGGCTCCTTCCGGAAGCAGAGCCGGAAATCAGTGAAGCGCTGACAACCTATCTTCGAAACGAGGGGATCACGGTCAGAGACGGCCTGACCTATAAAGGGATCAAAGAAGCCGACAATGGCGTCGCACTCGATGTCTTGGAGGCAGGCCAAGCGGCATCAATTTTTGCCGAACAAGTGCTTGTTACCACAGGGCGTGCGGCGAATGTTTCCGGTCTTGGCTTGGACGATGCCGGTGTGGCACAGACCGCCAACGGCGGCATCAAAGTGGACGAGCGGATGCGAACATCGAAACCGGGCATCTATGCAGCCGGTGACGTTACGGGCACCGACCAGTTTGTTTACATGGCCGCATACGGTGCAAAATTGGCGGCGAAGAATGCCCTCAACAGCGACAGTTTGATCTACGATAATTCGGCCATGCCGTGGGTCGTGTTCACCGACCCACAGGTGGCCGGTGTCGGGTTATCAGAAGCGTCAGCCAAGGACCAAGGCTTTGAGGTAAAAACATCAACGATTACCCTCGATCATGTGCCGCGTGCGCTGGCGGCACAGGATACGCGAGGTCTTATCAAGTTGGTTGCAGATGCCCAAACCAACAAACTACTTGGCGCGCAAATACTCGCCCCCGAAGGCGCGGACAGCATCCAAACGGCCGTTCTTGCGATCAAACACGGACTGACCGTCACCGATCTTGCCGAGACTATATTTCCGTATCTGACGACGGTTGAAGGCCTAAAACTCGCCGCTCAAACCTTCGACAAAGATGTTTCCAAGCTCTCGTGTTGTGCGGGGTAAGATATGGAGAAACAAGACGCCTGAAGTAAAAGTGATCGCGCCCTAATAACGCAAATCGCTGTGGCGCAAAGGCGAACAGTCCGGCCAAGTGCAGATGTTGAAAGAATTCCGTTGGGACTGCGATGCGGACACGATCTTGGTGCAGGTCGACCAAACCGGCGTCGCGTGTCATACCGGGCGCCATAATTGCTTTTTTAATGCGGTACGCGACGGCGCAATCCACGTCATTGCCGACGTAGAAATGGACCCAGCAACGCTGTATCAAAAATAAACGTTAGGCCGCACCGCGGAAACCAGGACGACGCATCGCGATGCCTTCTAAGATGTCATAGGCCGGCGCGTTGAGGGTTACGAACTGTGCTGCCATTTCCATACCGTCAATGCCGCCGACGCGGATAACGCGGGCGTGAATCAACACCGGCCAGGCTGTTCGTCCGGGCATGCCTATCATGTCGATTTCGAATACGTCACCCGGGGCAAGAACCCCGCCATAGCCGCAGATCAGCATTCCGCTCAGACTCCAATTGAGGGTCTGGTATGACTTGCCGCGAAACGTCACGGCGAGGTTTGGGGTGTTGATGCGTGAGGGGCTGCGCGGACGGTAGCCGAGCTTTAGGCCGATCTCGGCGCTGTCGTCATCGGGCCATGCGTGCAATGCGGACATGTGATCGAAGGCTCCTTGTTTGGCTTTCTGCCATGATGAATCCTAGGGTGTGCAGATTAATAAGGCCTTAATGATTGCGAGAGGTTGCATTGTTTGCAGGCCTCCACAGAGGGGATGCGCAAACATCTGGTGCGGTTTATAGTCCGCTCATGTTGCGCTTTATTTTCGCCGCTTTTTGCTTGTTTGCGATGTTGCCGGGCCGTGCCCTGCATGCGGCTGAGTCGGTGACGATTTTTGCTGCTGCCAGTACCCAGCAAGCCGTCGAGGTGGTGATCCGTGCATGTCCTGAACAAGTTGGGGTAACCTGCCGGGGCGTGTATGCCGCAAGCTCGACGTTGGCGCGGCAGATCAAGAACGGGGCGCCGGCTGATATTTTTATTTCCGCCAATTTGACTTGGATGGATTATGCCACCGAGAGCGGCGTAATCGTGCCGAACACGCGCCATATTATTGCACGCAATCAATTGGTGGCGATTGCGCCCCGCATGCGGGCGCCGAAAATCGACAGCACGGCGATGCTGCTCGACTGGCTGGCTGCGGACCGAGTTGCCCTTGGCGATCCGGCGCATGTGCCGGCGGGTATCTACGCCGCCGAAGCACTGACATCAATGCAGGCGTGGGACAGGCTGCAAGGGCGTATCTTGGCATTACCAAATGTGCGCGCGGCGCTTGCCGTTGTTGCACGCGGCGAAGCATTTTCCGGCATCGTCTATGCAACCGATGCGCGGGTCAGCGATGATGTGGTCGCGGTTTATACGATTCCGGATTCCCTCCACGCGCCGATTTTATATTCGATGGGCCAAGTCGCCGGGCGCACCACACCGGGCACAGAAGACGTGGCTGCATTGTTCACGGGCGAGACCGGGCGCAGCGCGTTTCGAGACGCCGGATTTCAGGTGCTGAAATGAGCCCGCTTGAAATTGAAGCTCTGTTGTTGAGCCTGCAGGTCGCCTTGACCGCCATCGGTGTTAGCCTTCCCTTGGCGATTTTTATCGCATGGCTTTTGGCGCGAAAGACGTTTCCGGGTAAATCTGTGCTGGATGGGATTGTGCATCTGCCGCTGATTTTGCCGCCCGTCGTCGTCGGCTACGTTTTGTTGGTGACCCTCGGTCGGAACGGTACGCTTGGGCGTTGGCTGTTTGAAACCTTCGACATCACCCTCGCCTTCACCTGGAAAGGCGCAGCGGTGGCGGCTGCGGTGATGGCGTTCCCGTTGATGGTGCGCGCGATCCGTTTGTCCCTCGAAGCCGTGGATGCTGGGCTCGAAGATGCCGCACGCACGCTCGGCGCATCGCCCGTCCGCGTGTTTGCCACCGTAACCCTGCCGCTGGCGAGTCCGGGTGTGCTCAGCGGGGCGGTGTTGGGGTTTGCTCGCGCGCTCGGCGAGTTCGGGGCGACCATCACGTTTGTTTCCAACATCCCGGGCGAGACCCGTACTTTGCCGATTGCATTGTATACGTTGACGCAAATTCCGGGTGGCGAAGACGGCGCGTTTCGACTTGTGCTGATTTCAATCGCTGTCGCGTTCGCAGCCTTGCTGGTCTCGGAAATCATGGCGCGCCGCCTCAAAGCGAGATTGGGCACATGAGCGACGTTCAGCCCCCTGCCCTTGCAGATGCGCCGCCGGTGCTCGATGTCGATATCCGTGTGCGACGTGGGGATGCGTTTACATTGCATGCGAAATTCACGACGGACGGCGGCTTGACCGCGTTGTTCGGGCGTTCGGGCGCCGGCAAGACCAGCATCATCGATTGCCTAGCCGGGCTGATCCGACCGGATCAGGGACATATCCGCATCAACGGTGAAGCACTTTTTGACAGCACGCGGGGTATCCATAAAGCACCCGAGAAGCGCCGCGTCGGCTATGTGTTCCAAGACGCCCGATTGTTCCCGCACCTGCGTGTGCGTGCGAACCTCACCTACGGCATGCGGCTTTTACCGGAGTCGCAGCGCAGGCACACGCTGGATGAAGTCACCGATATGCTCGGCATTGAGCAACTGTTGGACCGCCATACGGCTGCTTTGTCCGGTGGTGAGACACAGCGTGTTGCGATCGGGCGTGCGTTGTTGGCGAGCCCGAACCTGTTGCTGATGGACGAGCCGTTGGCGTCATTGGACAATGATCGCAAAGCCGAGATTATGCCGTTTATCGAACGCCTGCGCGACCAGGCGGGTGTGCCGATTGTGTTCGTTAGTCACGCCGTCGAAGAGGTCGTCCGGCTTGCCGACGATATGGTGGTGTTGGCCGACGGTCAGACAATCGCCGTCGGCGACGTCGAAGACATCATGAGCCGTCTTGATTTGCGCCCCCATACCGGCAGGTTTGAAGCGGGTGCGGTGATCCATGTCTGGGTTGTTGGTCATGATCCTGCGCACATGCTGACCGAGCTTGGGTTTGGTGCTGGGTCCATCTGGGTGCCGAAGTTGGAGTTTGATCGCGGCACGCCCTTGCGGCTGCGGCTGCGGGCGCGTGACGTGTCCTTAGCCCTACAACGCCCAGCGCAAAGTGCCACGCTAAATACCTTCGAAGGCAATATCGTCGACATCGAACATGTGGCCCCCGATGTTAGCCCGCACGTTGATGTGTTGGTCAACATCGGGGCGCCCGTAATTGCGCGGATCACGCGCCGAGCGCTCGAATACCTCGGACTGAAAAACGGGATGAAAGTTTTCGTGTCGATCAAAACGTCGGCGATTGATCGTCAAAGCCTGGGCCTTGGGCGCCGCCGGGGAGGTTAGGTGCTTGAGACGTTCCGCATATGCGGGATGGTGCTTTTAAGGGCTGCTGAAAACGCCATTTGCAAGGTATCCAGATCGTCGTTGGTTCCTTGCTTTAAGGCGACTTCAAGCGCGCCGGCTTTGGCGCTGATGCGCGCGGCGCCGAACGTTGCCGACACGCCTTTGACCGAATGCGCATAGTCTGCCGCTTCCTTTAAATTCCCAGCCGCGATCAGTTCGGCTAGTTTTTCATCGGCGGCCTCGTAGGAGGCGATGAACTTGGTAATCATCGGTTTGATTTTTTCGGGCGGCATCATCAGACGCTGACAAAGGGCATCAAAGTCGAACGGTGCCGGGCCCTTTGTATTGTCTTGGGTGTTATCTTGGGTATCGTCTTGAGCATTATCTGATGGTGCTGTCGTCTCGGCCGGTGGCGTGGTGTCGTCATGCTGTACGATCCAACTGTTTAGTTTCGAGATAAGTTCTCGCGGATCAACCGGCTTGGAGATGTGGTCATCCATGCCGGCGGCTCGACAGCGATCTCGTTCTTCGGCCAGTGCGTGCGCGGTCATGGCGAGGATCGGCAAATTTTTGAACTGGTCCTTGGCGCGAAGAATCTTGGTTGCATTCAAGCCGTCTAGTTCAGGCATTTGGATATCCATCAACACCGCTCCGTAATAGCTTGGGTCTTTGGATTGCAGGGCTTGGATGGCCTGCTTGCCGTCGCCGACGATATCCAATTCAAAGCCGGCGTCTTCGAGAATGCCCTGTGCGACCATCTGGTTGATTTCATTATCTTCGGCGAGCAACAGGCGGATGCCGCGTCGCACCGCTTTGATACTTTCACCCGTTATCGCAGCGCCGGATGCGTTGATGCTGATCAAATCAACAGGCAGGTCATCTTGCATCGCGGTCATTATTCGGTCGAAAAGTAATGACGTATTGATTGGTTTGCTGACAAAGTCCGTGACGTTTAAGCGTTCCATATCGTCTCGGACATCATCCAATTTGTGCGCCGAGATCATGAATATTTTTGGTATTTTGCTGCCACCCTTTTCTTGCATCAGTTTTTCCGCGGTCTCAATGCCGTTTAGTCCTGGCATTTGCCAGTCCAACAACACAAGATTGAACGGCATCGCAACCGCTGCAGCATTGCGAAACGCCTTAATAGCAGCCTCGCCGCTGTCGGCTTCGGTGACCGGGAAGCCCATACTTTCAAGCGCATCGCGAAGAATGTCGCGGGCATCCTCGTTATCGTCGACGACAAGCACACGTGTTGCATTGGGATCAATGTTATGGGGGCGACCTGGCTGCGATTGATCTTCGGGGATCAGTAACGGCAGCGTAAAGCTGAAAGTAGAGCCTTCGCCTACTTTACTGTCCAGCCAGATTTCGCCACCCATGGCTTCGACCAACTGCTTGGAGATACTGAGTCCAAGCCCTGTGCCGCCGTGTGTGCGTGTCGTCGACACATCGGCCTGTACGAACGGTGAAAACAACTTTTCGCATTGCGTCTGGGTCATGCCGATTCCGGTGTCGGTAACGCGCACCAAAAGCGTCGCTTGGTTGCCGTCGAAATCCTGCTGGGTGACGCGGATAATCACGCTGCCGTGTTCTGTGAATTTGATGGCATTGCCAGCCAGATTAATCAGAACTTGCCCAATCCGGAGCGGATCGCCACGAAAGGACGTAGGCAATGTCGGGTCGACCTGAATCAAAACTTCAAGGTCGCGTTCGTCAGCCCGTTTGGAAATTACCGAGGCGAGGTTCTGCAATACATCGCTGAGTTTAAAGTTAACGATTTCGATGTTCATTTTGCCGGCCTCGATCTTCGAGAAATCGAGAATGTCGTTGATCAGGCCTAACAGGTTTTTGCCGGCCATAGAGACACGATTCAGGTGGCTTTGTTGATGTTCGGTTAATTCTGTTTTCAAGACTAAGTCGGTGAGGCCGATGATCGCATTGAGCGGTGTTCTGATTTCGTGACTCATGTTAGCCAGGAAGGACGATTTTGTGGCGTTTGCAACCTCGGCGGCTTCGCGGGCGCGTTGCAGTTCTTGGCTCGCGATATCCTGTTCAATGGTCGTTGAAATCCATTGGCCGAGCATGCGCATAAATGCGATGTCGACGGTATCGAACGGCTCTGGCCGTGCGTTTACGGCGGTGAAATTCAGCGTACCATAGGGGGCGCCGTTTACCTTCAGGCGGACGCCGATGTAGGTATTCAACCCGAACGCTTCATAGCACGGGTGGGTCACCAACTTGTTTTGCCGCATGTCTTCGATGCAGACCGGTTGCTCGCTCTCCAATACATGCACACAGTAGCTGTTGGAGATATCCAACACGGTGCCTTCGGGGGGCGGCGTATCCGAACCGGCGACGTATTGGATTTCATAGTCGTCGCCGTCGACCCGGCTGACCACGCCGAGCGAGGTGTCAAAGAACGTGTTGCCGAAGCGCAAGACGTTGCGGATCCGCTCAGCATATGATTGCCCAGGTTTCGAAGCAGCGCGATGGAATTGCTCAAGCGCGGATGAGTTCTTTTCGAGTTCTTCCTGAAGGGCTTTTTGTGCGGTAACGTCGATCAATGCGGCAAACGACTGAACCAGCTTTTTGCCGTCAAACTGCCCTTCTGAAGCCAGCAAGACATCAATAATCGTGCCGTCCTTGCAACGCATTTGATAGGGAACGTCGGCGATGCGCCCTTCGGCCAGGAACATGGGTAAATATACCAATTTGGCCGCTTTCGCTGAGGTCTCGGTTAAAAAGTCGAGGATCGATTTGCCGATGACTTCGTCGCGTGTGTAACCCAAGTGATTGAGCCAGTATTGGCTGACTCGTTGAATTTTGGTCTCGCTGTCAATCGAGTGCAGCATGATTGGAGAGGTTTCATAAATCGCGCGAAATAGGCCTTCGTTGGTACGCAGCCTAGCGACCTGATTTTGGATGACTCGGTGCACGGGCAGATACACGAACGCCAGTTCTGCCAACAAAATTATAATCGTCAGCAACCAAAGTTGTTCTTCGAGTCCGCGAATACGGGCAATGGCATCACGTCCGGCGTTCTCGAACGCGTTGGTGCCGGCGTCCAAACTTTGTAGCAGCGAGTTCGGTCCAACTTTATTGATGTGCGCCAGCGCCGGCATGTCGCGTGATAGCTTTTTGATCGGTGCCGAGGCGATTTTGCGGGCAGCGTCGAGGAATATTTGGAGTTCAAGGTTCAGGTTGTGTGGCGGCGAAAAATAAATCTCCTCAACGGCCTTCACTTTTTCGGCGGTGAAGGCGAAGGTCTCAGAGCCATAGGACAGGGCCGTATGAGATTCGTCCATCAAATCAATCGCGGCGAACATGGTTTCGCGCAACGGCTCAATGTTCTTGCCCGCTTCGGTTTCATAAACCATGCGATTGGCAAATAGTGTTATCCGTTGTGACAGCATGCGCTGGCGGCCGCTGACATTGATAACATGCGCCGTTACCTGTTCTTTGGCGATTGAGGTTTCCAACGCGAAATGGATATAGGTGATAGGCGCCAGGATCGCTACTTGCGCCGCCACGAAGACCCAAAACAGTTGCCGCCGAACAACCTCGCGCACTCGGTCGATCGCCTTTGTGATTATACTGTTGCGCACGTACCTGCGATCCTTTGCGAGACTTAACGGCAAAGCCGGCCCGCCTGTACCATAAAATTTGACCACATTACCCATGTGCCGTCGCGCGCGGCAATCACAATTAGGTCTGCGGTCTTACCAGTCTTGGCTCTGTATTATTGTCGAGGGAGATAATCGTCCGACCATTTCAAGACGATGTTGAAACTGAGCGATATGCGTGTTTCGTCAGCGAGGTTCGGGTGGACGAAATGCATCAACGACCCTGGCCACATCATCAACAAACCGGGCTCGGGTAAAACCGTGAATTCCGGGTCCACGTATGGATCGTTGCGGATGGATGACATGTTGAATCCAGTACGCGGGTCATAAAATGTGATGCAACCGGGCCGTACGTCGCTGCGCTGCCGCGTGGGCTTTTGGGTGGTGCTCGGCATTTTCAAATAATAGGTGCCACTTAAGTACGCATGCGGATGATTGTGCGGATCATGGTAATCGCCCAGGCGGTTGATATTCGCCCAAGCGTGGATCTGCCAGTTCACGGCGTAATTGATACCGATGCTTTGTAGGTATTCGATGACCGTTTGGTTGATCTCGCCGCGCAGCCAATTCGGCCCAGCGCGGTCATATTCGAGCGGATTGTTTTCCCGATAATCCGTGGTCAGGCTTTTGTTGGCCTTCTCCATCTCGCGGATCAGTTTGATCAGGTCGCGGGTCGGTTCTTCGAAATTGTTGAGGTGTCGGCGCACCAGTTTGGTCGGAAATAAATCCAGAAATTCGGTCATCGAAGGGGTATCACTCAATGAATTACTGGGAATCACTGGCGGCGCGGCGGCGGCGTCACGGCGACGTAAACCCGGCAGTTGGAATAGCCCTGATTGAAGAAGTGATAGGTTCGTTGATCTTCGGCGACGCCGGTCGGATCATGCAGATTCCACCCCTTCAGCGCGATGCCGGTAACACCCTTCCCGTTCTTGCCCAGATAGCCGATGGACAGACGCAAAATTTTGCGCTGCTTGAACAGGCCTTGGCGGCATAACTTCGATAATTTGACGTCGAGGTTGCCGACCCGATACAGCGGCTGGCGCGATTGCGCATACTCGCCTTTGACGCGGTTGCCCGCGGTCGCAACGTCTGCGCTGACCAGCACCATGGCCAAAGCCATCAGGCCCGCATACGGGGCGATTATGAAAGCGTTCTGCTTCATCATGACGCCTTTATAGCGCAAAACGCCCGATCACGGAAGTGATGAAGAACACGGCTGTGTAATTGTCAGTGTCACGCTTTGCCATATGGATTGCCAAATTTAGATTGCTTAAACTGAACTACACTATAAAGACGATTGTATTATGTGCCTTTGTTCCGGGGAAAAATGATGTCGATTACGCGAAAAAGCCTTTCGATTTTTGGCGTCACATTTTGCGGTTTGCTGGCGATCCCTTCGACGCTTTCGGCTGACGAAGCGTCTGGGTCCTTTGCAAGTATTTTTCATGAGATCAGCATCGGCGTTTTACACCACGACACCGATCATCTTTGGAGTGGTTTTCGCCGTGAAAGCGGTGTCGATCTCAACGTCGAAGCACTCTTTAGCCCCTCCATCGTTGTTTTCGGCGGCGATTTGCGCCCCGCCCTCGGCGTCTCGATCAACACGTCCGGCGACACCTCAAAGGCTTATCTCGATGCCCGTTGGCGTTACGATTTTGAAAACGATATCTTCGTTGGTATCGGTGTGGGTGCTGCCGTGCATAACGGCGAAACGCGGCTTGTGCGCGCAGACAAGAAAGCCTTGGGCTCACGCGTTTTGTTTCATATCCCATTAGAAGCCGGATATCGCTTCGATGCCCACACGTCCGTGTCGCTTTATTTCGACCACGTGTCGAACGCCTACCTTGCAGATGCCAACGAAGGTATGGACACGCTCGGTGTACGCGTTGGATATCGATTCTGAACGCTTATAAATTTCAAAAAAATGGCGACCCCGGCAGGACTTGAACCTGCAACCTGATGCTTAGAAGGCAACTGCTCTATCCAGTTGAGCTACGGGGTCGTTGTTGTGGCGTGATGCGTTTAAGCGCGCCGAAACCTAGCGCCGCTTCGCCATGGGTGCAATGACCGGAACATGATGCCGGGTGTGATTATTTTGCGCCGAAGACGGTTTTCAAGATATCCGTGGTCCGCGCGGCAGGATCGGCACGGATCGATGCTTCTTCACTGGCGAGATAGTGAAAAATTCCGTCCAAGGCCTTTGTGGTGGCGTGTTCTTTAAGGTCGCTTTTCACATCAGGCACAAACGGCAGCGCTTTGTATTTGCTGATCAAAGTGTCATAGCTGGTGACCGCACCGACTTCGTTGAGCGCGCGCTCCATGACCGGCGCGATCGCGGATTTCAGATCGTTTCCGGTGACCCGGCGAAAGTACTGTGTCGCGGCGTCTTCGGGACCGTTGTAGATCGCCTTGGCATCGTCGACGGTCATCCCTTCGACGGCCTTCCAAAGCAGCTCTTTGGCTTTCGGCGTGGCTTCTTCGGCGGCGCGGTTGATTTTTAGCTCAACATCGTCGGCCAAGCTGGAAAGCCCGGCTTTGCGGAGCATGCTTTGTGCATTCTTGAGGCTGCCTGGCAGCGGAATATGAATCGCCGGGTCGGCGTTGAAGCCGTCTGGGGCGCCCAATTGTGCGACCACCCGTTCAGCCCCGACGCGGAGTGCTTCTTTGAGACCTTCGATAATCTGCGATTGGCTGAGCGATGCGGCGGCGGGGGATGCGCTTCCTGACCCGCCGGTTGTCCCGCTGGTAGCTTCTTTCGCTGCGTCTTTCAGTTTATCGAAAAAGCTTGCCTGCGCGACCGTTGCGCCAAGTATCAACGCCATCGCGCCGGCGATGATCACGAGGCGTTGTGGACGCATCAATGGGTCCACAGGGTTTTGCGGCCAAACGCGAAGTTGTCGGAATAGGCTTTCGGCTTGATGCGGCGCTTTTTCGGGTCTGAGACCTGATAGGTCAGCTTGTGCTTTTGCGCGAACGCGACGGCGTCTTCTTTGCTGGCAAAGCGCATACGGATCTGGCCGTTGGTATCGCGCGACCCGGTCCAGCCCATCAAGGTGTCGGTTTCCTTGCGGGAACCGGGTTCGAACTCAAGCACCCACTTTTTAAGGTTGGCGCGGCCCGATTGCATGGCCGTCTTGGTGGGTTGGTAGATGCGAACGTCTGGCATGGCGTGCCTCCGTAACGGTGTTGTCGCGCGGCGTAAGATATTCGATGAAGATACGCAAGATTGCGCCGATAGCAACGGGTTTTCGGCAGACGCCGAGGACTCGAGCACGCGTCCCCTGTCAACGCTGCCCTGAATGCGATATGTCATAGCGCAACAGCTCAAAGACTCACAAATTCAGGAGAGACATGATGAAAGCCATTCAATTCAGCAAAGCCGGCGCCGCGAAAGATGTGCTCGAGATGGTGGACATCGCCCCCGTGCCCCCGGCTGCCGGCGAGGTGCAGGTGCAAATCGCCTATTCCGCCGTCAACCCGACCGATGTGAAGCGCCGCGAGTCCGGCCGCGAGTTGCCGAATTTCTCGCCGATCACCAGCGGTAATGATGGCGCCGGGATTATCTCGGCGGTGGGGGACGGCGTTGAGGCTTCGCGTATCGGCGAGCGCGTTTGGATCTTCGGTGCGCAGGCGGGTCGCGCCAAAGGTACTGAGGCTGAATATTGCACCCTGCCTACCTGGATGGCGCCGAGGCTGCCGGACGGCGTCTCGCTGGCCGAAGGTGCGTGCCTGGGTGTGCCGGCGGTGACCGCGCACTATGGTGTGTTCTCGGACGGCGCTGTCGAAGGACTTTGGGTGATGGTATCGGGCGGCGCCGGGCGCGTCGGGCGGTATGCGGTGCAGATGGCCAAGCTCGCAGGTGCCAACGTGATCGCCAGCGTCGGCAACGAGGCTAACGCCAAAATCGCTAAAGATGCCGGTGCCGATCATGTCATCAACTACAAAACTGAAGATGTGCGCGCCCGCGTTCTCGACATCACCGACGGCGCCGGTTTGGATCGCCTGTCCGAGGTCGCGTTCGGCGCCAACATCGATTTGTTCGCCGACATCATGGCGCCGAACGGCGTAATCACCACCTATAGCTCGGATGCGGTGCCCGAACCGGTGCTGCCGTATTGGCCGATCATGTTCAAAAACATCACGATTCGCCCGTACACGATTTATTCCCTGACCGAGCTTGTCAAAAAAACCACGTTCGATGGCATCAACGCGTTGTTGGCGGCGGACCAGCTGACGCACATGGTCTCCAAAACCTGCCCGTTCACCCTGGACGGCGTGATCGAGGCCCACGAGACGATTGAAGCGTCGGCCATCCAAGGGGTGTGCTTGATTGAGGTTGCTGATCTGGATTAGGTCGGGGGATTGATTGGAAGGCTCGCTTAGAAAGGGCGTGTCCGTACTCATCGGTCATCCAAGGTCGCCAGTGCGACCATCATCAGCACAATGGCCGGGCCTGTTTTGACGAGCGCGCCGAGTGGCTCGATCCACATTTCGGGTGTAATGACGGCAGCACCGACCATATAGAAAATTGATACGACGATGCCGCTGAAAAGCGCCGGTCGGCATGTTCGTTTCACGGCAATGGCAGCACCGATGGCGATATCCGTCATGCTGCTGACAACGGTGACCGCTTGGGCTGTCCGCAGCGGAAATCCGTGTGCCGTGAGAATCGCCGTTGCATCATTGAATGCGGGGAATAAGGCGATGAGGCCCGAAAGCGACCAGAACACCACCAGCGTTCCGATGATGAGCGCTTTCAGGAGGTAAAGCTGCGCAAACCAACGTTCCTGCACACCGGCGGGTCGTTTGGCAAGCGCCGTCGCTATTGAGCCCGGCGTTATACCTGTCGCCGCGATCCAGGGACCGGGATCACCTGCGACGCCCCGTTGAAGTTCGCGAAGCGATGTGCTGCGAATAGGCGGCGACCAGCCTAGAAACGAGACGGCATCCCCGGCGCGTGCCCCCAGCCTCAACAACCATCCTGGCAACTGCCACCGCGCGGGTGGACCTCCCAAATGGTGACGGAGGGTCTCAAGTGTTTCACCCAGTGTTAATGGCGCTGACGTCAGAACGTCCCAATTGCGCCGCCACGCGTGATCGCTCTTGGGCCACCGCTTGATCAGGTGTTCAATCGTCAACGTGAGGTCATCGATGTCCGTCGCCGCAAACGGTTGTCTTGCGTCTGCATCTGGCAAGGTCACAGGTAACGTTGCGAGGGCGCGGAAAAGTGCACTGCCGCCATATGCGACCGGCGCCATGACGAAGCCTGGTCGCAAAATGACATAGGGAACCGGAGAAGCTGCAATCAATTGCTCGGCGCTGCGTTTGCTTTGGCTAAATGCGGTGCGGTCATCTGCCGGGCGGCCTGGCACAGAAATGTGAATATATAAGTTAGGCTCGCTTCGCGTTTTCATCACAGACAAAATGCGAGAGACAAACGCTTCGTGCACCTCAGCGGTGCTGCCCCGCGGCCCATCCTGCAGCACGCCAATGCAGTTCACCACAATGTCAGCATCAGCGAGTACCCCCGAAAGTTCGTCGGTCGTCGCGGCAACAATCGGACATTCCAGGGTCTCGCTGCCAAGTGCAGCACGCTGCGATGATGTAAACTTGCGCGCGATGCCGATAACCCGGTAACCGTGCCGTCGAAGCCAAACCGCAATGGCATGTCCGATCAAGCCGGATGCCCCTAATATAGCGATAACGGGCTTGTGGTTAGTCATTGGGATCACCAAGACGGTTTGGCGATCATCAACCAGATGATCGCAAGTATGGCACCGAAACTAGGAACCCCGAAGATGAACCAAAGTCGAAATAGTCGATAATAGCTCGTTGGCAACGCTTCATCTGAAGCTGATGCATGAACTGCCAAGTCACGCATGCGACGTTGCACCCAGACGACTGGCAACCAAAATACGCCTGCGGTCAAATACAGCGCCAATGACATGGCGACCCAAGTTTCGGACAGCGGTATTTCCAATTCGCGCATCAGTAGGTAGCCTGTGACCGGCTGGGCGATAATGGCGGTTGTGGTAAAAAGATAATCGGCCAGCACGACGACCCCTGCCGTTCGCGCGATGAAACTAGGGTCACCGCTCCGATGCGCTATCAACATAAAAAATGCGATGCCGGTCCCGGTCCCGAGAATGATGATGCCCCCGAGGACGTGCAGGTATTTCAACAATAAATACGTCACGAATGCCGGCCCCCGGAGCGTATTAACACCAATTAAGATTAACTGTTCCGGGGTGGATATGAAATGTTTAAGCGATTTTCTTCACTTGTGGCGGCATGGCGATTCCTGTTTAAGACTGAGGAACCTCGTTTCAAAGGCGCCTAAACACCGATGAGCCCACTGTTCCAATCCCTGCTGTATGCGACGTTGGCCGGCGCGACGATTCCGGTGGGTGGGTATTTGGCGACGTTTCCGCCGCTGCGTCGGCGCTGGCTGGAAACCGAGCTCAGACATGCTATTATCGCGTTCGGCGGTGGCATTTTGCTGGCCGCCGTCGCCTTGGTGTTGGTGCCCGAAGGCACGGCAGCGTTGAGCCCCCTGCCCGCTGCGTTGGCGTTCGGCGCTGGCGGTCTCGTATTCTTTTATATGGATCGTTTGGTGCGGCTCAAATTCAAGGGCGGCAGCTTGGCGCAGTTTATGGCGATGCTGTTGGATTTCATCCCCGAAGCCATGGCCATGGGAGCAATGCTGGCGTCTGAAAGTGGGCACAGTGTCGGGCTGCTGTTGGCGCTGTTGATCGCGATGCAGAACTTGCCCGAGGGCTTTAACGCGTTCCACGAGATCATCCACGGCCATCCGGCACGGCGCAGGCCGACACTTTGGCTGTTTTGTGCGCTGGTATTACTGGGGCCGCTGGCAGCATTCAGTGGTGACGCGCTGCTGGGGGATCAGCCTGCCATGTTGGGGGCGTTGATGCTGTTCGCGGCGGGCGGGATTATTTATCTGACGTTTCAAGATATCGCGCCGGAAGCCCGCGTGCGCAACCGCTGGGGCCCACCGTTGGGCGCGGTCTTTGGGTTTATGATGGGGATGCTTGGGCAGATGCTGTTAGCGGGCTGAGGTTCGTCTCAGGATCGCGCTTTATTTGCGGGCAACCCAGAACGTTACGCCTTCGATGCCGGCGCGTTCCGTATGCACCACATGTGCCGGGACTTCAATGGTCTCACCCGACGCGCATTTGGTTGTCTCGACTCCATCTGAACCTTCGACTTCGAGGGTCATTTCACCCTCGGTAATCAACAGATACAGCGCATAGTCGTGGGTATGAGATTCGTTGAAGCGATCCGCCTCCCACGTTTTAGAAGCGGGCTCGCGATACTCTTTCTTCGCCAGATCGGCGCGGTAGTCATCTTCGGTCATCAGAAAGGGGTCCCTACGTCACGTTGGTGGGAATTTTGTGTATCACGTGCGTTGCTTGGGAAAAATGGTCGGGGAGACAGGATTCGAACCTGCGACCCTCTGGTCCCAAACCAGATGCGCTACCAGGCTGCGCCACTCCCCGATCCGCGCGGAACTTACGGTTTGATGAGATCATTAGCAAGCGCAGATCACGACCCACCCGTAACTTTTTGCGTGCGCCGAAAACACGGCGTTTTAAATGTGAACTGATCGGACGCGCGCTGCATAAACCTAATATCGAGTGCGAGGGAGGCGCTGATATGACCGTTCTATCTTTGCAATATGCCGCCTTTGGTTTGTTCGTGTTGGCCCTGATCGCGACGACGCGCGCGGACACCGAACAATCCACCGAGCAGGCTCAAAGGTAAGCACCCGGTAGACAATATCTAAACGCAGACATAAATAATATTCCGACGCTGAGCTTTGGCGCCACTGCCACACAGAAGCGCCGACCCACGCCAAAAAAGAACGGCATGGCTTTCTCCGGAGCTATGCCGTTCTTGCATGCAGGGGATGCTAAAACAGCGTTGGTGCATGTGTTAAACGCGGCGTAAAGAGACGTCCTAAGACACACTTCACCCTTTTGACGGAGAAACGTCATGGACTATCAAATCTTCAATACCGTCATGGGTTCGTTCGTCGGTGCCGTTGCCATTCTCGCGATTGCAATGCAATTCATCTAAGGACATCCCATGTTTTCGAACGTCTAAAACCCCGGTCAAGTTGGCCGGGGTTTTTCGTTTGTGTTTTTCGCTTATGGGGGGCCGATCGCGCGTTTCCCTTTCCCTTTGCCGCGAATTTTGGCAGAGATAGCCGGCACGGCCAACAGCGGAGACATCATGTCCGATAGCATACCCTCGACCACGCCAGACACGCCCAACGATTCCGACGCCGGAAAAATTGAGCCGCGTGACTTTATTCGCGAGATCATTCGCAAGGATTTGGCCGACGGCACCACGTCGAAAGTCGTCACCCGCTTCCCGCCCGAGCCGAACGGCTATCTGCATATCGGCCACGCCAAGTCGATTTTTTTGAATTTCGGCGTTGCTGAAGAATTCGACGGTGCATGCAACCTGCGCTTTGACGACACCAACCCCGCCAAAGAAGAACAAGAATTTATTGATGCCATCGAAGCCGATGTGCGCTGGATGGGGTTCACCTGGGCGGGGGCACCGAAGCATGCGTCCGATTACTTCGACACGCTGTATGCGTGGGCCGAGGACCTGATCGAAAACGGCAAAGCCTACGTCGATGATCTGACGGCGGACGAAATACGCGAATATCGCGGTACGCTGACCGAGCCCGGGCGTAACAGCCCTTCCCGGGATCGCGCCGCAGACGAAAACTTGGACCTATTTCGGCGCATGAAGGCCGGCGAATTTGCCGACGGCGCAAAAGTGCTGCGCGCCAAGATCGATATGGCGTCCGGCAACATCAACATGCGCGACCCGGTGATCTATCGGATCGTGAAAAAGCCGCATCCGCGCACGGGCGACACTTGGTGCATCTATCCGACGTACGACTTTGCGCACGGTCAATCGGATGCCATCGAAGGCGTGACGCATTCGTTGTGTACGCTTGAATTCGAAGATCACCGCCCGCTGTATGACTGGCTGGTGGAAAACCTGCCGACCCCTGCCCGGCCTCGGCAGTACGAGTTTGCAAAGCTTAATCTGTCATATGCCGTGCTCTCGAAGCGGCGGCTGACACAGTTGGTCAAAGACGGCCATGTTGACGGTTGGGACGACCCGCGCATGCTGACGTTGTCGGGGATGCGCCGACGCGGGATTCCGGCGGTTGCGGTGCGTGATTTCGTTTCCCGTCTAGGCGTGACAAAGTCTGAAAGTGTCGTTGACCCTGCCCTGCTTGATCACTGTGTGCGGGAATATTTAAATAAAGTTGCTGAACGCCGGATGGCAGTGATCCACCCGCTTAAGGTGGTGATCGAAAACTATCCCGAGGGCGAATTTGAGCTTTTGGACGCGGTCAACAATCCCGAAGACGACGCTGCCGGCACCCGCCAAGTGCCGTTCGGGCGCGAATTGTACATCGAACATGATGATTTCATGGAAGACCCACCGAAGAAATTCTTCCGCTTGGGCCCTGGGCGTGAAGTGCGTTTGCGTTGGGCGTATTTCCTGACCTGCAACGAGGTCATCAAAAATGACGCCGGAGATGTGATCGAACTGCGTTGCACCTATGACCCTGAAACCAAGGGCGGCGACGCGCCGGACGGACGCAAGGTCAAAGGCGTGCTGCATTGGGTTTCTGCCGCGCATGCGGTCGACGCCGAGGTCCGACTTTACGAGCATCTGTTCGTAGACCCCGCCCCCGGCAAAGATCGCGACTTTATCGAAGCGCTTAATCCGGAAAGCCGCAGCGTGCTCGAAAACTGCAAGCTGGAGCCGTCGTTGGCCGATTGGCCTATCGGCGAGGCCCTGCAGTTTGAACGATTGGGCTATTTTGCACCCGACCCTGACAGCACGGCAGCAAAGCCGGTGTTCAACCGCACCATGACGCTGCGTGACACGTGGGCGAAAATACAGGCGAAAACGCCTTGATGCCGCTCCACAACTAAAACAGGTATTTTTAGCGAGCATTAATGCTGATAGTCTTTTCGACTGATGCAATAAATCTTTGAAGTTCGCTTAAAAATGGGATCAGACAACCTGCAAAAAGACCATACGTCATCGGCTGCGGATGATGACGTAACTTCGCTTCGTGCCGAAATGGATGCGTTGCGTGCGACCTTGCGCGACCGCGAACTTGTGCTCGATACCATCGCCGAGACCACATCAGAAATGATTTGGCGCACCGATGCTAAGCATCGATTCACGTATATGTCGAAGGCTGTTGAAAAAGCCGGCGGTATCGCAATGTCCGCGCAAATCGGTAAAACCCGCATGGAATTAGCATGTGACGATCTTGGCGCGCCGAAATGGCGCGCGCACATAGACGATTTGACCGCATACCGACCATTTAAGGGCTTTCGTTATACCCGAAGCTGGCCGAATGGAGCAGAACGGGTCATCACCACAACAGGGGAGCCCGTTTTTGACTCCGACGGCACGTTTTCAGGCTACATCGGCACCGCAGCGGATATTACCGATCAGATATTGACCGAGGCGCGGATGGAATCGGCCCAATCAAGCTTGATGGCCGCTATTAATGCATTGAATGCACTTTTTTCGATGTGGGATTGCGATGGCCGATTGATTTTATTTAATGAAGAATTCGGTCACTTGAATGTGGCGGTATCGGAATCATCTTATTTGGGCGTGTTGTTCGTCGACCACTTCCAGCAATTGATTAACAAAGGGCAGATCCGCTCGGTCAATGGACATAAAACCAACCTTCTAGCAGAGCGGATGTCACTGTTTGAAACGCCTGGCCGCCCTTTCGAAGTTGAGCGTCAAGACGGCCGTACAATATTGATCAATGAAGCGAAGTTGGCGGACGGCAGCACCATCGTCATGGCCAGCGAGATCACCGCGCAAAAAAAGGTTGAGCATGCGCTCCGCCAAAGTGAGCAACGGTTGCGTGATTTCGGCTCAATCGCCGCGGATTGGTTTTGGGAAATGGATACCGACCTGCAGTTTACGTATATGTCGGATACGATTGAAAAGATACTCGGTATGCCAGCGGCAGAGATGTACGGTAGAACGCGCATTGATTTATTGCCAGAAAATTTTGACGCAGAAGAGATCGCGGCACACGAAGCGGCGCTTCTATGCCGCAAAGCATTTCAAGATTTTCGGTATCATCGCTGGCATACAAATGGCGACCAATGCGAAATGTCCATCAGCGGCAAGCCGATATTTGACGATGCCGGCGCTTTCCAAGGCTACCGTGGCGTCGGTCGCGATATCACCCAACTGGTGAAGGCGGAACGCGCACTACGTGAAGAAAAAGAGCGCGCCGAAGAGGCCAGCCGCGCAAAATCGCAATTCCTGGCGCACATGAGCCATGAATTGCGCACGCCGTTGAATGCAATTCTTGGTTTCTCAGATATCATACGCGAGCAAGCGTTTGGTCCGGATGGCCGTGATAGCTACATAGATTACGCCAATGACATCTATGTCAGCGGTGAACATTTGCTCAGTTTGATCAATGATCTTTTAGACCTGTCTAAAATCGAGGCCGGCAAGTTTACGCTTCATGAAGAGCGCCTCGATCTGGAAGAGCTTATGGCGCAGTCCGAGAAGCTGTTCGCTGGTCGCATAGAGGATCGAAATATTTCGATCAATGGTACTATTGAAGCCGAGGCGCGGTATTTGTATGCGGATCGTCGTGCGATCTCTCAGGTGTTGTTTAATGTTCTTTCAAACGCTGAAAAATTCAATCGCGACGGCGGCCGGATCACGACGGATGTTTGTTTGCAGGACGACGGTGGTATTTGTGTGTGCGTTTTGGATACCGGGGTCGGGTTTGCCGTAGACGAAATAAAGACGGCGATGACGCCGTTTGGTCGTATCGAGAATCCGTTGACTCGCAACGTTCCGGGCACGGGCCTCGGCCTGCCGATTGTAGATGCATTGGTTGAACTGCATGGCGGCAAAATCACGATTACCAGTGAAATTGGTGTCGGCACCACAGTAAAGATGCATTTCCCACCAGCGCGCACGTGCGCCTCATAAGCGTGGCAGTTTTAGGGTGCTTTTGGCAGCGATACCCGGCTGCCCCTTTTTATGCCGAGTTGTCTCGCAAGGCCTGCGTTGATTTCAAGCACATAGCGGACCGGCCCGTCCGATGCGATTACCGCCGTTGAATGCGGTACGGTATCGCTGGCGACATTGGCAATGATGCCATCGCTTCGAATAAACAGCATGTCGAGCGGAATGTAGGTGTTTTTCATCCACATTCGCACAATTCCGTCGGTGCGAAAGTCGAAGAGCATGCCGGCATTCCCATCAAGTTCGCGTCGAAACATGAGCCCGCGCGCACGATCTTCTGCACTTTGCATCACCTCAACCTGAAAGATATGAGGGCCGCTTGTCCCTGTGACCGTCACATTAACGCGGGCATCAGCCTGCGCCTCAATAAGGAGAAATGCGAAGATCAGTACGCTTGCAAAAATTGTCCGCACATATGCAAAAATTATTCTGGTCACAGTGTGCTCGGTTCCTTAAATTGAAGGTCACATAACCTCGTAAAGCAAAAAGCTAACCCTATAAAGGGACAAGAGGTTTCGGCATTGCCGTAAATGTGACTGGTACGTTTCAGGGACGTCGAGGGGGATTGCGTGACACGGACACTCGGATTGGCCGCAGCGCTGACAGTGTTTTGGGTGCTGCTTTCGGGCTACTGGTTGCCGTTGATCATTGCTTTTGGGGTTGCCTCCATCGTGCTGTGTGTGGTGATCGCGTGGCGTTTGGACGTCTGCGATCATGAGGGGTATCCGATTCACCTGACGCTGCGCGGTATCACCTACTTCCCTTGGCTGCTGAAAGAAATCGTCGTTTCCAATATCGCCGTCGCCAAGGCGATTTTGACCGGTAACATCAATCCGCAGGTCCTTCAGGTCCGCGCCAGTCAATCGGATGCGCTGGGCCGCACCGTGTATGCGAACTCGATTACGCTGACGCCGGGTACGGTCTCGATTTCGGTCGATGATGACATCATTACAGTTCATGCCTTGATGGACGAAACCGCGGACGGGTTGCTTGGCGGCGAAATGAATGCGCGCGTATGCAATTTGATGGGGGACCCCATCTCCGCAGATGCAACCCGGAAGGTCGGCTCGGCATGATGTTTACCGTTGCCGCCGCCGGTGTTGTCGTGACCATGGCCATGGCGCTTACCCGCGCCCTGATCGGGCCGTCAATCTACAGCCGCATTCTTGCGGTCAACGTGTTCGGCACGCTGGCCGTGATGTTGATCGCGATCTATGGCTTTGTTGATGGTCGCCCTGAGTTTTTAGATCTGTCGATCGTTTACGCGCTGATCAACTTCATCGGCACGATTGCCGTCACCAAGTACGTTACCTATGCCGACATGGGGCATGGTGACGACGGCGATCCGGCGGGAGATATCTGATGGACGCCGCGTTGGACGTTCTGAGCTGGATTTTCATCGTGACGGGGCTCGTGTTCTGTCTGATCGGCGGGTATGGCCTGCTCAAGATGCGCGACATGTTTGCGCGCCTTCATGCGGCGTCGCTGATCGATACCTTGGGCGTCGGCTTCGTGTTTATCGGTTTGATGTTTCAGGCCGGCTTTACCTTGGTTTTGGCGAAATTGGTGATCATCTTGCTGTTGATTTTTTTCACCAGCCCGACCGCCACGTTCGCGTTGGCGCGGGCCGCGATCAATCACGATAGCTTGCCGGCCGTTGACGACGACGGCAAAAAGCTCGCCGCAGATACAAAGACGGTCGGATGATGAACCTTGAAATCCTGACATCCGATCTGCTGAACGTCTTGATGCTGGCGTTTATGGGCGTGACCGGGGTGGCCATCGCGCGCATCCGCAACCTGTTTGCTGTTGTGATGCTGAGCGGCATTTACAGTCTATTGGGTGCAACGCTTTATGTGATTTTGGATGCGGTCGACGTCGCGTTTACCGAAGCCGCAGTCGGCGCTGGGGCGTCGACGGTGCTGATGATCGGGACCCTTGCACTGACGTCGGAGCGCGAAAAGGCGACACCTAACAGTAACTCTTGGAAAGGCCTGATTGTCTGTGCTTTGGTTGGCGCCGCCTTGGTCTACGGCAGCTTTGATATGCCACTGTTTGGCGATCCGAGTGCACCGGCCCACCAACACGTGGCCCCCCGCTATCTGAATGACTCCATGGCCGAGATCGGCGTGCCCAACGTGGTGACGTCTATTTTGGCGAGCTATCGAGGCTACGATACCATGGGCGAAGCGTTCGTGATCTTTACGGCGGCTTGTGGTGTGATCTGTCTGATCGGGCGTGCCCCACGCCGTCTGAAAAAGAAAAACGGAGACGACGCATGATCGGGATGCGTCGTAAAATCGTCCTTCGTGTCGTCTCGAAGCTATTGATACCGTTCATTTTATTGTTCGGTTTGTACGTACAGTGGCACGGCGATTTCGGGCCCGGCGGCGGCTTTCAGGCGGGCGTGATCTTTGCTGCTGCCTTCATGCTGTACGGTCTGATTTTCGGCCTCGGCACACTCCGCGAGGCGTTGCCGGCTTGGCTGACGCGCTCAATATTGGCGCTGGGCGTGTTGTTGTATGCGGGCGTCGGCGTCGCCACTATGTTGATGGGCGCTAATTTCTTAAATTATAACGTTCTGGGTGCAACGCCCCAAGGCGGCCAGCTTGTGGGCATTTTGCTGATTGAATTCGGTGTCGGCATGACGGTGTTTTCCGCTGTTATCACGATTTTTTGTGCTTTCGCTGGGCGCGCCGCAGCTGACGTTAATCCCATAGATGATTTGGGGAGCGACAATGACTGAATTCGGCTTCCCGGGGCTATTGAACTATTGGGTCGTGTTTTTGCTGATGCTGATCGGCATCTATATCGTTATTGCCCATGAAAACCTGATTAAAAAGATCGTCGGCCTGAACGTGTTTCAGGTGTCGGTGTTTGTGTTCTACATCTCAATCGCCAAGGTCAAAGGCGGCACGGCACCTATTTTGGCAGATGGGATCGAGGTGTATTCGAATCCCCTGCCCCACGTATTGATTCTGACCGCGATTGTCGTCGGCGTCGCCACTACGGCGTTGGGGCTGGCATTGGTGGTTCGTGTTCAAGAGAGCTTCGGCACCATCGAAGACGATGAAGTTCGCGCACTCGAAGACCAACAAGAATACGAGAGTAAAGAGGCGTGACCTTCATAGAGACGCATATCTCGGCCCTGGTTGTGATCGTGCCGCTGATGGCGGCGCCGGTCTGCGTGTTGCTGCGCAACAGCATTGCCACATGGGCGTGGGCGACCGTGGTCGGCTTGGCCACGTTAGCGTTGGCCGTCCAATTGCTGCAGCAAGTTTGGCTCGGCGGCACAATTGTTTACGAACTCGGCAACTGGGCCGGGCCTTGGGGCATTGTCTATCGGGTGGATGAACTCGGCGCGTTCGTCGTGCTGCTGGTCGCATCCCTTGCCGCCATCGTGCTACCATATGCGAAAACAAGCATTGAGCGCGAGATCCCGAAAGAACGGCATTATCTCGTCTATTGTATGATCTTGCTTTGCATTGCCGGCCTGTTGGGCATGGTGGTGACCGCAGATGCGTTTAACTTGTTTGTATTCTTGGAAATATCGTCGCTATCGACGTACGTGTTGATCAGCATGGGGCAAGACCGCCGCGCGCTGACAGCGGCGCTTCGTTATCTGATTTTGGGTACGCTCGGCGCTACGTTCTATGTTATCGGCATTGGTATGCTGTATCAGATGACCGGGTCGCTCAACATGAACGATCTGGCGACACTTTTGCCGGCGGTGCAGGATACCCACACCGTGCATGCGGCGCTGGCGTTCATCTTTGTCGGTTTCGGCCTCAAGTTGGCGATGTTCCCCCTGCATTTTTGGCTGCCGAATGCCTACACTTTTGCGCCGAGCGCCGTGACAGCATTCTTAGCCGCAACGGCGACCAAGGTGGCGATCTATTCGTTGATCCGCTTGATCTTTACTGTGTTCGGCGATATCGAGCCGCTTGAGACCTATAACGTGCGCTTCGCCGTGATCATCTTAGCGGTCGTTGGCATGTTCGCGGGCTCGCTGATGGCGATCTTCCAGACCAACGTAAAGCGCTTGCTGGCATATTCGAGCGTGGCACAGGTTGGCTATATAATTTTAGGCATCTCGATCGGCAACGCGCCGGCGATGGCCGGCGGCATCATTCACATGTTCAACCACGCGCTGATGAAGGGCGCGCTGTTCATGGCGATAGGCTGTGTGATGTATGTTGTGGGCTCGGTGAAGCTTGAAGACATGGCCGGGCTCGGCAAGCGAATGCCGTTCACTGCTGCGGCCTTTGTCGCCGGTGGATTTTCATTGATCGGTGTACCGCTGACGGTCGGTTTCGTGTCCAAATTCTATCTGGTGCAAGGCGCGTTGTTAGCCGGTTGGTGGCCGATTGCGTTGTTGATCATGTTGTCGTCGCTGCTGGCGATAGTTTATGTGTGGCGGGTGGTCGAGATGATGTACTTCCGCAGCCCCGCCATCGGTCATGGCCAGGTCAGCGAAGCGCCGATGACGCTGCTGATCCCGACGTATGTACTTTTGGCCGCCGTGTTCTGGTTCGGGATCGATGCGACGTTCACCGGTGATCTGGCGATGGCCGCGGCCGAGACTCTGCTTGGAGGGTCAAAATGAGCGCTGAAACTCTGATCCTCCTGTCGCTCGGTGTGCCGCTGTTGGGGGCACTGTGTGTGCTGTTTGCCGGCCCAGGCTCCGCCAACGTGCGCGATGGCCTGACGGTCGTCACCGCCGTCATCCTGTTTGCCATCGTCTGGACCTTGATCGGCATCGTCGACGGTGGTGCTAGGCCCAGCGTCACGTTGCTGGAAATGCTGCCAGGCCTCTCGATCACGTTTACGCTTGAGCCCATCGGCATGGTGTTCGCCGGGATTGCCAGCTTCTTGTGGATTTTGACGTCGTTCTACGCTTACGGTTACATGCGTGGCCATCACGAGACCAATCAGACCCGGTTTTTCTTCTGTTTTGCGATCGCCATCATGTCGGCGATCGGTATCGCTTTCGCCGGTAACATGCTGACGTTGTTCGTGTTTTACGAAATCCTGACGATTTCGACGTTCCCGTTGGTGGTCCATTCCGGCACCGACGAAGCGCGGCGCGCGGGGCGTGTGTATCTGGGTATTCTGCTGTCGACGTCGATCACGTTCCTGCTCACCGCCGTGATTTGGACTTATGTCGAAGCCGGCACGCTTGATTTCCGGGACGGCGGCATCCTTGCCGGCAATGCGCCCGCGGGTGTGATTACGGTACTGTTCGGTCTGTATGTCTATGGTATCGGCAAAGCGGCCTTGATGCCGTTCCACCGATGGCTGCCAGCCGCTATGGTCGCGCCAACGCCGGTCAGCGCCTTGCTGCACGCGGTTGCCGTTGTGAAAGCCGGTGTGTTCTCGGTGGTTAAGGTCAGCGTCTATATCTTCGGCATCGACACATTGGCTAGCACCGGGGCTTCGACCTGGCTGGCTTACGTGGCCGCTGCAACCATTTTGCTGTCGAGCTTTGTCGCCATGCGCAAAGACAACCTGAAAGCCCGGCTCGCCTATTCCACGGTCAGTCAGCTTAGTTATATCGTGCTGGGCGCCATGCTGGCATCGAACATCGGCGCCATGGGCTCGACCATGCACATCGTCATGCATGCGTTCGGCAAGATCACCCTGTTCTTCTGTGCCGGTGCGATCATCGTTTTTGCGCATAAGACCGAGATTTCCGATATGCACGGTCTCGGCCGCAAGATGCCGGTAACGTTCTTTTGTTTCTTCATAGCCTCGTTGTCGATCATCGGCTTACCGCCGTTGGGCGGCGTGTGGTCGAAGTGGTATCTGGCAATGGCCGCGGTGGAAACGGATCAGTTGATCTTTGTTGCCGTGCTGATGATTTCGTCTCTGTTGAATATCGCGTATCTTATGCCGGTCGTGCTGTACGGTTTTTTTGGCAAGGAAAAGCCTGCTGTCGCGCATGGGCATGATGGACAGGCTGACCCGCATCATCACGACCACCACGCGCCGCCGGACCATCCGATGCTGCGGCATCTGACGTTCGGCATAAAAGGCGTTAAAGAAGCGCCGGTGATGTGTTTGGCGCCGATTGTGATGACCACATTCGGTTGCTTTGCACTGTTTTTCTATGCCGACCGCATCCGCCTATTCCTGGCACCGGTTTTCGGAGGCTGATATGAGCGAACATGAAACCAAGTTCCACGATCCGCGCAAATATTGGCTCGATGACCCTAAGAACGTCAAAAAGATCATTTGGTTCGTGGTCATAGCGTGCATCGCGTTGTTCGCCGCTGAAGCGTTTTATCAAAAGCATCCGTATTTTGCCGCCGAGTCGCTGTTTGGGTTTTATGCGATCTATGGTTTTGTGGCGTGCGTCGGCTTGGTGCTGGTCACCAAAGTGATGCGTGTCTTCCTTATGCGGGACGAGGAGTACTACGACAAAAATGAGTAGCCTCAACCCCGGTTTAATACTCATCATCGGTGCCGTGTTGGTGCCGTTGATGCCCCATGCGCTCAGACGCTGGTACCTGTTGGTACTGCCGCTTATCGGCTTGGCCCACGTGTACGGCTTGGAAAACGGCACCTCGGTGACGATGGCTGCGTTTGGGATGACGCTTGAGTTGCTCCGTGTCGATGCGCTTGCAAAGGTTTGGGGCTATATCTTCAACATTGCGGCTTTCCTGGCGATGCTGTTCGCCTGGCATGACAAGGACACCATGCAACAGGTATCGGCGCCGATTTACGCCGGTGCGGCCATTGGTGCCGTGTTCGCCGGCGATTTGGTGACGTTGTTCGTCTATTGGGAACTGACAGCCCTATCGTCGGTGTTTCTGATCTGGGCGACGCGGACCGAGCGCGCTTTCAAGACCGGTATGCGCTATTTGATCATTCAGGTAGGCTCTGGCGTTATTCTGCTATCGGGTGTGTTGGTGTGGTATCATGATACCGGGTCGATTTCGTTCGGTCACATCGGAATCGAGAGCTTGGCCGGTAAATTGATCTTGTTGGCCTTCGGTATCAAATGTGCGTTCCCGCTGCTGCACAACTGGTTGCAGGATTCATATCCCGAAGCCACGGTCACCGGCACTGTGGTGCTGAGCGCGTTCACCACCAAACTCGCCGTGTATGCGCTGGCACGTGGTTACGCCGGCACCGAAATCTTGATTTATATCGGCGCGACAATGGCCGCGTTTCCGATTTTTTATGCGGTGATTGAAAACGATCTACGCAGGGTATTGGCGTATTCGCTGAACAATCAGCTTGGTTTTATGGTCGTCGGCATCGGCGTCGGCACCGAACTGGCGCTGAACGGCGCGGCGGCACATGCGTTCAACCATATTCTCTATAAAGCGCTGTTGTACATGTCGATTGGCGCCGTGTTGTACCGGACCGGCACCTGTAAAGCCTCTGACCTGGGGGGGCTGTATAAGTCGATGCCTTGGACAACCGGGTTTTGCGTGATCGGCGCGGCGTCGATCTCGGGATTTCCGCTGTTTGCCGGGTTCGTGTCGAAATCGATGATCCTGTCGGCGGTCGCGGGCGACGGTCGCTGGTTCGTCTGGGGCGTTTTGCTGTTCGCATCGGCCAGCGTGTTTCACTACGCCGGTATCAAGGTCCCCTACTTCGCCTTTTTCGCCAAAGACAGCGGACGCCGGGTCCAAGAAGCGCCGTGGAATATGTTGGCGGCGATGGCGATCACCGCCGGCATGTGTATTTTCATCGGCGTCTATCCGAAGTCGCTTTATGACATCTTGCCGTTCCCGGTCGATTACGCCCCCTACACGGTCGCGCACGTCATCAAGCAAATGCAGATGCTGATGTTCTCCGCCTTGGCGTTCATCGTGCTGATCATCTACAAAATCTACCCGACACCCATAAAGTCCATCAATTTAGATACGGATTGGTTCTATCGTCGCTTGGCGCCTGCTGTGATCGGTGTACTCGGGCGTTGGATCGACGCTTTCGACCGGATGGTGCGGGTTGAGGCCTTAAGCGTGCTGCGCGACGTGATTACGTCGATTGAGCGGCAATACGGTGCACGTTCAAGCCTGTCGGGCACGGTGCAGGTCGGCACCATGGTGTTGATCGTTGCCGGGGTCTTGCTGTTATTCTTGTTGGTGTCGTTATTTTAGCGCGCACAGGCTTTTACCGCTCTCGCTTTTACCGCTCTCGCTTTTACCGCTCTCGC
>TARA_R110001599_G_scaffold116119_6_pt1 | contig 30506 bp, 37 predicted proteins | sample TARA_R110001599 | Tara Oceans TARA_R110001599 (sample SAMEA4398360) | marine metagenome | biome: Polar Biome; feature: [MES] marine water layer (ENVO:01000295) within the mesopelagic zone...; material: water (ENVO:00002006), including particulate matter (ENVO:01000060) such...
CGAGGCCGTTTGTGGCTCCACGACGGCTCGTGCATCCGCCTGCGGGCAGAGCGCCCGGGACACGTCTGGTCATATGACTTTGTTATGGACCGTACCCACGATGGCAAGGCGTTCCGGATGCTGACGGTGATCGACGAGTTCACGCGCGAGTCACTGGCTATTGTGGTGAACCGCAAGCTCAAGTCTGACGACGTCTTGCACTGTCTGGCGGACTTGTTCGTCAAGCATGGCCCGCCGGAACACATTCGCTCAGATAATGGCGCGGAGTTCACCGCCAATGCTGTGCGTGAATGGCTGGGCCGGATCGGTGTGAAGACGCTCTACATCGAGCCGGGCAGCCCTTGGGAAAACGGCTACAACGAGAGCTTCAATGGCAAGCTCAGGGATGAAATATTGAACACGGAAATATTCTATACGCTCAAGGAGGCGAAGGTGCTGATCGAACGGTGGCGCCACCATTACAACACGATCAGGCCACACAGTTCGCTGGGCTATCGACCACCGGCGCCGCAAACCATCTTGCCACGTCCTGTGGCGCCGCCCTACGCTACGCTGCGGTCGTCACCACAGGACGATCAAACCGGCCAAAGTCTCTCATAGGGACTGGACCACTTAGATCAGGCTGGTCAATCCCTTGATCCTCGACATACCAGTGAAACTTGGCCTGAAATTCGTGACCGTTGTCTGTTCGGATTTCCTTAATGCGAAACGGGAACTTCTCAATGACATGATCAACAAAGTCAATCGCGTTAGCTTGTGTATGTTTGGCGTAAACTTTGAATGCTCTGATCCTGGTCGCATCGTCGATCGCAGTATACTGGAAGCGTCGGGTTTTCTCCCCCTGCTTTCCTATGAAAGTCAGGAACTTAACGTCCATCTGAATATGATGCCCCGGGACCTGTTTGTTGTAGCGTTTTGTGTGGATCTTGCGCATACGCGTACCGCGGGGAAGCCGGTTGACGCCATGACGTTTCAACATTCGCGAGACCGTCGCATCGGATATTTTGATGCCGTGATAACGCTCAAGATACCAAACAATCCTCATGGTCCCGAGATGGTATTCGCGCCGGAGATGGAGGACTTTCTCCTCGATCTCAATTGGCGTTCTGTTTGCATGCCATTTCGGGATTGGTGGGCGGTTTATGAGACCATCTTCGCCATACTTCACGTAGGACTGGCGCCAGCGGTAAAAACTGGTCCGGCCAATCCCAAAGTAACAGCATGTCTTGGACACATGTCCGGTCTCGTCGGCATATCGAAGAATGCGTAGTTTGCGTTGGATCTCGCGCTGATCGGTGTTCATGAACATCTTCTCCCTCTGAAAATAAACAGGCTAATGAAAATGTTTCGTGAGTAACGACATATCTACATTATTGGTTTGGTGTAATTACGAAATCTCAGCACATTTCTCTTTAAATACACACACATTCGATTAGTGTCGTACTTGGAGCCGCCACGCACGGCTCTGGGGCTTAGAAACCCTGGCAATAGCGGTCCTTTGGACCGGAAAAACCTTGACCTCTGCGGTCGGGGATCCTGTGACGCATGTCCAGGACTCCGGTCTAAAGGTCACAGGGGCCGACTATTGCCGGTTTTCTAAATCCCCGATCACCAAGGTCAAAGAAACTAACTTACAGCGGGCGCGCTGTGAGCTCTGGCACCCGACTAACGTGGGAGAATTAAAATGAAAAAATTCAGTCGCAACAAAACCAACGAAAACGGCAATGCGTACATTACGCCTATAATCGGCGGACTCTTGATTGCACTAACGGCAATCATCTTTCCTAGCTTAACTCACGCTGGACTATTCAGCGCGAATGATCTGCCCCAGTGCGACGACCAAATGGTCTTGAATAAAGCCGATGAAGCGATGACAGCATGGCTTCGGGGGACTGGTGTCGATTGGAAAGGAAGTGGGTATCAAAAGAACATACAACCTGCTTTGGATCGTCTCAAAGAAAAGCAGTTAGATAAAACTTCAGAATTGAGAATTAAAAATGTGGTTTCGCAGCAACTCTCTGCAAAATTGTCTGAGACTGATCCGTCGAAAATAAATATTCGGTTTTGTGACGCAACAGTCGGTGGAGTTTGGGTTCAAGTGATGTTAATCCAAAATCCCGTTGATGATGACGACTGGGGTTTAGCTGTTCAGACAAACATACGTAATTTCAAGCTTGTCCCTGCGCCGGGCCTGGCAGCACTTATTTTTACCAATTAATAGGGTTCACTCTTTATCAAACGAAGCCAAACGTCTTCGTGACGCACAATTAGCGACCATCAATGTCTGCAGCTCGAGACATTCTGCCGCATACGTTTCATCTGATTTGAAAGCGTACGATTAATTGTGCCTAAAATTCACATCAATCAACGCGAATGTGAAAGCATGAGCATCAGAAGTACGGCTCAATAGCTTTCTAGAGCGATTTCAACATTCAGAGACACCCAGAACTCTCAATTTCCGGTTATAGACAATGAGCTAATCTCGTGAAGGGTTCAGAAATCAGCCCACACTTAAGCAGGATCATGACCTTATTTTCCGCCCAAACCTTGTAAGGATGACGTCGCGAATTTCATAACTAAATTGAATCCGCAAAAGTCGGCAAATTTTCTTATATCACAATAAGTTAGAGATAAATCCCGCTCATCATTAAACCTTCCTAAGTTAGAAAATTTAGATGGCTTGGGAGCTATGCAGACTGCGCGGGTATATCCTAATAGATAATTTGTGATAAATTTGTCACAATTCATGCTTTTATAAAAAAAGTGCAAAACCCCGAAAATTTACAGCCATTGAAAACCTGTAGGGGGGCGACTTCGCGCATTTCATACAAAAAATGAAACCGTAAAAGTCGTAAAATTTCCTGAAGTAACAGGAGATTAGCGGGAAAACTCGCTCATTTAACAACAACATCAAACCTTACTGATTGGATAAATATTATGTCTAATATTGAATACGCACGTATGCATATACGGGCGCTGGTTCCCTATGGCCAGAACCCAAGAAAGCATTCTGATAAACAAGTTACCCAGGTAGCCAAAAGCATTGAGCAGTTTGGCTTCATCAATCCCATCGTGGTCGATGCTGATAATGTCATTGTGGCAGGCCATGGCCGCTATTTAGCGCTCCAAAAGCTTGGATACACCGATGTACCGGTAATGAAGGTCGAGCATTTGACGGAAGCTCAACTAAGAGCTTATCGCATTGCCGACAACAAACTTACTGACAACTCCATTTGGGATGAGCCCGCGCTCAAACTGGAACTGGAATATCTCGGCCAACTGGATATGGAGTTGGATGTTACCGGCTTTGAAATTCCAGAAATCGACCTTATTTTTGCAGACACTGAAGTCGATGATCGTGATGCCGCTTCTTTGTCCGAGTTGTCGTTGCCGGATAAGAGTGTGATTAAGCCAGGAGACCTGTTCACCCTCGGTCAGCATCGCATCATCTGTGGTGATTGCCGGGACGATAGCGTCATGGCCGCCCTGATGGATGGATGCCAAGCCGACGTCGTCTGTGCCGATGCGCCTTATAACGTCAAGATCAATGGTCATGTTCTGGTGAAGGAAGATGCGCATGAGGAGTTCGCTTTCGCCAGCGGTGAAATGTCGAAAGAAGAGTTCACGACATTTCTGCGTAGCAGCTTTGCATCATTTTATGAACACAGCAAAGACGGTGCCGTGCATTTTCTGTTTATGGATTGGCGTCATATGTCCGAAATGCTGGCCGCAGGAGACGCGGTTTATGACGATTTACTCAATCTCTGTGTTTGGGCAAAAACTAACGCTGGAATGGGCTCGCTCTATCGCTCGCAGCATGAGCTCGTATTTGTTTACAAGAAAGGCAGAGCTTCGCACCTTAATAATGTTCAGTTAGGGAAATTCGGCCGCAACCGAAGCAATGTCTGGACTTATGGCGGCATGAATAGTTTCGGTGCCGGTCGAGATGAACTCCTCGCAGCACATCCGACTGTAAAGCCGGTCTCGCTCATTGCAGATGCCATTTTGGATGTATCGCCTCGTAACGGCGTTATTCTCGACGGTTTTCTGGGCTCTGGCACCACCATTATCGCAGCGGAACAAACCGGGCGTATAGGCTTTGGCTGTGAAATCGCACCTCAGTACGTGGAAGTTGCCATCAAGCGCTTTCAGGCTGTCAGCGACAACCCCGTCATTCATCAAGAAACAGGGCTCTCTTTCGAGGCGCTGGTCTTCGCACGTCAACAAAAAGCTGAATAGGAGAAGACAATGACCAATAGCAAACACACCGTTGGCTACAAAAAGCCACCAACGTCAGGGCAATTCAAGAAGGGCACCTCTGGAAATCCCAAAGGGCGTCCGAAAGGCACCCGTAATCTAGCGACCGACCTGAAAGAAGAGTTGTCGATGAATATCGTCACTAGGGAGGGTGATCGGGTCAAAAAGCTCTCTAAACAGAGAATTTTGGTCAAAACGCTGACAAACAAAGCCCTCAAAGGTGACCCCCGAGCGATCGGAACCCTGATCAAGCTGATCGAGCGTCTACTTGGAGATGCCGAGAGAGAGAACGAAGACCTCCCGCTCTCGCATGATGACGAAGCTATTCTTGCCGAATTTTTAAAACGAAATACATAATCGAAAACCAAAATTAGGATATTTAAAATGACTGAATTAAATAAAGCCGCTTTAGCGGCTATTCTTCGCCGCGATATTTGTTCCTTTGCAGTTAAGTGCCTAAAGGTAACTGCTCCAGACCAGGAGTATGTGCATAATTGGCATCATGACGCTTTAGGGCACTTGCTGAGCAGATGTTTCCAAGGTGAATGCAAGCGCAGCCTCATTACTATGCCGCCTCGCGAGTTGAAGACGCACTTCATCTCCGTCAGTTTCTGCGCCTTCGTTCTGGGCCATAAGCCCTCTACCTCCATCATCGTCGCCAGCTACAACCGTGAGCTGGCGGAGAGCTTTCTTTATAACGTCAAACTTATTCTGGAAGCTGACTGGTATCAGGAACTATTTCCTCTAACAAAACTCCGAAAAAGTACGGAAAGTGAGATTAAGACCACGCGAAATGGATCTGTGCTCGCCACATCGGTCAATTCAACCGTTACAGGAAAGGGCGCAGACTTCATCATCGTCGACGACCCGCATAATGTACGCGAGGCCCATTCAGAAACTATTCGCCAGGGCACCATCGATTGGTTCCGAAGCAGCCTTATCTCTCGCACCAACGATTCCGCCAAAGCCTGCTTTATCGTGGTTCAGCAACGCGTCCATCCGAGTGATCTGGCCGGGTATCTAATCGATCAAGGGGGTTGGGAACATTTGAACCTTCCAGCTATCGCAGATACGGATCAAGAGATCCAGATAAGTGAGAATAAAACCATTCTCTTTAAGAAAGGAGACCTCCTCAATCCAACCCGCTTAAGCACTAAAATTCTTGAGCAAAAAAAGCTGGAAATGGGTGCTGTAGATTATTCCAGTCAGTTTCTTCAGGCCCCAGTGACCTCAGAAGGGAACATTATCCCTGTGAATAAGTTCAGAACTTTCGCCTGGCACGATTTGCGTATCGGGAATGGAGAAATTATCCAGGCCTGGGACCTCGCATTTAGTGAAAAAAGCACCAGTGACTATAGCGTCGGTACAACTTGGTTGGTTAAAAATCGTGCCTATTATTTGCTCGATGTGTATCGTGAGAAAGGCAGTTACGAAAAGACCAAACAGGCGATAATTGAGCTGGCCCGGAAACACAACGTGGCCCGTGTCCTGATCGAGAGAAACGGTATTGGCGAGGGCATGGTCTCCGAACTACGCAACGCCTCAATACCGGCCGTGGGGATAAATTCAACACTCAGCAAAGAAAGTCGCGCACAACCGTGCACGGCTCAAATTGAGAGAGGCGAAGTATATCTACCAGAAATCGCGCTTTGGAAGGACACATTTATTGAGGAATGCAGAGCCTTTCCGAAAGGGAAGCACGACGATCAAGTCGACAGTCTAACACTCTTTTTAAATGCAATGCGAGAATACATGGAACGCGATCAGCAGGCAGATGAACTCATTAAAAATCTCGAAAAATTTAACGAGAAGCAGGCTGCTACCCGACAATTGGACCAGACCCGTTATCGCCAACGTGCGCAAGGAGACTGGCTTTTGCCAGCTCTGGACAAGAAATACCCGGGATGGAGTGATTGAAGCGTGCCATATCTAAAATCAGCATTAAGGATAATGAAATGACATACAATAAACAAAAGCCTCGGACTATGAGCGAGGCAATAGTTTTAAAAGTAAAGATCATCAACGAGCTTATTCGTAGCGTAAAGAATCCTTCGGTACGCAAAAGAAAGAATAAGGAACTAAGACGTCTGGCTGAAAAAACCGGACTGGAAATCGAATTTGTTGAGGAAGGGATAAAAAGTCGCTGATCACGCCGAAAACTATAAACGTCTGTCGTTAACAACCGGCAGAAGCCATACCTGGAGGGCGAACATCGCCTTCCAGGTTTTTGAGTAGTGAAGATATTTGATTATGTAAGGGGCAGTGCGCAAAAAGTATCGTTATGGCGATTGCAAACTGGCAAGCTAGCAATTGCGAGCTCGTCCTCCAGTCTTATATCAGTCCCGACTATCGACCGCCAAAACATCAAGTTTCATTGGACTTCTGCTGCGAACAGAGCGGTACTGGTTGTCAGCGGCACGGACCGAAAGACCTTAATGCCTCCAATCGCCGCCCGCCTGGACAGGTGTAAAGCCTAAGCCGGGTTGGGGTGGTGGAAACGCTCGCATTCAGCGAGCGTCAACACCGGAGGTAGATATGACGACTAAGATTACCGATACAAATAAGACCCCAACCAAGCTAGACACCATCCTAGAGCGCTTGCGCCATAAGAAAGGTGCAAGCCTTGAGGCACTAGAAAAAGTGACCGGCTGGCAACCGCACAGCGTCCGTGCAGCACTCACCCGGCTTCGTAAGAAGGGCAACATAATAGACCGCGACAAGAACGCGAAGGGCATCACGGTCTATAAAATTGCCAAGGTCGCAGACTGATGCCAAACCAGAATATCGAAAATGGAATCGCCGAGGAACTTTTGGCGATCCCGGACTTGTCACGGGCCGAACTGGTCGCTGGATGGGAGAAAGCACATGGACAGCCGCCACCGAAGGGGATCAGCCGACGTTTGCTTGAGTACAGCGCAGCCTACCAGATTCAGGTGAAGGTATTTGGCGGGCTGAAATCCGCCGTGCGCCGCAGACTTAGAAATATACCGACAAAATCGGAAGCGGGGACAAGGTTAGCATCTCCACCGCCCCAAACGTCGAGAGCCTTATCCTCAGGCACCCGTCTGGTCCGCGAATGGCACGGTCGGACGCATTCAGTTAACGTCCGCGATGCCGGATTCGAATATGAAGGCCAGGTCTATGCTTCGTTGTCGAAGATCGCGCGTGAAATTACTGGTACACGGTGGTCGGGGCCGAGGTTTTTCGGGCTATGAGTAACCGTATCCGATGCGCCATCTATACCCGCAAATCCAGTGAGGAGGGGCTAGAGCAGGATTTCAATAGTCTCGACGCACAACGCGAGGCTTGTGAGGCCTTTGTTCAATCGCAAAAAGGGCTGGGTTGGGCCGTGCAGAAGAAGCGTTATGACGACGGCGGTATATCCGGTGGCACAATGGAGCGGCCAGCGTTGCAGACACTGTTGACGGATATCGAGCAGGGCAGGGTCGATCTGGTCGTCGTTTACAAAGTTGATCGCCTGACGCGCTCGCTGATGGATTTTTCTAAGATTATCGAGACTTTCGATGCCCGCAATGTCTCATTCGTTTCCGTCACCCAGCAGTTCAACACCGCCAACTCCATGGGGCGCCTGACTCTCAACGTGCTTCTGTCTTTTGCTCAGTTCGAACGCGAGGTCACGGCGGAACGTATTAGAGACAAGATCGCGGCCTCGAAGAAGAAGGGCATTTGGATGGGTGGGCCATTGCCGCTAGGGTATGATGTCAAAGACCGCAAATTGCTCATCAACCAGACGGAAGCCAAAACCGTCCGTCAGATATTTCGTTTGTATACGGAACTCGGCACCGTGCGCCGAGTACAGGAAAAATTAGATCGTCTTGGCATCGTCACCAAATGCCGAGTTCAGAAGAACGGTAAACGGACAGGCGGAAAACCTTTCTCAAGAGGCAATCTCTATCAGTTTCTGTCCAATCCAATTTACGTTGGACGAATTCCACACAAGGGTGAGACCTATCTCGGCGAACATGACGCCATCATCGATCAACAAGTCTGGGAAACTACGCAGAGTCAGTTGGCCGGGAATGCCACACCCCGAACCCAACCGAGGAACTTTAATGGGTTATTCTTGCTCACTGGTAAAATTTACGATGAGAATGGCGAACCACTTTACCAGTCGCAGGCCCATAAACGCGGTAAACGGTACTGCTATTATATCTCTAAACATCTCATGCATGGCGCACACGAGAACAGCGACGGGTGGCGCGTACCCGCGAAGGCGATGGAAGACACAGTGATGGTGCCTCTGCTTGATCTGCTCCGTAACCAATCGCGATTGATGGATATGATGTGTCTGAAGGATCCGAGCGTTAGCTTACTTACCAAGTTGAAAACGCAAGCCGTGAGCCTCGCCGATCAACTCGAAGAAAGTAAGCCAGAGGATAAACGCGACATTCTGCAATCCGTTATTCAACACATAGAGCTCGGCCCAAAATCGATCACGCTGACCCTCGACAAATCCAGGTTGGCGGATTCCCTTCACATCCCGTATCCAGATGACTTGAGCTCTGTTTCCATAAATGTGCCCGTACGTATGCAGCGTCGAGGCGTGGAAACCAAATTGATCATCGAAGGCCCGAACGCTACGACGCGAAATGTGGACACAGATCTGTGCCGTCTTATCGCCCAGGCGCACAATTGGTTCGAGCAGTTGATCTCGGGTGAAGCGTCTACGGTTCGGGAAATCGCCGCGCGTGAGCAGGTGAACGAACATGAAATTACGCGGGTCCTTCACCTCGCGTTTCTATCGCCCCGGATCGTCGAGGATATACTCGACGGGCGACAAGCGGACGGCGTGAGTGTTTATCCGCTCAGGCGTCTCTCCTCCATTCCGTTCGATTGGGCCGAGCAAGTCGAAATGCTCGAAAACCTTCAATAAAACACGCCCTGAATTCCGCCAAAAACCACCACAGTCTGGCTGTCGAATGGGCCCAACAGAGACTTTTGGTCATTTCCCGACGAATTGTCTCTGTTGCACCGTCTCTGCCCATCGGCGAACGCATCAAAGCCCGCGGTTCCGGGGGCTTTCGGGGCAGTTTCAGTCTGGCTGTGGGTTCGTATCAGAAAGATTGGTGGGCCCGGAGGGAAGCCATCTTGCCCTGCTGTTTCAGGCAAGAAGCATAAAACCGGAGCGACCACCTGAACCAATAACTTGATTTTAAATAAGAAATCAAGTTTTCACCCTTTCCAACTCAACGGCAAGCATAAACATAATGCTCACCGGCAATATGCGTTTCGGAGTAATCGACCGCGAGGTCGCGAGCGATAGCCTCGTAATCGATATAGCAACTCAGATGTTCGGGAATTTCACCGAACAACCCTTCCTCGACAAACCGCTCCGCGAGTTCCCGCAAGCTGTTTACCGAATAAAGATTGATCTCGACGCTTTCGGGATCATCCACCACGTCGAAATGGCCGCACCCGCATTCACTGACTGCGATGATGTAATGGCGCTTGCGATCATCGTCCCATTCCGCTGCCGCTTTTAGAAATTCTTCGAAATTGACCTGATTGATTTCCCAAGCTCTAGCGAGTTCGCAATCAATCCGTTTGCCATCGATGAACTGGATTTCGAACTCCTCGACTCTTTGGCCAAAATCGTTCACGGCCTTTGCTGAAAGCTCTTCGTATTGTTCTGTCGTCTCAAAATAAAACCCTATCGCTGAAATATCGTAAGGTTGTGCATGTAGTTTAATCGTCATTTTCCTTATCTCCTTTGGGTGTGGGTTGCGCATCTGCAACCCTGCCCTTTGGCGAAAACGGGGTGTGAAAGCGGAGGGAAAAATCGACGGCGGGCGCAGCAAAACGAGCCTCGGGAGACCGTCTATTTTTTTCGAAGTGCGCTGAGGGGCTGGCCCCTAAGACTTGCGCGAGGGATTGAGGCCGCATGGCTGAGACCGCTTCTGCGGGCTTGGTTTACGAAAGCCCGCCCCATGGGGGCGCGCCAACACGCATAGCTTCCGATGACGCGTGTAAATTCGAAAATTAGGTTATATTCTTAACCCCTAGCGCAGGAGGAACTCTAGGTGAGTACCTGGATGGACGCCAAGCTACGAGCTCATTTTAAGGAAATCGCTCGTAATATCGTGGCTCGCGACCGGTGGGCGCGAAAGCATGGTGTTTCTCAGAATACGATTGGCGAAATCACAACGGCCATCACGCAAGCATACGTTCTGGGTCAGAAAGGCTTGAGCTACGCTGATCTGGCCGGTACGCCGCATTCGTCCGACATCGTGGATTGGGTGACGATTCCTCCGCGCGGAAGAGAAACGCTAGAAAGCATGAGTTTCGGCATGAGCAAGAGATTGGGGCTGCCAGATGGGCAATTGTGGAACATTGAACGCGTTTCTGACGAACCACGGTCGCGCTGGCACCTGACGCAAGATGGGAGAAAACGCCAAAGCGAACGAACCGTTGCACATGGCGGCGTTGCTCCGCTGATACGGATGAAATTATTGGAAGCCTTAGATGATAGTGCGAGCGTGTTTCAGCTCTCCTATTTGGGTAAGATGACATGCCAGGATTACTGGCGGCGATCTGATGATAATGACCCGACCCTCCCAAAACTCAGCCTTCGATAGCTTAGAAACGCTTCGTTGTTTTGAATAGATGGATTGAGCGCCGAATGAAAGAGACGCCCGTCATTCGGCTCGGGGAGCGCAAGCGAGTTAATCCCAGTTCGGCAACCTCGGATGTGCAAAGCCTTCTAATGAAAATGGTTGTTTGTCAGGTTATCAGAGAGGCAGCTTGCTCTGCCCTATCCGCGAGATAATCTCTGAGTTCTCCCAACAAGACGGCTTCATCACCTGTTGCTATCGCGAGAAAATCATCGGTGTCGGCAATAGCCTTAGGAAGCGTAAGCCATGGTACGCTATCATCATCCGCCATCAAGCGCTGCGCAATCATGATCTCGTGGTTGTTTCGAGCTTCAGGCGTTAGTGCGCTCGGAGCTTCTGAATAGATCAAGCGTTCCCCAAGAGGCTTTAGTCGGGCATCAGAGAATTGATCTAACAATTGAAATTTGTGTTTCCAATCTGTGTCATGAAATTGCGTCATCAGCGCTTGATCGCCATTACCTGAAAATCCGTCATAGATTTGTTTCTCAATATATACGGACGGCTCTTTGTCCTCGCGGGTGCTGAGGAATGCGCTCACTAAGCGTTCGCAAAAGCTTGCCTCCGAATTCAAAACCGAAACACGGTGCTCAAGTTCGTCCAGATCGGGAGCGGCACCTTTCAAATTATCAGGGGCATCATCGTAAGCCAGAATACAGGGACAAGCGTTTGTACGCAGACTTCTGACCGGCTTGGGCTGGCTGGCAAGTCGTTTGGCTAGTTCATCATCATCTAAGGATAAGAGTTCGCCCGGATCGACGGACAGATTGAATACAAATGACTCCGATCCGTTATTGGGGTTTTGTCCGATAGTTGTCACCATCCATGAGTAAGATTTTCCATAGAAAAAGTCAGTTAGGGAGAAAACTTCTTCTTCTTGAATAAAATTAGCAACAGCGGCTTTTTGGGCAAAACGGACGAAGTTTGACCAATGAATATCAGAGTTTTCAGCGAGGATTTTGCATAGGTGAATCATAGCCTCGACATCTCCCATGGCATCGTGTGCGTCCATATCCTCAAAGCCGTTAATTGGGGCTAGCTGATCAAGTTTAAACGATGGTTTTCCTTTCTCGTTGATCGGAACGGTGATGATTCCCGGTTCGTAAAGCGCGATTGCTTGAAGAATACGGAGACTGTCAGAGCGGCAATTGCCGTTGGTGTTGGTCAGGTATGGGGGGTGGAGATTTTGAAAAAAAGCTTGTCGCAAAAGGTGTTCGTCAAAGCCAAGCGAATTGTGACCAATGAAGATCGCTGGTGACCATTCATCCAATTTGGCTTTGATGGCCGCTACCATTTGATAGTGGGTCGGAAGGGATGAGTCGGTAAGCTGCGCGACCGTTACGCCGGTAACACGCATGGCGCCTGGAGATGGGACTATGTGAGGCAGGATTTGTGAGCGTATCTCAAAGCGTTCCAACTCATTTAGATCATGGTCGGTTCGAATAGCCCCAAACTGGAGGATTTGATCGAAAGTCGTATCAACCCCAGTTGTTTCTGTATCGTAGAACACAAAACTCATTGCCCTTCTCCTGTCGTTATTTTATGCGAGCAAATTTCCCAGCCTATATCTCATTGCAGATGGGCTTACTTTAAATGTCTTGGCGATTGTGCTGACAGCGCTTTCATCGTCGATATCGAACGGTTGATTATCGATGGCTGCGATTAAGAGTGGCACAGGCATAAGTAACTCAGCCGCAAACAGATTGGCCTCAATTTCCATCTCATTGATCCCGGCCGCTGACACAGAGTCGCGCATTAACATCGGGAAACCTTTGTCTATATGAACTTCCTTGGTGATCTCCGCCTTGTGGAACAGGAGGTGACCGCATTCGTGAGCAATGGTGAACCTTTGACGATTGGGGTGATGTAATGAATTCACCCCTATTATTGGAACTCCATCTTTCACATAAATCATTCCCGAAAGTTCGTCATCTAGGGGTGAGAACTTGAGTCGAGCGCCTAGCTTTTTTGCGATTCGCTCAACAGATACTGGCGGAGCTGTAACTCTGTTCTCGTCCAGAAGAGATTTCGCTCTTTCACAAATTGATTTTTTGCTGTGTTTCATTTGTCTTCCATACCTTCATTTTGATTTTCCTCGTTTTGCGTTCCGCCCATTAACCGCACCACTTCCAAGCGTTGCTTTGCAGTAAGGCCTTTTTCAGGCATGGGAAGGTCTGACGAATCTTCGGTTTGGGCTGAGTGTAATTTTTCGATTGGCAACAAGCTCATCGGTGAATCAAGCGAGAGCGTTTCAGCAATCGCAAAAATATGGTGTAGCAAGACCTTTTGACGACCCGCTTCAATATTCGCCAGAGACGCGCGCGAGATGCCAATTTGCGCGGCAAGTTGGGCTTGAGTTTGGTGGTCTTTTTCACGAAGTCGCCGAATATTTTTTCCGAGAGCTTCGTAGATTTCATTAGGTGTCATGATTGATTCTTAAGGACAAACGAGCATCATGTCAACCTGATAAACAAATATGTTTGTGTAATTGACACATTAATTTTTGTGTTGTTGACGTAGTGTGGCTCATCTGTCATATTGAGAATCGAAACCGGCGCAAGAGGCGTCGCAAAAATTTGAAAGATAGGTACACAACAAATGAGCATTGATGATGTAATTGATCGCGAGAGCGTGGTCACTGAAGATGGTCCGGAGCGTGACGAATTCTTGATCGAGATTGGGGATAAGAATCTAAGTTTTCGGACGATCAAACTCGCTGACCCTGTTCCTACGGCAGAGCAGATTATCGATGCGGCCGGTTTCCGGCCTGCGGAGGATTATCTCGTTTTTAAGGTTACGCCGCAGCGGCGCCTGAAAGAGCTAGATCTGGATCATACAACGAATCTTCGCGGTCGCCGTAAAGAACGGTTCCTCATTTTCAAGAGTGACCGCTCGTGGCGCGGCATGCTGGAGCGTAAGCGTTTTGAATGGGGTGCGCGCAAGATTTCCGGCTCTACGCTGAAATGGATGGCGAAGGTCGATTCAGAAAAATATGGCGTTTGGCTTGAGCGCGAGGATGAGCCCGACCTTCTTATCGGTAATAATGAAACGGCCAGCCTCTCCCCCAAGGGTGTTGAAAAGTTCCGCATCGACCTGCTCATCCGCATTTGCATTGAGGATGAATTTTTCCCTTGGCCGCGCAAGACAATCAAGACCGAGGAAATTGCAGAGCTTGGCGGCTGGGACGTTTCGCAGGGCGTAATTGAGGTCGATAAGGATCAGAACGAGCGCAATCTCGAACCCGGCGAAGAAATCACGCTTCGGCCTGGTTTGTCGTTTGGCAAGAAGTTCTGTTTCAAGCGGGGTTGACAATGAGTGCACGCATCGATGCTGAGCTATCTCTCCTTCGGCAGCACTATGCTGACGTGGAGCATCGGACAGAAAACGGCATGCATTGGTTCAGTGTGCAGTTCGTCAATGCTCCCGATGGTTGGATGCCAGCAGAAGTGCCGGTCATATTCGCCGTCACAGAAGGGCATCCCGGTGCTCAACCTTATGGTTTTTTTGTGCCCGTGAGCTTGTCGCTTAACGGCAAGCCCCCATCCGAGAATCCGGCACCACATCCGCCACCGTTCAAGGGCGAGTGGCGGTTTTTGTCATGGCAGCCGGTTGACTGGCGGCCAACAGGGGATGTGCGCACAGGTTCCAATCTTTGGGGCTGGGTGCGCAGCTTCCATCACAGACTACGCGAGGGGCTATGATCTCAAGAAACACCTTAAAACTCGACAGTGACTTTCAGGCACAACTTTGGTCTCATCTGCTACCAAAGGATACCAAGAAGGAGCAAGCTGCGTTCCTATTTTGCAGGACATTTTCGGCCAACGATGAGCTCGTATTCGAGGCTATCGATTATGCTCTACTCAGTCCGACTGACTTTGCCGCGCAGTACAGTGATTATATTGAACTCACTGACGAAACGCGGATATCGCTTATCAAACGGGCGCACAATCTGGATGCTTCTCTGGTTGAGATGCATTCTCACCCTGGGCCTTGGCCTGCCGCGTTCTCTTTTTCAGACAGGAACGGGTTGAGGGAAACGGTGCCTCATATGCGCTGGCGTTTAAAGAAGCGCCCATACATGGCGATCGTCGTAGCCCCATCCGGATATGACGCGCTGGTTTGGAACGGCGACGCCAAGATTCCTGAAGCACTGGCAGGCATTGAAGTGGGCGGGCATTTGATGCACCCGACCAATGCCTCACTGGAGGGCTGGAATGATGAATGATAATCGCTTTGATCGGAATGAACGTCTTTTTGGAAAAGATGGACAGGATAAGCTTCGCGCTACGCGCATACTGATTGCGGGGGCCGGCGGCCTTGGAAGCCACGTCGCAGCGCAAACAGCTTTGCTGGGCGTCGGTAAAATTGACGTGGCAGATAAGGAAGAGCTTTCTCTATCCAATCGTAACCGTTACATCGGCGCGTGGCACAACGATCCAATTCCGGGCTCTACAAAAGTCGAGCTCGCAAAACGTCACATTAACTTGATTGATCCGGATATCGAAGTTGTCGCCATAAATGACGATATCCTTTCTTCAACGGTCCTAGGTGCGATCCAGAGGGCCGACTATGTACTTGGTTGCGTTGACAACGATGGCGTCCGCTTCTTCCTGAACGAAGCCTGTCTAGCTTACGAAAAACCGCTTATCGATTTGGCCTCGGATGTACCTGAGGCAGGTGTTTTTGGTGGGCATATCGCTATTGTGTCAGGCGAGCATGGCTGCCTCCATTGTCGCGATTTGCTCGATGAGAAAGAGGTGCGGCAATTTTTGTCATCCGCTGAGTTGCTCGAAAACGAGGCTGCCGTGTACGGGATTGATGCCAGCAACCTATCGGAGACAGGCCCGTCGGTGGTGTCAATTAACGGCGTAGTGGCGTCATTGGGCGTGACCGCTTTCATGGCAATGGCCACTGGAATGAAATTGCCCTATTCGTTCCTAACTTACCGCGGTGATCTCGGACGGGTATCCCGTCAGATGAGTGAGACAAGACGAGATTGCTACTACTGTTCCGTTGTAAAAGGGTCCGGTGATATTGCTGATCTTTACCGGTATTTTCGAAAGTCTGCAGCATAAAATTATGGCTGCTTTCCAATGGAGTTGCAGGGGCTAAACGGGGCAAGCGATCAAATCGGCTATATATTTGACTTGCGCTAAACTGGCTCAATGAACTTTGATAATAGGGGAATTAACACAGTTAAACTATGCAATAACGAATATTTATAAAGCCTCTCTTGGCCTTTCTTTGAAAATATGCTAATTTGCATAGCATGAGCGCGCAAAAAGAATCAAAATTAAAGTGGCTTGAACGAGAACTTCCCGAGGGGCTCATCGTTACGGCGGCATGGCTTCAAAAGAACGGTTATTCGAGTTCCCTGCGTTCGCAGTATGTCGACGCCGGATGGCTCGACCAGCCCGCCCGCAGTGTATTCCGCCGCCAGCGCGGCGAATTGCGGTGGGAACAAGTGGCGATCTCCCTTCAGACCTTACTTGAATTCCCCGTCGTGGTTGGCGGGCAAACGGCGCTGGAACTTCATGGGTATGCACATTTTCTCTCACGGGAGTTACGCGAAGTTCATCTCTACGGGAGGCGTCGCCTTCCTAGCTGGATGAATAAGCTTCCACTCGAACAAAAGTTTGTTTTTCACAATAGCGCACGGCTCTTTCGCAACGATCCCATCACAAGGGGACTGACCAGCCTGAGTTGGAACGTCCAAACAAACCAAAGTCAAAGCGCAGACCCCATACATGGCGGATTTAATGTTATGCCGTGGGGCCAATGGGATTGGCCGCTAACTCTATCCACCCCCGAAAGAGCATTGTTAGAGCTGCTCGACGAATTGCCCAACCACCATAGCTTCCATATGGCGGACAAGTTTATGGAGGGATTGGCCAGCCTTAGCCCCAGAAGGCTGAACAAGCTGCTGGCCGATTGTCACAGTATTAAGGTCAAACGGCTCTTCTTCTTTTTCGCCGACCGCCACCAACATGCTTGGCTAAAGCGCATTGATCGAGAGGCCGTCAATCTAGGCAAGGGCGACCGGATGCTGGTGCGTGGCGGCAAGTTCGACCCTGTCTACCGGATAACAGTCCCGGAGGATATGGATGCCGTTTAGCGATCAATACCACCGGCAGGTCTCGCTTCTGGTGCGCGTGCTTCCCTATGTGGCACAAGAGGAATGCTTCGCCTTAAAAGGCGGCACGGCAATCAATCTGTTCATCCGCAATATGCCACGCCTCTCGGTCGATATCGATCTCACCTATGTCCCGGTTCGGTCGCGACAGGAATCGCTCGCTGAGATTGATGCAGCGATGAAACGGATAGCCCAAACAGCCCAAGGCAATTCCCCGGCTGAGGACATCGTTCCAACTGCGCCTAACGCCGAAGGCGTGGTCACGCGCCTGATCGCTCGCGGTGGCGGTGCGCAAATCAAGATCGAGGTCACGCCCGTTCTTCGCGGGTGCGTATTCGAACCAGAGTTGAGAACTGTGTCTGCTTCGGTTGAAGAAAATTTTGGTTTCGCCGAAATGCAGGTGGTGTCGTTCGCTGATCTCTATGGCGGCAAGATCATGGCTGCGTTGGATCGCCAGCATCCCCGCGACCTGTTCGACATGCGCGACTTGCTGGCTAATGAGGGAATTGACGACAAGCTGCGCACTGCCTTCATCGTTTACCTCCTGAGCCATGACCGCCCGATGCACGAAGTCCTGACGGTCAGGCCGAGAGATATCGCGCAGGAATATGAGCGCGGCTTTACGGGCATGACCGAACAGCCTGTTGCCTTAGAACAGCTTCTGGCCGCGCGAGAAGATACAATAAACGCAATCATCGGCGATATGCCGAATGACCACAGGCGGTTTCTCATCTCATTTGAACAGGGAAATCCTGATTGGTCGCTGCTTGGGCTTGAACACGCTGCGGAACTACCGGCGGTGCGCTGGCGCCAGATTAACCTTGATAAGCTGGATGCAACTGCGCGGACAAAGCTGGTTGAAAATCTGAAGCGAGTTTTAGGCGTATAAGCTGCAGATTGGGACATACAGCAAGGGCTAAGGCTCCTCTGAATGGTGATGCACTGGCCAAACGGTGCGAGTGATTAAAAACGGCGATACGTTTGAGTGGCGCTGAACCGGCTCGATTCCGGGGATGTGCCAAAAGCGAGTGGGATGCAACGGGAGAGCGCAGCGTCTCCCTTGCCGAGCAAGCAAAGCGCGGCGAGACAAGATTGTGCTGGTACTACCCAGCACACATCTTGCAACCTACGAAGTGGGATGGCCTTCGCTTCTGTAATTATTGGTTCAGGTGAAGCGTGTCATGCCTCTGGCGAATGTATTCGTTTCAGACTTTCGTCAGGATAGCGTTTTCGAAAGTTAGCGCACCCACATTCTGTGAAGAGTATTGTTGCCTGAGCCTCCTGGGTAATCATCACACTCCCAGCGGTTGCTAGCGCCTCGGATACCCCAATGATTAGGAGGAGAATTGTATAGAGGAAACTCCGTCATTGCGGCATCACCGTACCCACCGTATCCCCCAGATGCCAATGAGGCTGGCATTACAGCATTATGCCCTGACAATGCTGTAAACTCTGCCGGGAGCCCCGTATGGCAATTGCCCGTGCCTGTTTTAAGATAGGTTACGCAATTAGAAAGCGATGTTCTGAAATGCATGACGCGCGAATGGCCGGAAGTACGGCAATAAAAACGCACATCATTAAACGTAAACTTATTCATTAACGCGTTTGCCGCGTGTCCCCAATAGTCTGCTGATCCGCTCTCGTCTATCCCAAGAGTAGAAGAATTAGTAAGCGGCAAGTTTGAAGAATTGGCATCCAGGGTTGGGTTTGTACCACCTTGATGCAAGTAATTTAAGACAAGCATCCAGCCCCCGCCATCTGTGGTCATGTCACAATATGCATTTATGGCAGGTTCTGCGCCGCCAGCATCGGGATCAACAATATACACACCGTCTGTTGTGGCACCTGCATCATAATAAGCTTTACAGTTTACCTGGACTTCCATTTTTGTAGTTACGTTCCACGGGTTCACGCTCTCGCCGATGGTGAGGGCGGCGGTGTGGAGTGTTTCGTATGTCGCATTTGATGTCAGGCGAAGCTGAACGTATTGTCCATTGTCGATTGTGCCTGCCGCCGACGTATAGGCAGGGGCGGTCGAGCACGTCGCATCGTTGCAGATGCGGTACTCCGGCGTTCCATCCCCGCTAACCGCAATATCCGTAGCGTCATCGATATTGGCGATTTGGATTATGGCCGTTTCGGTTGCTGTTGATAGTTCACCGCCGGTTTGGTCGGCGAAGCTGAACGCATCGGGCGTGTGGTCGTAGGGGCATTCGAATTTGTTGCTCGTTGCATTGTAAACGACTGCTTCGCCAGACTGGCATTCACCAAATCCAGCGACGCTCCCGCCGCCGCCCTTCATATTCCACCACGTCGTGCCGTCGCAGAACTGCATGGTTTTGAAAGTGGTGTTGTACATTTGCTGGCCCTCCTCGCCGACAGGCGAAGAACATGCCGCATCAGCGGCGGACGGATACGCTAGCAGAGGCAAAACACCGAACAATAATAATAGCTGTAAAAATAAACGGATCACGACTTCCCAATATCAATTTTCTTTAAAATTAAAATCGGCTACCAGATTACTCTGGCAGCCGGGGAGTTGATAACCGTCACGCAACGGCGCAGCGTATTCACACTGACGCGTTATTTTATTCCGCCGCCCCCCCGACCATAGGTCGAGAAAGCAGCATCACTGGTAACGGCTTGATGCTGATTAAGCCGTGCATGAGGGGTTATCACGCCCCACGTCGGATAAAACTCCAACTATTTATATTATACATTATTATATTGTATTTTGTATGTTTTTATTTGTGTTGCATGAAACACTTCTGAAATGGAGACGTGTATCTCAATTTTTATACGTGATTTGCAGCGTCAAGTGCACTTTGCAGTCCTGAGCGCAGGAAAGCTCGTTTCAACGTGGCGGGGTGGACACGAAAACGGGCGGCGGCGGTTTCGATAGAAGCTTTGCCTTCAAAGATGAGGGCGTGTACGCCTGCGACTTGATCTGGGGTAAGTGCATACGGGCGGCCAATGTGTTTCCCGCGCCGCCTCGCAGCTTCAATTCCGGCGATTGTGTTTTCGATTATTAGATCGCGGTGAAATTCGGCCACGGCGCTGAAAATATGAAACACCAGCTTGCCGCTGGGGCTCGTGGTGTTGATCCCTTCCGACATCGAGCAGAAGTCTATGCCATCCTGTTGAAACCGAACCAGTAGATCGGAGAGATTAAGGACTGAACGACCCAGCCGGTCGAGTTTGAAGACGACCACAGTATCTCCGTCTCTCAGTTCTTTGAGCATGGCATTGAGTCCGGGGCGTTTGGCTTTAGCGCCGGAGATGCCGTGGTCCTTAAAGATGAGATCGCAGCCCACGGCGTTGAGGCCGTCCAGTTGCATCCGCAGTTTTTGATCTTTGGTGGAAACCCGCGCGTAGCCGATTTTGCGGCCTTTGGACTCGATGTTTGACCAGACGCTCATCGCGGCCTCCCGTCACAGACAAAAGGGAACCCTTTTGTCAGTGATCCAAGAGGCCGATAGCGGCATTTTCTTCTCACCAATATCTGAGGCTTCCAGCACATTTTCAAATCACAAATTAACTATTTCCTGCGAGAGTTTCCCGCGAACAAAACCGTTCCCTTATGTTTTTACGCGAACGGGTTTTCGGAGCAACACTGCTCGGCTTGACCACGATTATTTATCCACAAATATCTGAGGCGGAAGGCTTCTCGGGCGAGGACTTGTTGAAGTGGGATGAGGCGAATCAGAACTCATACTTTTGGTCTTCTGTGACAATGGCGGGCGTGATCGCCTCGCAAAATCGGCGCGAGGCGGCACGATGTATTGATGAGTGGTATTCGGGGAATGACCGGAGGCGCGAAGAGCGTAATCAACTGATCCGTAAAACCATGCAGAAATACCCAAGCCACAATCCTCAGGCGGTAATATTTGCGATTATTCGGAAGCAATGCGGACGATTATTCGAGTGACGTTGCCGCAAGTTAGAGCTTCGGGATTTCGACATTGGCGGTTTGAATGGGCACGTCTTGCTCGACCGTGGCGGTCTGTTCCGGCGCTTCGAAAATCCGCTCAATATCCTTTTTAACCCGATCATTAAATTTATCGAGATCGTCTTCGGATAGTGGATTGTGAGGATCGGCCATGCGTTTCTCTATCGGCTCAATGACGGTGGTGTGATAATCTAAGAGGTCTTGTTGGTTACGCTGTAGTGCTTCGCGCTCTTTGGTTAGTCGCTTGTATTCGGTGGACCCGGCAGCGCCCGCGCCCAAGGCGTCCAGCTTTTCGTCGATATCCTCAATACGCTCGTCGATCTTATTTAGTCGCTGCTCCATGCGGTCCTTAAAATCGTTAATCGTATCTTTTGCCTCGAAATAGGCTTCCGCGTAGGCGGGGTCGCTATCTAGGAGTGTTTGCAGCGCTGTTAATCGGGCCTCTGCTTTCCGGGCCTCTTTGGCCCGGATATTCGGGCGGCTTTCGGAAGCCGCCGCGCTGGTGACATAAGTATAACCCGACTTCGTGCCGGAGAGTTCGGCATTGAAATCGTCAAGCTCGCGGTCTGCGTCTCGTGTCGATTCTGTTCGTGTTAAATCACCTTTGTCCAAGCCCATTTTTTCCTCATTCAAATTACTCATAATTATACCATTTTTTGATGTAATTTCGCAAATTTACGCTCCGATGCGACGTTCTATCGTCTGTCGCGCTCCACGCGCTTGCTGGCGGCGCGATACGCGCGCCACTCAGTATCGAGAGCGTCCTTCACACGCTCTAGGAAAGGCTGTTGGGTTTCGTCGATTTCGGCCTGCGCCTTGACGCGATCATGGATCAGCTCCGTGCGGGCATATCGCACATAGGCACGCAGTTTTTCATAGGCCGGTTCGTCGAGCTCAAACGGCGCATCCAGCGGTCCGCTTAGTTCGATGATCTTACGGATGTGCTTTTCGATCAGGCGCGGCGGCCATTCCTCCGCCCAATCGATCAATTCTGCTGCGTGGGGGTAGACTTCGTCATCCCTGATGCCCCGGCGTAATCTCAACTGCTGTTGAACCCCTTCCGCCAGACCGGCCTCGTCCAGCGACAACGCGCCATCGGCATAGTAGCGTACGGCGATGAGGCGGTCGCGGATGCGCTCGTATTGCTTATAGACGGTGTTTACGGCCAGAGCCGTCGCCTCAGCCGCGTCCTTCGGCGATAAGCGGGCAGCGTAGCCTTTCAGGAGTGCACCGGCTTGCGTAAGCGAAAGTCGTGCACGGGAGCTTAGAATCGGCGGCTTCATAAGGCGCGAAATTCCCGTGCTGATGCGACAACAGTTTCAAACTAAATCAGGGCTTTAGGCCCTGCAACGCAATGTTGGTCTTGTCCAATGGACCGGGGGCTCCGTTGCCATCGGTTGACCGATATGGCATCTCATTAATTCCCCACTTCAAACACCTCCGCATCGATCACGGACCTTTAGCCGGGACTCTGCCCGCCGAAAAGGTCCGTGTTCAACCAAAAGGAGGTGCCCCATGCCATTGTGTATCAAGTGTAATCGTGAAGTTTGTTTCCCCTGCGTCAGAGGAACCACCCATGAAGGGCCGCGCAAGATCGTCGTCGCCGCCGATCATCAGCTTCTTCAACGCGCCTGTTTCCAGCGGATCGCCATCGCCACGGCGGCGTTGACTGAAGAACTCTCGCTCTCGCGCCGGCACATCCCCGACTGGATTGCCGATGTGATCTACGCTCATGAGGGCGAGATCATCTGGGCGCATGGCGGGCCGTTCATCGTCTCGGATACGGCCATCGACGATGCCTTCAACAATGACGGCAGTTTCCGTTGGCTCTCGTCCTTCGTCCGCTTCGCGGAGGAACCGCCGAAGCAGGCCCCGCAATACCGTGTCATCACGCGGCTGCGGCTGATCGAACTGGCGTTCCAGATCGCGCGGCCAGATACTGCGCGGCATTTCCGCCGCTGAAAATGCACTTCTGCCCGGCTTCCGCCCAAAGCGGCTGCGGCGAACCTCTATCAACACGGACAGGGCGACGACACGCCCTGTCCATGAGAGGAGTCACTAATGGCATTCAACAAAGACAAATCCGAAGCGGCGAAATCGATCTTCACTTCGTCGGTCACGGGGCTGGCCAACGTCGCCGCCTTCGCCGCCGCTTTTCTCGCAACGCCTGCGATTTACGGGCTGAGCTCGGAATGGATGAACGACTTCACAGCCAAAAACTACGGACCCGAATGGTCGGATATCACCGACCCGATCTGGTTCGTCGTCATCGCGCTGACGACATTCTTCGTCGCCCGCGCCTCTATCTCGACCGTACTGGTGATGGGCGGTCTCGCCATCGCCGCGCGTTTCTTCTGATCTTCCACCAACAGATAAGGACATATCATGGTGACCAAACCTGACATTCTCATCAATAAAGCGGCCAAGTTCGGGCAGCTCGTCTTGCTCGTCATTGCCGGGTTCTGCGTTCTGCTGACCATCGGCAGCATCGGCAACGGCAATATCGGCGGTGCGATCCTGTTCGGCGCTGTCGGTCTCGGCCTCGCCGTCTGGGCCGGGAATATCAAGACTACCTACCACCGCCGGGGCGGCGTCGATTTCTACAAGTGATCGACCCATCCAAAACTTAACCGAGGGGCCTTTCGTGCCCCTCTTTTTTATGGAGATGATGAATGACGAACGCCCATAACGAAGAATACCGTTTCGGCAGCGCGGGATGGGCCAGCAAGGCCGATCTGAAGACCGCCGGACTGATGGACGGACGCGGCCCACAAATCGGTTATTATGAGGAAAACCCGCTCAATCTCGATGGCGATGCGCCGATGATTACGATTGGCGGGGCCGGGTCGGGCAAGACACGCGATCTTTTGGGATATGTGGCGTGTAACTCGCCGGGCCTGCGCATGGTCGCGCTTGATCCGCGTGGTGAGCTCTGCGCCATCTCGCATCACGTTCACGCCGCATATGACGAATATTGCTATAGCTGGAACCCGCTCATTATGGCGGGCGTCCCGCATCACCGCTGCAACCCGCTTGATATCCTCAAACCGGGTGCGGCCACCTTCCACGCCGATTGCAAGTTCTTAGCCGAAGGGTTCATCGCGCTGTCCGGTGGCGGCAATAGCCATTATTTCGAGCTGCGCGCCCGCGAATGGACCGAGAACCTGATGAAGTCACGGGCCGAAATGCACGGCAGCACCAGCCTTCCCGACCTCTACCGCGTTATCAATGCCATCGAAGCCGACCGGCATAAATGGGCCGACCAACTTGAGGCCATGCTCGCCAGCAAATTTGACAGCGTGCGCCGCGTCGCCGCCGAGATGCTGACCAAGCAACAGGATACCCCGAAGGAGTTCGGCGCGATCATGGGCGAGATATATGCGCATCTTAATTTCTTGGACGATCCCAACCTTCTGGCCTCACTCGAAGAGGCAGAGTTTTCATTCGAGCAAGTGATCGACCCGAACCGTGTTTCCAAATTCTTCCTGATCGTACCGGCAGAGTATCTTTCTATATGGTCGCCGCTGGTCCGGCTCTTCTTCACCGTCGCCATGCTCTACAAATCCCGCGCGCCGCAAAGCGAACGGGTTCTGCTGTTGGTCGATGAGGCTGGACAGTTGGGGAAATTCGAGACCTTGCTGCGTGCCTTCACTTATGGGCGTGGTGCAGGCGTGCGTGCCTGGGCGATCTTTCAGGATGTGGGCCAGATCGTGCGCAATTTTGGTCAGCCCGCCTTGCAGGGATTTCTGGGCTCGGCGCAGATGCGCCAGTTCTTCGGGGTTCGTGACTTTGAGACGGCCAAGCTCGTATCGTCCATGCTGGGCTCCGAGACCCTCGAATATGACGACACCCTCAAGCAGGATTTAGCGCGTCAGAAAAAGCACGAGGCCGTCCGCAACGTGATGCGGGGCGCGGACCCGTTCGAAGCGGGCCGAGAATATGCACATTATGCCCGCGTCGCCGAACACCGCACCAAGCAGGCGCGCAGTTTGATGACACCGGAAGAGGTATTGGACATGCCCGAAGACCGACAAATCATCTTCATCTCGGGCAAGAACCTCAAGCCGATCTATGCCGCCAAATACCCTTATTACACGCGGCCAGAGATGGCGGGGCATTACCTTGCCAACCCGTATCATCCACCGCTCGATGCCGTGCCCATCGCCGGTCGGCTCGGCACGAGCTGGGCCCGGATCGTCACGGAACCCGTGCCGGGAAAATTCGCATCTTTCCCCCAATATCGCGCGGGTGTGTGGTCATACGTGAAGGGGTACAAACCCACTTAACCCGAAAGGAAAGACCATGAGTGAAGACAATACCCCCAAGAAACCAAGTTTCATCGCTTATCAAGTCAATAACGGCAACGACGGCAAGGCGCATTTTAACCGCGTCGGCGCGGCGTTTGAGCACGGCGATGGCGAAGGCCACAATATCTTGCTCGATTCCCTGCCGGTCGATGGCCGTGTGACGCTGCGCACCCCGCAAGAACGTCTCGACGAGATGCGTTCGGATGGGGATGGTGACGGACGCAGCCAGCGCCGTCCGCAACGCGCCCAAGGCCGCCAAGGTCCGCCCGCGCCCGAGTATGAGCGATGAAACGCGATTGGGGCGGCGTGGCTTTGCCCCCGTCGCCCCGTATCGCCACCAAGGCGGAACTCGACCGCCTCCGTCAATCCCGGCCCGTACCTGCGCCAGAGCGTCATCTGAGCCCGGACGGGCCGGAAGCGTCTCAGGTCAATCAGAAAGTGATGGATGCGAATGAAACAAGGATGGTCGATCTGCAAGACCGCTTGCAGACGATGCGGGAGACGGCAGATCGGGACTTTGCCTTCGCGCAAAATGAAGGACGGGCCAAGGCCGATTTTGAGCGAAGCCGATAATGACCGATCCCACCAAAGCTCCAAGTATCATCCGTATGGTAATTGACATACCAGTTGAGATTCATGCCGACATTGCTACCGAGTGCTATTGCTGCGGAAACACTTCGAATGAGGCAATCAGCTGCATGGCGTCGCTCGTTCTCCATCATGCATGGCAAGATTTGGGGAAAGGGGGTGTTCGTCCCTACTGGCTTTCCGCAGTGTTTGAGGAAATTGAAGACCTGTAGAGGGCTATAAAAAGCGGCGATTACACCGTATCATCAATCAATCTTGAATGTTTCAGGTTGTGCCGATGTTCCGTCCTCCCATACCGCGTCCGCTGATTAGACAAGTCAAACTGGAAGCAGGCCATCGTTGCGCCATTCCCACCTGTAGGCTGACAACGATTGAGATTGCTCATATCGAGCCTTGGTCGAAGGTGAAAGAGCATAAGTTCGAGAACCTGATTGCTCTTTGTCCAAACTGCCATACACGCTTCGACAAAGGTGAAATCGACCGAAAATCGATGCTGCAATATAAGGCAAATCTGGCAGCGATCAATGACCGTTACTCGGATTTAGAAAAGCGGATTTTATCGATTTTCGCGCGGGAGCCGAATTCTAATACGATCCAGTTGCCGGGTGATTACGACATCATGCTGATGATGGTGATAGATGATGGTCTTTTGAGTCGCGGAATGAAGCCTCAGTCCGGCATGGCTATCGGCACGGCACAAGGGACAGTTTACATCGGTCCCCACCACTACCAACTCACTTCGAAGGGACGAGAGTTCGTATCCGGCTGGGCGGCCGCGAAAGAGATACTTCCAGATTGATTTCATCTTTCGGGCTCTTTTCCTTCGATCTCGCGGGCATTTTGGATTGAGGCTTCTCGTAAATTCTTCAACCTGTCTTTTGCCGACGTGGCCCTGCTCGAACTCGCTTCCCGGTTAAATTCCTGTTTCATTGAATTGGTCGATTGCGGCGGCAGATTAGTCTCCCTGATGGCCGAAACCCTTCTCCTGTGGTTGGGATGGATATTATCCGTATTCGCCAATCGATCTCTTTCCTGCTTGCCGGTGCGAAGTTTGACCAGAAGCTCTGCTTGCCTCTGCCGCCAATCGAGAATTTGTGTTTGCAAGCCTTGCCGCTCGTTTAGCTGGGCCGACACCAGATCATCGCGCTGGGCACGGTCGCGCTTTATAGCAGTAAAGGCCTCTTGTTCGTTCCGTGCCTGTGTCCTTCGATATTCACCGGTCATGCGATCCCAGAGGCCGCGCAAACCCTTATTGAGGCGTTCCTGCCGCTCACGTGTCTCTCGCGTCCAACGGTCCTTCTGGGCGGTGTCTAGTTTGGTACGTTCAGATACATGCGCGGCTGTCATCGCCTGCCGCTTGTTATCAAGCTCAGCTTTCTCTTCAGCAGTTTTCTTGCGGGCCTCTTCGATGTGCCGTGTATAGGCACTTTGCATATCCTGCGCCATTTGCGCCTTGGCATCTTCGACGCTTGCAAGGCCATCAGGTTCGCCGAGCTTGGCCCGTACCTCCTTGGCCTTTTTCGCCGTATAGCGAGCAATGGACAGCACTTCGCCATCATGGGTGACGGCCACATGCCCGCGCCGGTCGCCGCGCGCCAAGATCATGCCGCGTTCATTGAGCGCGTGTTCGAAGGCGGTGCGGGAATCCGAGACTGCCCAGCATTCCTGCATCTCAATTTTTAAATCGCGCCCGGTCTTGCCCATGCGTTTTGCCTGCTGATATTCGGCCAGGTCGAAATTGCGCGGATCGTGGGTTTCGCTGTTCATCAGCCCACGCGGCATCTTCCAATCGTTTTCGAGATATAGGTCTCGCGAAAGGTCGCGCAATCGGTTCTTGAAAAAGGGAAGATTCTTGGCCGTCATCGTCTCGGCATCTATCCGTGACCATATGGCATGCGCGTGGCGTCTGCCTTCTTTTTCATGGAAAACAAGGATACGCGGATGGCCGAAAAGCCCCATCCGACCCTCAATACGGTTGGCTGTATCTTCAAACGTAGCGATATCCACGCTCTCGGTTTGGGGCGGATTAAGCGATACAGAGAAAAACGGTTGTTTGCAGCGTGTGCCCTTGCTGATGGCGTAAGTTTCTTTTAACGCACCGATAAGGTCGGTGGATACGAAGCCGCGAAGTTCGTGGACCTCGACATGCTCATTTTCATCGGTGCGCAGAAGATGAAGCCCGAGCTGTTTCGCGCCGCCGCGCTGGGAGGCTTTCAGGATCAATGGTCAATGCTCCTTGATGCGGAGCGCCTTCATCAACAGTGACTTGATTTCGGCAATATCGACGCAAGCCTGCCGAATCGCCGATTCTGTTTCTGGAGTCACAGGTAACATGCCCAACTGTGCGCAGCGGGCCAGTTCCCGCATGCTATCGGCCATCTCTGACTGGCCAAGCTTGGCCAGAATTTGAGCGTGAGATATCCGCTTATCGCCGGACACTTCGCCGAATAAAACCGAGCGGACATAGGACCCCAAGGCCATCTCACCGGCCCGCAATTCCAATGCTTTACGTTCATACTTCGTAAGTCGCAGTGAAAACGGGGCCAATCTTTTCGGGTCTTTCAAAGACATGTTTCGGATTTTGAGCTTATTGTATAAGCGCCGTGGGTGAATGTTCCGGGGAACTCAGGCAGGCTGCGCCTTTTGAAATGTTCCGCCCGGCATCTACCCAGATCGAGCGCGAGCACGGTTTAGACCAAATGTATGTCGTCTAAATCCGTGCAGAAAAAAACTGGGGAAAATTTGTCGAAGAAACACATCTCGAAGAAAGGGCCGTGTTACGATTTTGCTGCTGCTGGCGAAAGCCAAGACCTCATGCTTGACGAGCGCATTGTCGCTTTGGTGGGGTTCCTTGCACGCAGGGCGGCCGAAGAAGATTACAATAAGCTGCTGCGTTCCCTCCCAAATGACGGAGGGGTAGGCACGGGTAGTCAGAAAATCGAGAGTTGAAATGAAAGTAGCAATCTACGCCAGATTCAGTAGTGACTTGCAGAACCCCGCCTCTGTGGACGATCAAATTCGTATCTGCCAGGAACACGCGGATAAAGAGGGTTGGCAGGTTCTTGATCCCTATGTAGATCGCGCGATTTCAGGCGCAAGCATGATGCTACGCCCCGGCATTCAAAAACTTATGCGAGACGCTTCATCCGGTGAATTTGATATTGTCCTGCTGGAAGCGCTCGACCGCCTGAGTCGCGATCAGGAGGATACAGCTGGTCTTTACAAGCGCCTGACTTTTCACGGCGTAAAAATCATAAGCTTGTCCGAAGGCGAGATTACGAGCCTCCATGTTGGCTTCAAGGGAACCATGAATGCCCTCTTTCTCAAGGATATGGCCAACAAGGTGAGGCGCGGACAGAGAGGCAGGGTTGAGAAGGGTAAAGTCGCCGGAGGTCTATGCTATGGCTATGACGTTGTTCGCAAGCTGGATGAGCGCGGCGAACCAATTCGCGGCGAAAGAAAGATTAACGAAGAACAGGCACGCATCGTCCGGCGGATTTTCGAGGAATACGCTGCTGGAAAATCGCCGCGTGCTATTGCACGGGATCTGAATGCAGATGGCATTCCGGGACCTTCCGGCAAAGGCTGGGGCGATACGACGATCTACGGAAACTGGCAGCGCGGGTCCGGGATTCTGAACAACGATATCTATAACGGCGCTCTTGTATGGAATAAGGTCAGCTATCCTAAGAACCCCGATACCGGCAAACATGTCACACGCAATAACCCGCCCGAGGAATGGATTCGAAATCCGGTTCCCGGTCTGCGGATCGTCGATCCGCAGATATGGGACAAAGCCAAGGCTCGGCAAAAGAGGCTTCGCCGCAGCCCAAAAGATTTTTGGCGCAATCAAAGACCCAGAAACCTGTTCTCTTATCTCCTGAAATGCGGCGAATGCGGTGGCGGCATGAGCAAAATATCGAGCAACCATTACGGTTGCTCGACGGCTCGAAACAAGGGAACGTCGATTTGCTCAAATGTCAGGACCATTAGGCAGGACGCCCTGCAGCATACTGTCCTGTCTCTGCTTCAAGACAAGTTGATGAATCCGAGTCTCGTGAAAGTTTTCTGTGAGGAATATACAGCACATCTCAACCGGTGCCGGATGGAACAAAATGCCAGCCTCTCCGCCTATCGAGCCGAGCTCGATAAGATCGCACAAAAGGATAAACGAATTGTCCAAGCGATCATGGACGGTTACGCCTCCGAAACATTGAAGGAGGAAATGAACCTCCTAGTAGCACGGAAAGCGGAGTTGGAAGAGTTGATCGCCGGAACACATGAAGCACCTGTATTGCTGCATCCGAGAATGGCGGACCGTTACCGGGAAGAAGTTTTAAGGTTGGTAGAAGCGCTCAATGACGATGACAAGCGGCGTCGAGAAGCGATTGAGTTAATACGGGCGTTGATCGACAAGGTCGTGCTCGTACCGGACCCGGATTCCGAGAACCTTCTGATTGATTTGTATGGAGACCTCGCTGGTATTCTCAATGTCTCGCTAGGCCGAGCCAACGCAAGTGCGAAAAACGGGCTCGATCCAAAGCAAGTCAGACTAGTCGTAGGGCTGAACACTTCGTCAAGTGGGGTGCAGGATAAGATGGTGGGCCCGGCAGGACTCGAACCTGCAACCAGACGGTTATGAG
>TARA_R110001599_G_scaffold130133_10_pt1 | contig 30505 bp, 21 predicted proteins | sample TARA_R110001599 | Tara Oceans TARA_R110001599 (sample SAMEA4398360) | marine metagenome | biome: Polar Biome; feature: [MES] marine water layer (ENVO:01000295) within the mesopelagic zone...; material: water (ENVO:00002006), including particulate matter (ENVO:01000060) such...
CAGATGTTGTGGGATCGTGCTGAGAACAATGGCTACGCCCAGCATTTAGGCGATGGCGTGAGTACTGTCATGCTCGATGGTCAGCCCATTACCTTGGGCGAGCCTAATCACACACTGCCTGATCTTGATGGTCAGCCATTGCCTCCTAAAAATGTCTTGCTGCACCCAGCATTTGGCGATCATCAGGTCAGCATGACTACTGCTGAGGTCATGGCGCGAACGATCGGTGCCGACAACGTTGATGTTTATTATCAGCGCGTAGCTAAGTGTGCTGCGGGTGATGTTAGCTTTTGTGTCATCGATCGCAATGCCTTCTTGGCTGATCGCTACCCCGATACCGAGCCATACTTCGGCTTGCCATTGAGCATGCCGTCGAAAGCTGGCTATGGCGATGGCATGGGGTCGGCCATGATTGTCTATGACGGTGGTAAAACTCCGACACCACCTGCTGACAATACGCCACCGTTTGCCGGTGAGGATCCGCATGAGTACCCACGTAACAGCATCAGTGCGCGCTGCCAAAAGGCCCGATTCATGCGTACGGATGGCCGTATTATTTACACCGATTTGCTGAGCCTGCCAGCGAACTGTCCGGTGACAGATGGTCAAGAGCAACCGTTTACTGGCGATGCACCTGCGCTTGTTCCGGGCTCAGATGGCGGTGAGCCTCCTGTTGTAAGCGATTACGAGCCTGACTACGGTACCGGTATTATCGGTGCTATTGCTAAGTTCACTGCCTCTCTTAACAACGCGCTAATGGCTTTGTTGAGTGGAGATCCAGCGACTGCAGGCGAGCAATTTATTGCCGCTATGACGGGTCTAGGAGAGAGCTTTGCTAGTGTGTTGGCTGGCGATGACAGCTTGATCGCCGCTGGCAGCAGCGCCGCCGGTGCCGGTAGCGACCCAGTCACTATTTTCGATCGATTTATGGATGGTGTTGGCCGCTTTATTGGTCTGCAGGACGACCCTATCACGGCGCTAACCAGCATAAAGCCAGCTCGTCATACAGAGGCGGTGGTGATGACTGGTGCTCAATTGCTCGGTTGGTCTACATTGCCAGCCGTTGGCCAAGGCTTTCCTTATCCATCAGGGGCAAATATTACCGGGCAGTCTGCAGAAACAAAGGCATTGTCGGCACTCAATGTTCTGCGCGATCCATTGCGTATCGGTGAGGTCCGAGATGCACATAACGGCGTGTTTATTTATCCCATCATTCCAGAGGCGCAAGTCCCTGTATTAGTGCCGGTTGAAGAGATTGCTGCTTACAAATGGAATGGTTCAGGTTTCGAAGAAATACCAGTACAAGTTGATGAGAAATTTACCTTCTTCTTGGCAAACTCGGGATCAACATTCTCTGTCTACTCAGGCACCGACCCTGAGCTTACCTATGCTTGGGATATTGAACGTTGGAACCCTGTGGATGATCGTGAAGAGAAAAATAACACGACAAAAACCAATCCTAACGTCTGCAACGCAGTGTACGAAGATCCAAAAAAAGACCCAGTTCCTGGTTTGGACATGGATGATGAAGTGGTCTTTATGGCCAGCGATGCCGGCAAAATGGCACCTCCAGGCGCACTGCCATCGGGCGTGAAGAAGACACAGATGGTGCGACTGATGGATGTTGCTGATCCTGTTGCTGAGCGTGTGGTTTACCTTGTGCAAAAAGAAGGTGGGTCTTCATTCAAGGGCCAGCATTACGTTAAGTTCAAGCGCAACGCAAATGCTGATCAGTGGATCGATAAGAGCTTTTTTAATCGAGATGATCCTGAAGCTCTAGGTGTTAGCAATACTAGTTATGGCCAAAACCTAAAAGGTAAGGTTTGCCCAAATGGCAGCCCAGAAACGGCGAAAGAGTCTGATGACCGTTTTGCTCGTGATGGCGTAGTAGTGTCCACCGATACTTATCGTTGGGAGGCTACAGGGCGTTGGATGGTGCGCGATATCCGTATCAAGGCGCCAGGTACAGCGAAGCCAGACTGGACGACTATCAAAGACTCACGGCCTGACCTTATCGATCGTTGGAAAGGTAGGGCTTTTCAGCAGTCACCGGACTCAACTATTTCTTTGGTTGGCTTCGAAGATGAGCAAGTGAACTGGGAAGCTAACTCCGTGATCTTGGGTGAGCGTTGCGGGCCTGTGCGCTGTATGCGTGAGGTTTGGGGGGCTGACTCAGGTACTAACGTAACGAAAACTGAAGTGTTTTATCGTGATGCCATTAGTTATCGTTACCTCATTCGTGTGCATCCGATTCCGCCCGATGGCCTCTACACTAGCTGGGACTACAATCGTAGTGCGATGATCCCAACGGCGGCGGAGCGAGCAGCTGGCGTGAAGGCTGGTCGCTACTACACGGTGCTGCGCCCACAAGGCGTGCCTATTGATGGCATAAACGATGATATCGGTCAGATCGATGCTATCGCGCCGATACCATTTGTTAACCAATGCATCACGGTTGATGGCCCTAAACCGCCGAATGCCAATGGTCGCTGCCCGCTATTTTTAGATGTTGCCGATGCTACATTTAATCTGCCTTTAGCCTTTAGTAACTGGGAGCAAATATCTGGCAAGGGTGATAGTGGCTCTATGGTCTATACCTTCCAGATGACAGGGGCTACATCCTTAGCCAATCCATTGGTTGTGCCATTTTATCGTGATGATGCCTGTCTTGATGATGGCACCGGCGATGATCCTGTCGCACGCCCATTCCCCGGCGAGGATTCATCTGACCCACGTGTTGTGAATGCGTACAAAGACTTAAATGGTGATGGCAAGGTGACATGCGATGAGCGCCAAGGTGCTTATGGTGCCAATGGCATTCATTACTTCGTCACTCATGACAGCGATAACGCCTTCTTGCCACTGTCTACAACTGAAGTAGACGGCACTCAATGGCAGATTATGGTGCCGACTGCGCAACCGAAGAATGTCGGTGATGCCTATGCCAATACCATACGGATTCCATTGATTCCGCTTGTTGTTCCTATCCCTAGCTTGCCCTCACTACCGAGTAGGTAAAGGGTGTAGATAAGCAAAAAGCCCGCATCTGCGGGCTTTTTGCTGCTTAAAAACTAGTTGTTTTCAACGACTTTAACAGGCCAGAGCAAGGTCATTGGCCGCTGCTTCAATTGCTGCAAAATCTCCTTTAGCAGAGGCCACCAAAGGCGAAACTTCACGCCGCGAGACTTCAGCGCCAACATCAACGCCAAGCTGAAGCTTACGCCCAAGTTCACCAGACCGATGATTGCAATGCCGACACTGCTAACCACTATTACTTGCCAGCTCAAGGCGAAGTCGAAAGCTACTAAGGCGTAGGCGAAGTTGGCGGTAGAGAAGGCGATATGGCGAATATCTAAGGGTAGCCCGAATAAAAAGCCGACGGTGCCCATGCTGCCGAGCATGATGCCGAAGTAGAAGTTGCCGGCTAAAGCGCCTAGGTTATGGTGCAGATATTTTGTGATTCGCTCGCGGCGCTGTCGCGACATCCAGCGCAGAGCGCGGTGTGCCGTAATGCGCTCAGGAATGCGAGAGTAGACCGCTTTATTGTCGTAATAGCCGGAAATAATCCCCGACAAAAATAGGAAAAATCCGGCAATAGCTGCGTGAAAAATAGCGAGGCTATCAATCGGGCTAAGGTCATGCAGCAAGTGATCAGCTTTGGCTGGGCTGATGGGGAAGTGACCGAACCATTGCCACATCATGCCGACGGCAAGCGCAATCGGAAAGGCGACGCCGACGTTGCCAATAATGGCAATGAACTGACTACGAAACACATCTATGCAGAGCTTCGCGAGGTCGCCGAGATGTTTCTCTGGGCGGTGTGTACTGATTTGCTCAACACTTGAAGCCAGATGCGAAGCAGTCATTGCCGGCTGTTTGGTGGCAATAGTGCCGTGCAGCACGTGAATGAGCATGAAGCCAAACGAGTAGTTAAGACTGTAAATAAATGCTTGCCCTAGCGGCGCTAGAGCGAGGCGAGTAGAAAAAATCTTCAGCAACGCCATAAACGCAACAATCACACCAGCACGACCGGCTGAGCGCCACATATCAAAAAAGCCCTCACGCGTAGAGGTAACGTAGTGGTCGCCAGTTTCGCTGGCATGCTCAGTAACGTTGCGCGCGAGTAGTTCGGTATTGCGCGAGAGTAGCGCTCGTAGGCTGTGGCTGTCGGCCTCGCTGCGGCTCATTTGTTTGACAAACTTAGCAAGGAGCAACGGGTGTGATGCGGTGTCGCCGGCAATAAAATCTAATAGCAGCTCCATGCGAGCCAGTGCTTGCTTCATGCGCACGATAAGATAGGTCAGGCTAATACTGACGCCATTTTGTTCAGTTAAGCGCTTAACTTTGCGTGTGAGCTCAAGGCATTGATCCATCAAAACTTGCATCTGGCGATGGTCGATGCCGTCCTCACGAAGCTCTTGTAGCAGCTCGCGCTGATGCCTAACAAAGCGCTCGGTTTCGTTGCTGAGCGCCATAAACGGCGACTCAAAGGACTCCACGGCGGGGTATTTGCGCACAAGCTCAGGCTCAAGACCCATTGCGCAAACTCGATGCGCTAGCACGCGTAAGGCATCAAGCTGCTCAAGACGAGTATGGCGTAGCACTGCTTTCGGGTGTGACCCAGAAAGCAGCATTTCAAACACGCTAGCCCACAGCTCATCAGGCACAGCTTCAATCCAGTCGGCGTCACGACCGCGACGAATCAGGCGCGCGAAGGCCTCATCGAGATATTTGTCGTCGCTAACGGGCGGCAAAATATGCTCGCCAATGCGCCGCCAAAAGCCCGCCGATAAGCCTTCGCTGCTCAGAATGCCGGTGTCGGTATAAAGATTAATTTGGCGCCGACCGGCCAAGAGTGTATCGATATAGCGCTGAAGGCCGGCGCGTAATTCGGGGCGACGACTGAGCAGTTCGAGCAGAGCACCAAAGGATTTATTGATGTCATCAAGGTTGTCGGGGCTGCTTGGGCGTAGCTGTTTGAGCAGTCGACCCAGTGGGCGAAAAACGCCTACTTCTGGGTTGCGAGTTATCTCTTCTAAAATCTCTGTCAACATCTGATGGCGCTCATGGGGCTATCAGATGGCTAACAGCCCATATTAGTATGATTGGTTTTCATGCCTTAGAAGAGGGCGCAGATGGCCCTCTTAAGGGAATGGATTTAACCAGTGAATGGCTGCGGCGAATGCGAATCGGTGCGAGCAATGAGCGCAGCGCAATGCGATTTTTATAAGCCAGGAAGAGCACGATAAAACCCAGTATCAGCCCGAACCCAATAAAGGCAGTCAAATAGAGCAGGAAGAAATCGTAGCTCATAATAGAGATCCTGTCGTAGGGTCGATGCGAGCGTTTAGTGCTTGGGATAAGTGTTCTGAGTAATCAGTGTAGCCAACAAACTCAGCGTTGTAGCGAATTTTTTCTAGTGTTTGGCCAATCTCATTCGCTAAGACGATGATTTCATAGAAGGCGAATAAGGAGCCGACCTCCATTTTAAACAGCTTGCCCATCAATGTATCGACATCTGAGGCCGGGCAGGCAAACAGGAATAGGTATAAATACTGGTTGTCGTTAGTGATAAAGATGCCGGGGCGATCAGGCCTAAAGGCGTCGAGAGCTGTCAAATGCGGGCAGTCCGAGCGTAGGGTGAGTCGCACGATAACGCTATCGATATTGGTGTTGGTGCTAACGCGCATGAATTCTTCGGCGGTGATGGCGAAGTCGATGGGCGTTTGATAGCCAACACTTTCAGTGGGCTGGGCACTGGCAAAGAATTGATCGAAGTCTGGCTCGATGACGCGCCAAAACCACTGACCTTTTAGTGATGAAATTACGCGAAAGCATTCGGATATTTCTAAGTCGCGGCGCAGCAGGCGTGTGGCGCCCATATAGTAAAGCTGCATTTCCTGCTGATAATTTAATGTGTCATCGACTTCGTGAATGACGATTTTCAAGCGCCGGCCACAGGCAATACGTAGCTTATGAACTTGCCGCGCGAGCACTTCAAATGCCTGCATTTCATAGTGATCAAGGATGACTGTGGCGGCAATGGCAGTCTTAGTGACTTCGTCCATGAGCTCGGCGGTATCATCAAAAATCTCCCAGTTAACTGGAGTACTTTGACCAAAGCGCGCAGGGTTCCAACAGCTGAGTACTCGATGCGCATCTTCGGCGCCACGCAGATTGTTTTCGGGCTGCTGGTGCAGGCCAAGTGTAAATAGCCTGCCATCTTGGCGAGAGCCCATGCCGTAGCGTGCATCCTCGAGAACGGTATTGGATGCGCGCCAATGATTGATGCGCCAGGTCATGCGATTATCATCACGCATGAGGCCGGCAAGGCCATCGAGCTCTTTGCTATGGCGCACGAGCACGGGCCAAATATGAGTCTCTTCGGCCATGATAAAAACGCCGGTGCAACGATGGTGACGATGCCATTCGCGCAAAATGCCGAGTTGGCGCAAGTTGGAGCTGCGCACTTCGGTAGCAAGCAGGCCACCAGCATTAAGATAAATAATGCAGTCAGCGCTCTGCGCCTTTTGAGCTTCTAGGCTTTCGAGGAAATCCCAAATATTACGAGATGGCTGGCTTAGCACTAGTGAGTCGATCTGCATGAGCGCGATGGCTGAAGAGTCTTGCTCATGGTCGCGAGCTAATGCCGACATTGGTGCAACCAACGATTGCGCATGCGGCGAGCAGAGCACGAGCCGGCTGCCTTGCTGCAAACCGTTGGTTAATGTGTCGATGGCCAATGGCGTAGTGGCTTGGCTGCTGGGTAGCGTGACGGCATAGAGACCGCCTTGCAGCATCTCTGCGGCTTCGGCAGGCAGGCCCTCAATGCCAATTGAGCAAGGCACATAAGTAGAAAGAATAGAGCGTTCAGCTTTTTGCTCACGGCTACTGAATAAGCCGAACATATCAAAGGCCATCACAACTCCTGCAAAAAGACAAAAAAACTCTCGTATATCCAGTATATAGTGAAACTATATTATTACGGTTGTCGGATTAGCGACGTTGTGTTGAGGATTGTTTATGCGAGTCGTGTCGTTGTTTTCACGAAAAGGCGGAGTAGGTCGCACGGTATTCGCGGTTAATCTTGCTGCCATTTTGTCTGAACAGGGTCTCAAGGTCGCTGTCTTAGAGCTTGATCCGCAAAATACTGTCTCGCAACACTTCGATGGCTTTAATGAGCAAACAATAGGCTGGGCACACACACTGCTAGATGCTAGCGAGCCTTCTGCAATTACCAATAAAAGCTATTGGTCGCCACGTGAAAACCTGCGTGTTTTCCCCTTTGGCAAAATCACCGCAGCGCAGCGTAAAGCCATTGAGCATCATTTGGACGAGCAGCCAAACTGGCTAGAGCAGACGCTACTGTCGCCTGTTTTTGATGACGTCGATGTTCTATTTATCGATACCCCGAGTGGCTTTAATGCCTACAGCGATCACGCAGAGCGCGTGGCGACATCGGCATTATCGATTTGGCTATGCGATGCCGCCTCGCAAAAAGCATTTACGGGCAGCGATGTTCGAGTGCTGCCAAACGGCTGCCAGCACCGTCATATCCTCAACCAAATCAATGCCAGTAAAAGCTCGCGGCGTGAGCTACTTAAAAGCTGGCGCGAACTCGTTGGTGAAGAGCTGTTGCCTTTGCCAATACATCAAGACGAATTGGTTTCTGATGCTCTGCTTGAGGGCACAACGGTGGTTTGGTTTGCCAGTTTCAGTCAGGCAGCGCATGACTTATTAGGTTTAGCGAACTGGATGCGTAGTGAGTGGCTCAACGATGCGTGAGCAAGATAGCGCTGTGGCGCCGCGCTGGGTTGATCACTGGAGAAATCTGCCAAACCTAAAGTGGTGGTGGCTATTTGTCCTGCCTGCAAATCAGCGCAAAGCTATCCCTATTCTTGATGGTTTAGCGCTACGACTTCGCGCCTGGGTAGCGTCGCAGCTAGGTGTTGAGCAGCCAGCGCCGATGCATTTATGGCTATGGCGCGTATTCGTGCTGCCACAGGCTTATCAATACCAAAACACGAAATCTCTGCTGCAGTTTATGGCGCGAGGTATAGGCCACCTTAAGCGACTCTGCCAACAGCTTTGGGCGCCTGTGGAATCATGGTTAGATGCTCGCGTTGATCGCGCAGCTTTGGGTAAGCGCCTCGATGGCCTAGCGCTAACGCTGCCAACAATGACGCTGAGTTTGCGGCTGTTAATTGCCTTCGTTTGCTTGCCGTTACTCGGCCTAATTGTCAGCACACCTCTGCAACCTCTAGATCAAGCTTTGTTCGCCATCTTAATGATCGGTCTGGCTATGTTTGCGCGACAAATGCCGGGTAAAACGGCGCGCGTGTTTTTGCTCACCTTGTCTTTAGTGGCCACGCTGCGCTACCTCTGGTGGCGAGTGACTGCGACCATGCCCGTGGGCGAGCCCGTCGATTTATTTTTCGCACTGATCCTATTTGCTGCCGAGCTGTACGCGGTCACTATTTTACTTCTGGGCTACTTCCAAACGGCCTGGCCATTGAATCGTGAGGAGGCGCCGCTGCCGGCCGATCGCAGCGAATGGCCGAGTGTTGACGTTTATATCCCTACCTATAACGAACCCTTGAAAGTGCTGCGCCCCACTGTGCTGGCGGCCTTGGGCCTGGACTGGCCAGCGGATAAATTATCGATATGGGTATTGGATGATGGTCGCCGCGACGACATTAAGCGCTTCTGTGAAGAGGCCGGCGTTAACTTCTTGATACGGCCGAATAACTTCCACGCAAAGGCCGGTAATTTAAATCACGCCCTGCAATACAGTACGGGCGACTACATCGCTATTTTTGATTGCGACCATATTCCTACGCGGCCGTTTTTACGCTCAACCATGGGCTGGTTTTTGAAAGATCCGAAGTGTGCCGTAGTGCAAACGCCGCACCATTTTTTCTCGCCTGACCCCTTTCGCCGCAACCTCGGCATGAAAGACGGCGAGCCGGCGGAAGACATGCTGTTTCATGGCTTGCTGCAGGATGGTAATGACTTTTGGAATGCGACTTTTTTCTGCGGTTCGTGCGCAGTCATTAAGCGTGGGCCGTTGCTTGAGGTCGGTGGTATCGCGGTAGAGACGGTAACCGAAGATGCGCATACGGCATTGAAGCTGCATCGCCTAGGCTACAACACGGCATTTATCAATAAGCCTCAGGCTGCGGGCTTGGCGACGGAAAGTATTGCTGGTCATGTCGGCCAGCGCATTCGTTGGGCGCGCGGCATGATTCAAATTTTCCGCACCGATAACCCCTTGCGTGGCCCCGGCCTGACATGGGCGCAGCGGCTTTGCTATACCAGCTCCATGCTGCACTTTTTATATGGCATCCCGCGCCTTATTTTTCTGCTCGCACCGATGGCCTATCTATTCTTTGGCCTGCATTTGATTGCCACATCGGCCGCCGCCATCTTGGCTTATATTTTGCCTCAGCTCATACATGCCAACTTGGCCAACTCGCGTGCGCAGGGGCAGCATCGGCACTCATTTTGGTCTGAGGTCTATGAGACGGTGCTGGCGTGGTATATCGCGGTGCCAACAACAATGGCATTGATTAACCCCAAGCTTGGCAAGTTCAACGTTACCTCGAAAGGTAGCTTGGTCGATTCGAGCTTTTATGACTGGGGTATCGCCAAGCCTTATTTGCTGCTGATTGTGATTAACGTTGCCGGCTTATTTTTTGGTATTGCACGCATACTTTCGCCAGAAAACGGCGAGATCGGCACGGTGCTGCTAAACGTGTTTTGGGTACTCTACAACTTAGTCGTGCTCGGCGTTGCCATGGGTGCTTCTCGCGAAAGCATGCAGCTACGTGTGTCTCCACGGGTCAATGGCGAGATGTCGATAGTGCTCTATCGCATTGGTGATCAGGCCATTCGAGCGAAGTCTTTAGACTATTCAATGACAGGCCTTGGTGTGATCTTGCCTGATGGCATTGAGCTAAATGACGGCGAACATATTCGAGTACTTCTACCTTCTGACGAAGATGAGATGGCCTTTAATGCTCAGGTCATGTGGCGCGCTGGCCGCCGTGTTGGTCTGCGCTATGAAAACCTAACATTGCGTGATGAGGCGAATTTGGTGCGTTGTACATTTGCCCGTCCTGGTGCGTGGTATGCCTCACCAGTAGTGGGTGATAATGCTTGGCAAAGTCTCACACGCATTAATAAATTGTGCTGGCACGCGTACGGCCAGCTGTTTCAATTGATTCCTGCATTTTGGCGCTCGCGCCGAGTGCGCCATATAACTTCTGCTGTGGAGCGCCCATGAACCTTACGCGCCTCGTTTCATCAACAACGTCCATGACTGCTTTGCTGGCGGTCCTGCTTTGCGCCACCGGCGTGCAGGCAGCATCTGTGGCAGATGCTTCTGAGCAAGAGGCCCAAGCTGAGCAGGGCTTCATTCCTACTGCCCGCAGCTACGCAAGAAGCTTTAGCGAGATGGGCGCGGGCAGTTACGAGCTCATCGGCCTCAATAATAATGCTTACTTGAATGTGGGTGTGCGCGCCGACGAAGTGGTCGAGTCGGCCACTTTAGAGCTCAATATGAGCTACTCGCCAGCCATGCTCGAAGGCTTGTCGCACTTCAAGGTTTATCTAAACAATGAAGTGGTTGGGATTATTCCTCTGCCAAAACAAACATCGCCCGAGCCGGTTGTGCAGCGACTGAATATCGATCCTCGCTATTTCAGCGACTTTAACCAGCTGCGTTTATCTTTGGTCGGGCATTACACCTTGGGCTGCGAAGACCCTGCACACACTAGTTTATGGGCCAATATCAGCAAGGATAGCCGTTTATTGTTGAAGGTCTCTCCGGTGACATTACCGAATGACTTGGCTTTATTGCCGGCGCCATTTTTTGATAAACGCGATAATAAACGCCTGAACCTGCCATTTGTTTTTAGTGCCCAGCCTAGCACTGACACTCTTGCGGCTGCGGGCATTGCAGCGTCGTGGTTTGGTCAGTCTGCCGATTATCGCAGCGCGCGCTTCCCGGCAACGATCAATAGTTTGCCTGCTGGCCATGCGGTGATTTTTGCTAAAAATGGTGACCGTATTCGTGGCTTAAATTTGCCATCGGTATCTGGGCCGACGATTGATATTATTTCAGCGTACAAGCGCCCAGCAGTGAAGTACTTAGTTATTCGCGGCCGCGATGGTGGTGATTTGCGCAAGGCCGCTCAAGCGCTGGCTTTGGGTAATGTTTTGATGAGTGGCTCGCAGGCACAGATTCGCTCCGTCGATTTAGGTAAGGCACGCCTAGCCAATGACGCGCCTAATTGGGTGCGGACAACCAGCCCGATTCGCTTTGCTGAGTTGATTAAAGAGCCTTACGAGCTGCAGCGTAGTTATGCCAATCGCGACCCGATTCGCCTCAATCTACGTCTGCCACCAGATCTCTTTACCTGGCGCGTGCGCGGCATCGATATCGACTTGCGCTATCGCTACACACCGCCTATTAGTCACGATAATTCGCTCTTGGGTGTCTATCTTAATAACCAGCTGGTGACGGCATATCCATTGCTGCCTGGGCAGCAAACGGATGCTAAGCAATTGAACTTGCCCGTGCTTGATGAAGCCAGCATCCAAGCCAAGAAAGTGCTGTCGGCACCGCCATTTTATGTTGGTGTGCGCAACGAATTACAACTGCGCTATCAGCCCGAAGTGTCGAAGAAAAATCTCTGTAGTTCACCGATCAGCGATAGCTTTGTAGCAGCGATCGATCCAGACTCCACCATCGACTTTTCACGCTATCCGCACTATATCGCCATGCCTAATTTAAGCGTGTTTGCACAGGCCGGCTTCCCTTTCACGCGCTATGCTGATTTGGCACAAACCGCTGTCGTGCTATCGGATAAGCCTAGTGCTGGCGACATTACCGCCATGCTCAATAGTGTGGCTAAATTTAGCGCCACTACTGGTTTTCCTGGCGTGCGCTTGAGCGTGGCAACGGTCTCAACGGTCGATAAAGTCGCCGATAAAGACTTGCTGATTATTGGCAGCCCAGCGGCGATTGAAATACGCACGCAGTGGATTCCTGGCTTACCGTCTTATATGACTCGTGTGATGCGCGTGCTCAGAAGCTCGCAGGCGCAGACAGATGCCGAGTCGAGTTGGCTAACAGCGCAGGGCGACCCGATTGCTCGTCGCGACATTACCGTGATGCTCTCTGCTAATGGCGAACATAGTGCGCTGACCAGTTATCAATCGCCAAAAAGTCCAGGTCATACGTTAGTGGCGCTACATGCGACTAGCAATGACAGCCTGCAAAAGCTCTTCGATGCCATGGACAGAAATGAGCTCGCCGAGCGTATGCAGGGCGATGTGGCCTTGGTTAATGGCGAGCAGGTCGATAGCTTCCGTACCCAGAAGATTTATCACGTTGGCCATTTGCCAGTCATGACGCGGATGTGGCTGGTGTTCTCGGGGCAGCCAATTTTGCTCGCAATCGCTTCCATCGCTTTAGGTTTGTTTGTTGCCATGCTGATGTTCTTTGGCTTGAACTATCTCGCCAAACGCCGATTAGTGAAGTGAGCGCCTGATGTGGCGCTTACTTCTACTTTCGCTGATGGCCGCGCTTAGCGCCTGCGCCGGCTCGCCACCAAGCACGGTGCCGAGCGCGGCTGGCAGCGCCATCGCCGCCAGTGATGTCTGCACCATTCATCCAGCGTGGACTGGCTTTGTACGTGACTTTATCAGCAGCGATGGCAGAGTGATTGATGCCAGCGTGCCGGAGCAAATCACTACATCTGAAGGCCAAAGCTACGCGCTTTTTTTTGCACTAGTGAATCGCGATCAGGCGCGTTTCGACCAGCTTCTGCAATGGACAGAAAACAACCTCGCTGCTGGCGACTTGCGTACACATTTGCCAGCGTGGTCATGGGGCAAGGCCGATGATGGCCAATGGCGTGTGCTAGATCGCAACGCTGCCAGTGACTCCGATGTGTGGATTGCCTACAGCTTATTAGCCGCTGCTGAACTGTGGCCAAACACACGCTACCGCGAAGTCGGCCTAGCCTTGGCTAAACGCATTATTGAAGCTGAAACCGTGGTGTTGCCGCGCTATGGCCGAGTTTTGCTGCCCGGGCCGACTGGGTTCCATCCGACTGAAGATACATGGCGCTTAAACCCAAGCTACTGGCCGATCAGCGTGCTGCGCGGCTTGGCTGTGTGGACGGAAGATGCAGTCTGGCAGGAGCTAGTGCAAAGCAGCGAAAAGCTCTTGCGCGAGAGTGCGCCGAAAGCCGTTTCGCCAGACTGGTTTGTGCTTAATATTGCTACCGGCAGCATTAGCTGGCCCGACAAAGATGGCGATAGCGCCTACAACGCCATCCGCGTGTATCTGTGGCTGGGCATGATGCCGTTTGATGACCCTTTGAGCGCCAGTTTACGCAGCCATTTTGCGCCATGGGCTACTCGCGCAATGAAGCAGGGTTTCATCTCAGATCGCGTACAGACTCAAAGCGCAAAAGTAATTTCGGACCATCACCCCATCGGTTTTGCACAAGCGGCTTTGCCCTATTTGCAGGCGCAAGCTGAGCTTAGCGACAAGGCCGGTTTAGCTGCCATAAGCGCGCGCGCCGAACAGCCTCGCGAAGGCTATTACACCGAAGTGTTGTCGCTCTTTAGCGTGCTATGGCGTGACCAACGTTTTCAATTTCAGCGAGATGGCCGCGTGCAGATCTCATCGGAGTGTTTGTGATGCGCCTACGATCTTTGGCACTTGCCATTGCGACTAGTTCTGCCAGTGTCTTGGCTCTGGCAGCCCCGATCGACACGCAATTGGCTTCGGTGCAGTTATGGCTGGATAAAAACCGTCCCGACTTAGCTGAGCTTGCGCTTGATAAAGCACTGCTCATTGCGCCGACAAATGCTCAGGCGTTATTGCTGCGCGTTCAGCTTGCTTACAGTGCTGACCAGCCTAACCAAGCTAATGCCGCGATTGCGACCTTAGTAAAAGCACATCCAAACTCTTCAGCGTTAGCTCAAGCTCAAGCCTATCGCCGCCTAAGCAGTGGCGATGGCCGCGACTTTGCCACAGCGGAAATTATGGCGCGCACAGGTCGCGGTGAAGCTGCCGTGGTCATGGCTAGGCGTGTCTTTCCGAAAGGCCCGCCAGGCGGCGACTTATCGCTGCGTTACTACCGTTTGCTAGCGAGCGTGCCCGCTTACTGGGCGACTGCCACCGATGGCTTAGCGCAGCTAGTTCGAGACAATCCTGGTCAGCAGCGCTATCGAGAAGCCTTAAATGACATGCTGTCTAGTCCAGAAGGTGAGCGCCGTGCCGAGGCGGCCGCCGAACTAAAGCGGCGCAATGACCCCTTTGTTATTGCGCGTGAGACGGCGCTGCGTGATTTGCAAAATGACCAAACAGGTAGAGCTGAGAAGGCGTTACTGGCCTTGCAGAAGCAGCGTGGCAATGACGCAGCTACTTTAGCCGGCCTTGGTCGCATTCGTATGCGGGAAGGCAGGCATGCCGAGGCGGTAGAACTTTTTTCACAAGCTCTGAAGGCTAATAACCCAGATCTTCGTAGTGAGCTGCAAAGCCTCAAGCGCACAGCCACATTTTGGGCTAGCTTGGCGAGCGCGAGAAAGACGCGTGACACGATATCCCTCGATGAGGCTTTAAAGGCTACTTCGAAGGCTTTGGCATTGCAGCCGCATCAGGCCGATGCCTTAAATTTGCGTGCCCAGCTTTTGGCGGAGCAAGGTAATAAAGCTGGTGCTGAGGCTGCATGGAAAGAGGCGCTACGCTTCACGCCAGGCCATGAAGGCAGCTTAAGTAATTATCTGAGTTGGCTGGCACAAGAAGGACGTGTGGCTGAGGCCAGAGCGTTATTGATTGAGGCCGGTGATAGGCCAGAACTGCGTGAAACATTGGCGCGAGTGAAAGCAGGCCAGCTTCGTGATGAGGCAGATGCACTGGTTGAGAAAGGTGATTTTGCTGCAGCAGAAAAACGCTTACGTTTAGCTCAGCATGAAGCCCCCAATGACCCGTGGCTTGCTTTTGATTTAGCGAAAGTATTGCAGCGTCAGCAGCGTGGCGATGAAGGTGATGCCGTCATGGCACCATTTGCGAACTTGAACGATGGCTCTAGTGCCTATGCTTATGCGCTGTTTGCTAGCTCACAAGATCGTTTTGATGACGCCGAAGCAGCGCTCGCTGCTGTACCGGAGTCTGAGCTCAACGAGTCCATCGTGCGTTATGCCGATGAGCTGCGCCTGCGTCGCCAGCTGCAAATATTGGCAGATGCGAAAAGCCTGAGTGAGCGTCAAGCAGCTTTTGTACAGGCAGAGCGATTAAGCCAAGACGATCCAGATGCCAGCGCCCAAGTGGCCAAAATACTTATCCAGCGCCCTGATGCAAAACTGCCTAACGGCGTGGAGTGGATGCGTGAGCGTCAAGCAAACGCTGATCCGCAGGCTAGCAACATCGACTGGCAGTTTGCACTCGCCGACGTGCTAATTGCCGGCAACGATCCAGCTGGAGCAACGGCCACACTTGCCCCTTACACAAAGTCGCGTCAAAGCTTAACTAACGCACAAAATAGCCGACTCGGTGGCTTACAAGTCGACTCGTTTTTAGGTCGTGGCGAAATGGCCGAAGCCGCGGGCGATCATGCTCAGGCTTTCCAATGGTTTGCTCAAGCAAGCGAGTTTGAAGGCAGACCAGTGGGCAATCCCAATGCCTTAAGCGTAGAGGTTGAGTTTGCCAAAACCGCAACCGAGCGCGCACTCACACGCAACCAAAAACGTCTTGATGGCTATGTTCACACCGGGCTCATCTATCGTGAAAAATCTGGTACCGATGGCATCTCCACCACGCGAGTGACAGAAATTCCCACGGAAATTTACTGGCCTATTGGTTATCGCGGCCACTTCATTGGTCATATCGATCAGGTCAGCATTGATGCCGGTACTTTGCCGACGAATTTGCGTGATCAAGCGCAGTTTGGCCAAGTCTTAGCTAAGTCCCCCACGGGCATCACGCCAGTCAGCCAATCGGCCGATGGCATAGCGCTTGGCGTCGGCTTTGAGACAGATAATTACCGCTTTGACTTAGGCACTACGCCGCTAGGCTTTGCCGTAACTTCATGGGTTGGCGGTCTGCGCTATAGCGATGCCGATGCCACGCATTATAAAAGTATGGAGCTGTTTCGCCGGCCTGTGCAAAGCAGCCTGCTGTCTTATGCCGGCACGCGCGATCCGGCGTCTGGACGTGTGTGGGGCGGGGTGGTGCGCACTGGTGCAAGCTTCCGCTTTAGCAATAGTGTCAATGGCCGCACGCGAGCGATTGGTGGTCGCGCAGCAGTCCTCACAGGCACATCGGTGGCGACCAACGAAGAGTTGCGCTTATCGGTGTCACAGAGTCATGACGTGATCGATCGTCGTGATACTCAAGTCAATGCCGGCTTAGGTTTGACCTACTGGCATTTCACTAAAGATCTGAGTGAGTTTAGCTTTGGTCATGGCGGCTATTACAGCCCGCAGCAATACCTTAGCTTAGATTTTCCTGTGCGTTGGACGGGGCGTTGGAAGGACTATGCTTATCTGCTCGAGCCTAGTGTTGGTTTGAGTTGGGCGACATCGAAAGACAGCCCCTACCACCCAACCGATGCGGCTTTGCAGGCTCTAGCGGTGGCTAATGCGAGTGCGAACCCCATTTTGCCTAACCCGATTTATGCTGGCGGTGGCGGCGGTGTCAGCATGAGTTACAGCTTGCAAGGTGCATTGGAAAAGCGCGTGGCACCGAACTGGTTTATTGGCACAGGCTTTCGCATCGATCGTGCGGAGTTCTACTCGCCCAATGTGCTGCAGCTGTATTTGCGCTACGAAATAAAACCTAAGCGCGGCTTGGTTGAGTATCCGCCACGCTTGCTGAGAACTTACGCAGACTTCTAGATCCTAGAGCAAGGCAGTTCAGCTAGCGGCGCTTATTGGTAGCGATAGTTCGCCCAAGCGCCGCCCTGATAGTGCAGATAATAATCATCGCTATAACGCACCACAGTCACAGCTTCATTGCCGGACACATAAGGCGTGCTGGTGATGCTGGCGGCGAGCGTGGCTGCCGTCACACTATTATTGCGATATGGGTCTTGCGCGATGGCATCGCGCATTAAGCCTGCAAGGTCGATATAGCTGGTGGGCTGATCAATCGTGATGGGGCTGGGCTGTTTAGCTAGGCCAACAAAGCGCACAGCAGCAGGCACCAATGTGATGGCCGGACTTGGGTTCTCACGCATAAAGGGAATCTGCATGCGGTCGCCACGAGCGCCTGCGCCATGCTCTGGAATAAATACCAGCATGGTTGGTCGTTGCTGAGTTTCCAGCGTGGTGACGAGTCTATCCAAGTCAGACAATAGACGTTTTACGCGCGTGCCGTATTGGCTGGCAGAGCCTTGTGATGCGCCAGTGCCCAGTGGGTGGTTGCCGTCGTGCAAGCTGGTCGTGTTGTAGTACAGGGCCACTGGCGCGCTAGCGTCGTGTGGATGGCGTGTTAGCCAGCCATTGAGCACCTCATAGTCATCTTTGATTGCAGAGCCATCAAAGCTTAGCCATGCAGTGCTGGCTGGTGAGTTCGTGTCTGGCGTGACATTGAGCCCACCATATTGCTGGATTTCCTGCAGCATATTGCCGAAAACACCATCGTGATTAAGCAGCATGTGTTTGCGGAAGCCGGCTTGTTCAAACTGATTGAACAAATAGCAGTTGGCTGCCGCTGGCTCATATAAAGACTTGTGCGAGGTTTGGCCGCAGGCCGAGCGCAGCAGGCGAATTGCAGCAGGTCCACTGTATGAGGTGGCGGTATTGAAGCGCTTAAGCAAGATGTCCGTGCGCTGCAGAAGTGGTGCTTGCGCTTGCTCAGTCATCAGCAAGTCATCCCACGCTAATGAGCAAATCTGCACGATTAAAATGTCAAACGCTGGTGTCGCCTCTGGGCGCGCAAAGCTTACTTGGCGTTTGGCTTGCTCTGCATAGAAGCGCGTTAGTGCGGCATCAATATCGGCGTCTTTGGGTTCGCCTGCGGCACCTGCAGGGGCGATACTTGCCTGCTCTGCTCTTGCAGCCACTAAGGCCGTATTTTGTGGTGTATGTACTATCGTTTGCTGGTTTTGCCACATGCTATAGAGCGGAATGGCTGGCCAAATAGCGAGCAAGACAAAGGTCGTTAAGCGAAGTTTGCGAGCAAATATATAGGCAAGAAAAAACAGGCCAAGGCCATAAAGCACAACACTAGGGTTGATGAATCGCCCCAATAGCTCGGTGGCATAGCTAAGGCTAAACTGCTCAAGGTTTTGCTGCTGCGCTAACAGCCGAGAAAATGGCGGAAGGCGGGTGTCGTAATAGAGCAGGGCGATTGCGGCAGGGATGGCAACGAGTAATCGTGTGATGCGCCAGACTTTACGGCGCAATGGCAGTATGACTGCGAAAGCTAGTGCAAGATTAAGTAGGACATTGAAGTCAATATAGTCTGCGTAGAACAGGCCTAATTTTGCGATGAAATAGCCATTCCACAAACCCATGAATCGTCCTCAGCCTAGGCGGCGAAGCAAGCGAGTAAGCCGTTGGCTGAGCTCGTTGGGTTGAAAAGGTTTGGCGAGAAAGTCGTCAGCGCCAGCTTCTACTACACGGTCAATGTCGGCCTGAGCTGTTTTTCCTGTTAATACAAGCACAGGGAGCTTTGCTGTGCTTGGGTTAGCACGCAGCGACTTAAGCACTTCAAAGCCGCTTAGGTAGGGCAGTAAAATATCTAAAATGACAATATCGGCAGAGCCGGTTTCAAGCATCTGTTTGCCAGCCTCGCCATCCGGCGCCCACACTAACTCATGACCTAAGCGCTCAACCATCAGGCGAACTAAGCCTGCAATGAGCTCATCATCTTCGATTAGTAATATGGTGCGACGGGACATGCTGAATCCTTGCTATGCGTATTCGACAGAGCGAATCATATCCAACAAGCTTAGCACTTGCACTAGTGCAAGATTCGGTGCGGGCAAGTTACAAAATGTACATTAATGGTTGCGTGCTAATGCCTCACGCGCTAAATCGGCTAACGCATCACGCCAAATAGATTCTTCGAGCGTGCTTAATGCAGCAATCGCAGCATCGGACTCGGCCTTGGCACGTGCCAGGCTGTAGTCGAGTGCGCCGCAATCTTGCACAAGTTGGATGATTTCTTGCAGATGCTCTAAGCCACCGCTGCGAATCGCCTCGCGAACCATATTGGCTTCAGCGGGAGCGGCAATTTTCATGGCCTGAATCAGCGGCAGAGTAGGTTTGCCTTCGGCGAGATCATCACCAACGTTTTTGCCCATGACTTTTGCCGAGCTAGTGTAGTCGAGCACGTCATCGATGATTTGGAAGGCGGCACCTAGGTGGCGGGCGTAAGTAGCCATAGCCTCACGATGTGCAGGGTTCGATAGTGCTGCGGCGCATTCGGCTGCAGCTTCAAACATCTTCGCGGTTTTGCCGTGAATGACTTCGAGGTAGCGCTCTTCGGTGGTGTCAGGATCGTGCTGATTTATTAGCTGTAGCACTTCGCCTTCGGCAATGACGCAGGTGCTATCGCTCATGATGTCGAAAACATCTTGGCTTTTCAGACTGGCGATCATTTGGAAGGCGCGCGCTACGAGATAGTCACCGACCAGCACAGCTGTTGAGTTGCCCCAATGCGCATTGACGGTAGCGCGGCCGCGACGCAGGCCAGACTCATCGACAACGTCATCGTGCAACAAGGTGGCGGTGTGCAGCATTTCAATAACGCCGGCCATTACTACATGGGCACTACCATCACGATAACCGCAGGCGCGCGCAGCAAGTAGCGTCACTAATGGCCGTAAGCGCTTGCCGCCGCTTTGCACAATATAGCGGCCCACTTCGCTGACCAAAGGCACGCGCGATTTCAGTTGCTCATGAATGCAGGCGTCGACGGAGGCAAAATCGTCGCGGACCAAATGTAAGATAGCGTTGAAATCCATGGTGCAATTTTATGTGGGCGCAATAAGGATGCGAATCCTACCAGTCGCGGCGCGGCGCGGCCATAAGCTAAGGATCTAAATTATTATCGCAGCGTTATAAGGGCAACGGTGGCTTGCACTTACGCAGGGTTTTCACTAAGATTGCGCGCCTTGCGAAATTCTCGAATGCGGGTGCTCATTCCCTAGAGCAAAACGGCGGCCTTAACCGGTTCGCGACCTGTTTCGATTGACTGGTGGGAGCCAAGCAAATGTACGCAGTTATTAAAAGCGGTGGTAAACAACACCGTGTGATTGAAGGCGAACGCCTGAAAGTAGAATTACTTAATGTTGAGCCAGGTCAGACCATTACGTTCGATGACGTTCTGATGGTTGTGGATGGCGACAGCATTCAAATCGGTACACCTATCGTTGCCGGTGCTAAAGTTACAGCAGAAGTGCTGGACCACGGTCGCCATGATAAGATCCGTATCGTTAAATTCCGTCGTCGTAAGCATTACCGTCGTCAAGCCGGTCATCGCCAGTACTACACCGAATTGAAAATTACAGGTATCAGCGTTTAATCGCTGATCTGCAGGAGATACAGACATGGCACATAAAAAAGCCGGTGGTTCCACTCGTAACGGTCGCGACTCAGAAGCCAAACGATTAGGCGTTAAAGTCTACGGCGGCCAACAAATCCAAGCAGGCGGCATTATCATCCGTCAGCGCGGCACACAGTTCTGGGCTGGCGAAAACGTCGGCATGGGCCGTGACCATACCTTGTTCGCGAAAGCGCACGGCGTGGTAAAGTTTGTTACTAAAGGCGAATTCAACCGCAAATACGTGGTTGTCGTAGCTAACGCCTAAGGGCGTACGCGTTGCAAGAGCCCCGCCTACGCGGGGCTTTTTTGTTTTCGGAGAGATGTCATGCGGTTCGTCGATGAGGCAGTGATCAAGATAGCGGCAGGTGATGGCGGCAACGGCTGCATGAGCTTCCGTCGTGAGAAGTTCATCCCCTTCGGCGGCCCCGATGGCGGTGATGGCGGCCACGGCGGCTCAGTTTGGGCCGAGGCCGATGTCGGCGTTAACACGCTGGTGGACTATCGTTACACGCGTTCATTTCGTGCCGAGCGCGGTGTAAATGGCCGTGGTGCTAACTGCACCGGCCGTAGCGGTAGCGACATCACGCTGAAAGTGCCGGTGGGCACCACGGTGCTTAACGAAGTTACCGGTGAGGTTTTCGGCGATTTAACCGAGGGCGGTCAGCGTGTTTTGCTGGCTCGTGGTGGTCAGGGCGGCTTAGGCAACATCAACTATAAAAGCTCAACCAACCGCTCACCTCGCAAAACCACCGATGGCGCTGTAGGCGAAATTCATGAGCTGCGTTTAGAGCTTAAAGTCTTAGCTGATGTCGGTTTGTTAGGTCTGCCTAATGCTGGCAAATCAACTTTCATTCGCGCCGTATCTGCAGCCAAGCCAAAAGTCGCTGACTATCCATTCACCACGTTGGTGCCCAACCTTGGTGTGGTCGATGTCGATCGCCATCGCTCCTTTGTTATGGCCGATATTCCTGGTCTTATCGAAGGTGCATCCGATGGTGCGGGCCTTGGCATTCGCTTTCTCAAGCATTTGGCGCGCACGCGCTTCTTGCTGCATATCGTGGACATCGCACCTTACGACGAAACCGATCCTGTGCATGGCGTGAATGTTATTGCCGCTGAGCTAGCTAAGTTTTCACCAACGCTGGCGTCACTGCCACGCTGGTTGATTTTGAATAAAATCGATTTGCTACCTTCAGCTGAAGAAGTCGATGAGCGTTGCAATGACATCGTTGCGCGCTTGAATTGGGATGGCCCCATCTTCCGCACATCAGGCCTAACTCGCGATGGTGCCATGGCGGTATGTTATCGCTTGATGGATGCAATCGAAGAGCAGCGTGCAGCAGAAGATGCTGACCCAGCATTGGCTGAAGCCGAGCAAGAGAAGCGTGAGCGTCTGGTACAGGAAGGCCGTGATCGTATTCGCGAGCTGGAAGTGCGCCGTTCGGCTGAGCGTCGTGCCATTCGCCTAGGCATTGATCCTAGCGAGCTCGATGGCGACGAAGATGATGATTGGGATGAAGACGCGGAAGATGCGCCCGAGATCATTTATCGACCTTGAGGCGATATCGACAAGGCCGCACAATGACGGCAGCATCACTGCCTATTACTAATGACCGCTGGTAAATCGTCCATGTCTCATGCCGACAGCACATCTATAAACGCTGGCTCTACAACCGTAAGTAGCCAGCGTCATCGCCTGCAGCGCGCCAAGCGCTGGGTAGTCAAAATTGGTTCAGCGTTACTGACCGATAATGGCCAAGGCCTAGACCAAGCGGCTATGGCTGCTTGGGTTGAGCAGATGGTGGCCCTAAAGGCCCAAGGCATTGAGCTGATTTTGGTGTCTTCAGGCGCGGTTGCGGAAGGTATGGTGCGCATGGGTTTGCGCGCTCGCCCCGATAGCGTGCCTGAGCTGCAAGCCTGTGCCGCCATCGGCCAAATGGGCTTGGTGCAAGCTTACGAGACGCATTTTCGTCAGCATCAAGTACGCACAGCGCAAGTTCTGCTGACTCACGACGATCTCTCCGATCGCAAACGCTATTTAAACGCCCGCAGCACATTGCGCACCTTAATGAACTGGGGCGTGATTGCGGTCATCAATGAAAATGACACGGTAGCCACCGACGAAATTCGTTTCGGCGATAACGACACTTTGGCAGCGCTGGTGGCTAACCTAGTCGAAGCCGATGCACTCATCATTTTGACCGATCAAGATGGCATGTTTGATCGCGACCCGCGCCATGACCCAACGGCAGTACTTTTGCCTGAAGTGCAGGCAACGGATGCGCGCTTGCTGAAAATGGCTGGCGGCGGTGGTGCACTAGGTCGTGGCGGCATGATCACCAAAGTGCGTGCGGCTCGCCTAGCGGCGCGTTCAGGTTGCGCCACGGTGATTGCCAGTGGTCGCGGTGAAAACATCCTACAGCGCCTCAAGCAGGGTGATGTCTTGGGTACTTTATTGCTGCCTGAGCAAGATCGCTTGGCTGCACGCAAGCAGTGGCTAGCAGGGCATCTACAAGTGGCGGGGCAAGTTCAGCTCGATGCCGGAGCGGTGGCAGCGTTACGCCAAGGCCATCGCAGCTTATTGCCAGTCGGTGTCACGGCAGTGAGCGGTAATTTTCAGCGCGGTGAGGTGATTGCCTGCGTGGATGAGTCGGGCGAGCAAATCGCCCTTGGCTTAGTGAATTATTGCGCTGATGAAGCACGCCGTATTGCCGGCCAAGCATCTGAGCGCATTGAGGCGATTTTGGGCTATGTCGATGCGCCAGAATTAATTCATCGCGACAATATGGTGCTGATCTAAGCGGCCTTGTGCCGCGTTACATAGCGGCAACTGGAGTCGCAGTAAAACTTGACGCAGATCAAATCAAGCATTGAGCAATTACGCTCTAATGAATCCATCGAAAACAAGGTGGAGATACGATCATGTGGATGGACTTACTGGGTACTTGGAGTGGCTTTCTGTCGGTTGCAGTGATTTTGATCTGCGCTATTGGCATCCCCGGCGCTGTAGCGATCGCTTTGATGCGCCAAGTGAAAGGCCAGATTGAAATTGCTCATGAGCCTGCTGGAAAAGCGAAAGCTAGGCACTCCGCATGGCATGATCAACGCTACGCAAATTAATCAGTCGTTAGCTTGAGTGGCAGTCTGCCGCCACGCGCTCAGCGAGCTGTTCGGCATGAATGATGCGAATGCTCTTGCCGCTGACTTCAATTAAACCGTCATCTGCGAGCTGAGACAGCGCGCGGCTGACGGTTTCTAGCGCTAAGCCTAAATGGTTGGCAAGATCAGCCCGACCCATCGATAGCCGTAGTTCATTTGTTGCCAAATGCCGCTGCTGTTGGCGCGCCGATAAGCCTAGTAAAAAACTCACCACCCGCACCTCGGCGCTCGCCTGCGCCATCAAATGCATGCGCTGATAATCTTGGCGCAGCTCAGTACTCATGATCTGAAACAAATGCCCCTGCAACTCCGGCAACTGCTGCGATAGCCGGCTAATGCCGTTCACTGGCAACTCACACAGCGTGGTTTTCTCTAGTGCCGTGGCGGTACTGGCGCAATGGCTTTGGCCCATATTATCGAGACCGATAACTTCCCCTGGCAAATAAAAGCCAGTGATTTGCTCTTCACCTGAAGGCAGCAAAACGCTGGTTTTAAGCGCGCCTGAACGTACGGCATAAAGCGCAGTCATTGAGTCGCCTAAGCGATATACCGTTTCATTTTTGGCAAAAGCGCTGGGCTGAGCGACTAATTGGCTGATGCGATTTAATGCGTGCTCGTCGAAGCTCGGTGGAAAACACAGCTTGTGTAAGCCGCAATCGAGGCAGCGGGTTGCGGCGGGGCGGAAGGCGGTCATGGCCAACTCAGAGTTAGTTAATCTTGAGTGTAATCGTAGACGTAAAAAGCCGGCGTGATAGCCGGCTTTTTTTCACAGCAAAACGATGGCTTAGGCCAGCGCTTTAACCTGTGCATTCAGACGGCTCTTATGACGAGCAGCCTTGTTTTTGTGGATGATGCCTTTGTCGGCCATACGGTCGATGACAGGCACGGCTGCTGTGTAGGCAGCTTGCGCAACGGCTTTGTCGCCGCTAGCAATGGCATTCACAACTTTCTTGATAAATGTACGCACCATGGAGCGCAGGCTCGCATTGTGCAGACGCTGCTTGTCGTTTTGACGTGCGCGTTTTTTGGCTTGTGCAGAGTTGGCCACCAGGCGGCTCCCATAAAATTCAGTCTATTAAAGTGTTCTGAAACGACTCCACACCGAGGTGTTTAAGAGTTCCAAAATCAGGCGCGCAATGATGCCGCCGAGATCGCACGAAGTCAACCCGCATTGCTAGCGAAGCAGGGCATGGCTGCGCTACTATCGCCTGCGATCTTGGAGCTCACATGTCAGCCACCCCCGTCATTCCGCCGAAAAAGCCCGCTGCTAGCGCCCCTAGCCTGTGGCGATCGACCTTTATTGTCAGTGCCATGACGCTATTGTCACGCATCGCGGGTTTAGTGCGCGACATGGTATTTATGAATTTGTTTGGCGCTAGCCGGCTCATGGACGCATTTTTAGTGGCGTTCAAGATCCCTAATTTCTTACGCCGCTTATTTGCCGAGGGTGCATTTTCGCAGGCCTTTGTGCCAGTGCTCACCGAAGTGCGCAGCCAGCGCGGCGATGACGCGGTGCGCGTGCTGATCAGTCATGTTGCGGGCTCACTGACGCTGGTCATCGGCGCAATCAGCGTGTTTGCCATTGTATTTTCGCCGGCCATTATCTTTCTGTTTGCGCCCGGCTTTCGCGGTGATGAGCTGAAGTTCGATCTCGCCGCCGACATGCTGCGCGTGACTTTCCCCTATTTACTGCTGATTTCGCTGACCGCTTTTGCTGGCGGCATTCTCAATACCTATGGCCGTTTTGGCGTATCGAGCTTCACGCCGGTGCTGCTCAACGTCACCATGATTGGCTGCGCGGTCTGGCTTGCGCCGTTGTTATCGACGCCGATTATGGCGTTGGCGTGGGGCGTATTAATTGCTGGCGTGGTGCAACTGGGCTTCCAATTTTGGCCGCTGCATCGCATCAATCTGATGCCGCGGTTTAAGCCGAATTTTAAAGACCCCGAGGTTAAACGCATTCTGACGCTGATGGTGCCGGCCATGTTCGGCGTTTCGGTCAGTCAAATAAACCTACTGCTCGATACTGTGCTGGCGTCATTTTTGGTCAGCGGTTCGGTGTCTTGGCTCTACACTGCTGAGCGTTTAACTGAGCTGCCATTGGGCTTAATTGGCATTGCCGTGGCCACGGTGATTTTGCCGACACTATCGACCAAGCATGCAGAAAAGTCCGATGTCGAATTTCGCGCCACCATCGACTGGGCCTTAAAAGTCATCGTTTTGGTTGGCCTGCCGGCATCATTGGCGATGGGCTTTTTGGCTCAGCCCTTGCTAGCGACCTTGTTTCATCACGGCGCATTCGACGCAGAAGACGTGGTGAAGTCGGCGATGGCATTGCAGGCGCTGTCGGGCGGCATCTTGGCGTTTATGCTGATTAAAGTTTTTGCGCCGGCGTTTTACGCGCGCCAAGACATGAAGACGCCCGTGCGCATCGGCATCATCGCGATGGTCGCGAATATGGTGTTTAACCTGATGCTGGTGTGGCATTTAGACCATGTTGGCCTGTCTTTGGCGAGCACCTTGGCGGCTTTCGTCAATGCTGGTTTGCTTTATCGTGGCCTGCATCGCTCTGGCATTTATCGTCTTGATGCGCGTTGGGTACCGCTGCTTCTGCGCTTTGCCATGGCCAATGCGGCGATGTTCGCAGTGCTGTGGTTCATCACGCCGAGTAACGATTGGTGGCTAGCGGGCCACGGTTGGGCGCGCGTGGGTTGGGTGCTACTGATCTGCGCTGCTGGTGCGGCGACTTATGGCGCAGCATTATTGGCGGTTGGCTTTAGACCACGCGAGCTGCGGCATCCCTGATGCGCTTTCGGTATACTCACGCGCTGAATCAGCTAAGGCTATAAGTTCGTCATGCATCTGATACGCGGCATACACAATTTGCGCCCCGCTTTAGGGCCGCACGCGCTCACCATTGGTAATTTTGATGGCGTGCACGCTGGCCATCAAGCCATGCTCGCGCAGCTGCGTGAAGCCGCCGATAGGCTCGGTGTGCCTGCTATGGTGATGTGCTTTGAGCCGCAGCCGCAGGAGTTCTTCTCTGGTGAGCAAGCTCCTGGCCGATTAATGACGTGGCGCGATAAAGTCGAGACCTTGGCTGAGTATGGTGTCGATCGCGTACTGCTAGTGCGCTTCGATGAGCGCTTTCGCGCCTACACGGCGTCGGGCTTTATCGACGATTTGCTCGTGGCCAAGCTACAGACCAAATATATTTTAGCTGGCGATGATTTCCGCTTTGGTTGCGACCGCAGCGGCGACTACAGCCAATTGCAACGCGCGGGAGTCGAGCACGACTTTGCCGTCGATGAACTCGCTACTTTCGAGTCTGACGGCGATCGTGTCAGCAGTACACGCCTTCGCGCTGCCGTCGCTGCTGCCGACTTTGCCTTAGCGCGGGCACTTAGCGGGCGTGACTTTTTTGTCGCGGGCCATGTTGTTCATGGCGATAAAATAGGCCGTACATTAGGTCTGCCCACCGCCAATATTTTGATGAAACGGCAAGTGCTGCCTTTGCGTGGTGTTTTTGCGGTCTGGGTCGATGGCATTGGCGACACGCCATTGCCGGCTGTGGCTAATGTTGGCACGCGACCAACGGTGCAGGGCATTCAAGCGCGTTGTGAAGTGCATTTATTGGATTATCGCGGCGATCTTTATGGTCGTCGCCTGCGTGTGCGTTTCGCGCATAAATTGCGTGATGAGCAGCGCTTTGCCTCATTAGAGGCGTTGAAATCGGCTATCGAGGCAGATGTTATTGCCGGCCACCACTATTTTTCTGCTGAAGGCGCTACTGCCCTAAAGCACGCTGGGAATTGATTGCAGGCTATGGACTATAAAACCACGCTGAACCTACCCGAAACTGATTTTGCCATGAAGGCCAGTCTTGCCACGCGCGAGCCAGCACGAGTGGCGGCGTGGCAGTCTGAGTCGCTTTACCAACGCATTCGCCAAGCGCGCGCGGGTGCGCCGAAATACATCCTGCATGATGGCCCGCCGTACGCTAACGGCGATATTCACATCGGTCATGCGGTGAATAAAATTCTTAAAGATATGATTGTGAAGGCGAAGGGCCTGAGCGGTTTTGACGCGCCCTATGTGCCTGGCTGGGACTGTCACGGCCTGCCCATTGAGCTCAATGTTGAGAAGAAATTTGGTAAGCCCGGCGTCAAGCTGAGTGCTGCTGAGTTTCGTGAAAAATGCCGTGAATATGCGGCCACGCAAGTTGCTCGCCAGTCGGTCGATTTTCAGCGCCTAGGTGTGCTTGGCGACTGGGATAAGCCTTACTTAACGATGAACTTTGGCCAAGAGGCCGACATTATTCGCGTGCTCGGCAAAATCGCTGGCAATGGCCATTTGCATAAAGGCATGAAGCCGGTGCATTGGTGTATGGATTGCGCCTCGGCTTTGGCTGAGGCCGAAGTTGAGTATCAAGATAAGACCTCGGCGGCGATTGATGTTGGTTTTGCCGCTGTCGATATGGCTGATTTTGCCAAGCGCACGGGACTGACTCTGGTCTCGGCGGAAGTGGTGATTTGGACCACAACGCCATGGACATTGCCCGCCAACCAAGCCGTGTCGCTGCACCCTGAACTGAGCTACGCCGTTGTGCGTGCGACAGTGGCGGGGCAAGTGCGACATTTGGTGCTGGCCGAGACGCTAGCGGCTGATGCCTGTGCGCGTTATGAAGCGACCGATGTTGAAGTGCTGGCGACGGTGAGCGGTCAGGTACTGGAAGGCTTGCAGCTGCAGCATCCGCTGTATGAGCGCGTGGTGCCGGTCATTGTTGGCGAGCATGTCACTGCCGACGCCGGTACGGGCGCTGTGCACACAGCGCCGGGTCATGGCCAAGATGACTTTGTCATTGGCAAGGTTTATGGCTTAACGGTGGATAATCCCGTCGATGGCAACGGCGTGTTTTTGCCGAATACGCCGCGCTTTGCTGGCCTGCACGTGAACAAGGCCAATGAGCCAATTTGCGATGCGCTGCGCGAGCCTCGCGCCGATGGTAGCTCGGCGTTATTGAGCTTTGTCAAAATCCAGCACAGCTATCCGCACTGCTGGCGTCATAAAACGCCGATTATTTTCCGCGCCACGCCGCAGTGGTTTATCAGCATGACGCAAAATAATCTGCGCGATGACGCCATGGCAACCATCAAGCAAGTCGAGTGGCTGCCAGAATGGGGTCAGGCGCGCATCGAAGGTATGGTTTCGGGCCGGCCCGATTGGTGTATTTCGCGCCAACGTACTTGGGGTGTGCCGATCACTTTATTCGTGCACAAAGAAACTGGCGAGCTGCACCCGCGCACAGCTGAGCTAATTGAGACAGTTGCGCTACGAGTTGAGGCTAAGGGCATTGAGGCGTGGTTTGCCTTGGAGTCCGCCGAGCTTTTGGGTGATGACGCCGTGCATTACGACAAAGTCACCGACACGCTCGATGTTTGGTTCGATTCCGGCGTGACGCATAGCTGTGTACTCAATCGCGTCGATGATTTGCGCTATCCCGCCGACCTGTATTTGGAAGGCTCGGACCAGCATCGCGGCTGGTTTCAGTCATCGCTGCTGACCGCTGTTGCCGCCAATGGCTCAGCGCCATTTAAGACGGTGCTGACTCATGGTTTTACCGTCGATGGCCAAGGCCGAAAAATGTCGAAATCGGTGGGCAATGTCGTCGCGCCGCAAAAAATCATGCAGACATTGGGTGCCGATATTATTCGCCTCTGGGTGTCAGCGACGGATTATCGCGGCGAGATGACCGTGAGCGATGAGATCCTCTCGCGCATGTCCGATAGCTATCGCCGCATCCGAAATACGCTGCGCTTTTTGCTCTCCAACCTCAATGGTTTCGACCCTGTGCGTGATGCTGTCGCCGCCGATGACATGCTCGCGCTTGATCGTTGGGTAGTCGATGCCGCAGCGAGCTTACAGGATGACGTCATCGCGGCTTATGACGACTTTCAGTTCCACCAGATCTATCACAAGCTGCACAACTTCTGCGTCAATGAGCTGGGGGGGTTCTACCTCGACATCATTAAAGATCGCCAATACACCACGCAAGAGCAGTCATTGGCGCGCCGCTCAACGCAAACTGCGCTCTGGCATATTGCCGAAGCCTTTGTGCGTTGGGCAGCACCAATTCTGAGCTTTACTGCCGAAGAAATTTGGGAAGCATTACCCAGTGAGCGCGAAGGCTCGGTATTTTTGAGCGAATGGTATACGGGCCTCGCACGTTTGCCCGGCACTGAGCCGATGCTGACGCAGGCTTATTGGCAGCAAGTTTTGGCAATGAAATCAGCGGTTAATAAACACATCGAAGCCGCACGTAATCGCAAAGAGATCGGCTCAGGTTTATCTGCCGATGTTGCCTTGTTCGCCAACGATGAGTTACTGCCGGTGCTCACTGCTTTGGGCGATGAGCTGCGTTTTGTGCTGATCACCTCTAGCGCCACGGTGCTGCCGTTGTCGGGAGATAGTGGTGAGGCCAGTGAGCTTGATGGCTTGCGCGTGTTGGTGACGCCGTCTGCTGGTATCAAGTGTGTGCGTTGCTGGCATTACCGCGATGATATTGGCACTGACGCTGCGCATCCGGAGATTTGTGCGCGCTGCGTTAGCAATGTCTGTGGTCAGGGCGAGGAGCGTCGCTATGCTTAAATCGGGGCTTAAAACTGGGCTTAATAAAATGCCTTCTGCAAACGCTGTCGGCATGCGCGCGATTCTCGACCGTCCACTGAATTGGCTCTGGCTGGCGGTGTTAATTTATGTCGCCGATTTCTA
>TARA_R110001599_G_scaffold58902_2_pt1 | contig 30489 bp, 31 predicted proteins | sample TARA_R110001599 | Tara Oceans TARA_R110001599 (sample SAMEA4398360) | marine metagenome | biome: Polar Biome; feature: [MES] marine water layer (ENVO:01000295) within the mesopelagic zone...; material: water (ENVO:00002006), including particulate matter (ENVO:01000060) such as......
ACATTTCGCATGATGGATATCGCTTGGGAGCATGGCGTCAACTTTTTCGATTCCGCCGAGATGTACGCGTTTCCCGCCGATCCCGAAACCCAAGGTTTGAGCGAGCAATACTTAGGGGCGTGGATCAATGCACGTGGCCGCCAATCGGACACGATCGTTGCCACCAAGATCACCGGACCCGGCGGGCGTTTTCAACATATTCGAGGTGGGGATCTGAAATTCACGCGCGCGCAAATCGCCGATGCCGTCGATAATAGTCTGGCGCGCATGGGCATCGATCACATCGATCTGTATCAAACCCATTGGCCGGAGCGGAGCGCCAACTATTTCGGTAAGCTCGGCTACACGCACAACCCGGCGGACACCGACTGGACGCCCTTGGATGAAGTTGTGCGCGGTATGGAGGACGTCATCCAAGCCGGTAAAGTGCGCGCGTTCGGGCTGTCCAATGAAACGCCGTGGGGCGTGATGAAGCATCTTGAGGCTGCAGGCAACGGCCCGGCCCGTGTCGCCACAATTCAAAATCCTTACAATCTTTTGAACCGCACGTTCGAGGTCGGATTGGCCGAGGTAGCGATTCGCGAAAATGTCGGCTTGTTCGCCTATTCGCCGTTGGGTTTTGGCGCGTTGACCGGAAAATATCTGGACGGCTTGGCGCCCGCCAACAGTCGCTTGGACTTGTTCCCGGATTTCCTGCGCCACTTTAAGCCACGCGGGGTTGAGGCGACACGCCGTTATGTGGATTTGGCGCGCAGCTACGATCTGGACCCCGCCGTGATGGCGATTGCGTTCGTCAATTCAAGGCCGTTCTTGACGTCGAACATTATCGGTGCGACCACGGAACAGCAACTTTTGACGAATTTGAGTGCAGAAGCCGTAACGTTGGAAGACGATATCCTGAGTGAGATCGACGAGATCCACGCAGATATTCCGAACCCGGCCCCGTAAGGCCGCAGGAAAGACCGCACGCGGTCTTTGACGAGGGTCCGATGAGACTATTTGTCGCTATACCTGTCCCTGAAAATATTCGTACGTCGTTGCTGTCGATTTCGTCGGGAATTCGCGGTGCGCGCTGGGTGCGGCCAGAAGGTATGCATATCACATTGTTCTTCGCGGGGGAGGTCGACCGCGCGCAGGCAAACGACTTGGATGCAGAGCTTGAGTCCGTGCACATGCTGCCGTTCGAGCTTGAGTGCCGCTCGCTTGGGTATTTTGAGCGCGGCCAGCGAATCAAATCGGTGTGGGCCGGTATCGAGTCCTCAGACGCGCTGATCTATCTGCAGGACAGGGTTGAAGCGGCGGCGGTGCGGGCAGGGCTCGCGCGCGAAACCCGTAAGTATAAGCCGCACATTACATTGGCTCGCCTAAAGCATGGCCGCGCCGAAGATGTTGGGCCTTGGATCGGTGCGCACGATCCGGTGCTGCTGCCGCCGTTTGTGGTTGATGCGTTCACGCTGTATCAATCTCACCTGGCCCGTGAAGGCGCGATGTATGAACCGATGGTCGATTATCTCTTGCGTTAAATTCCGCGGGCTTAAGTGTACTTTAGTACACTCGGCAATTGCGTCATGTCATCGATGACGATATCCGCCCCTGCTTTGCGCAGCGGCTCGGCATCGGCTGGGGAGCAATGCGACGCGCCTATGTAAGCAATCGCACGCATGCCGGCGCGTTTCGCGGCTTCGATGCCGAGCGCGGTATCTTCGATGACGACGCACGCGCTCGACTCGACGTTCATGCGCGCGGCCGCCAGAAAAAATAAATCCGGTGCCGGTTTTGGTTTATCGACATCGACCGCCGAAAACATGCGGCCATCAAAATGATGGATCAGCCCGGTCGTCTGAAGGTTGCGTTTGATCTTATCGGGGCTGCCTGAAGACGCCACGCATTTTTCGATGTCTTGCAAGTGAATCAAGGTCTCGGCGATGCCGGGGACGGGCTTCAGGTCATTCTTAAACGCTTCGATGTCGCGCGCGCGGAGCGTCGCTTCGAAATCTTCGGGTAAGTCGACGCCGGCGTCTTGGACCATTTTGATCACGCCTGGGATCGTGCGGCCCAAAAACTGAGCGCGACTTTCTGCAGCCGTGACGGGATAGCCAAATCGGCTGAGGTGGGCGGCCAGCACACGATTGGCGATGATCTCGCTATCCACTAAAACGCCGTCGCAGTCGAAAATGATCAGCATTTGAATTGTCTTTATGTATGCAGGGAGGAGTCAGGTGCGCGGTGGGATGCGCGGTCGGTCATGTGTCGATGTTTGGATGATGATAGCGAATGTGTCCAAGTAATCCTTTGGCGCCGGCCGTCACCAGATCGAAGACGTCGTTAAATCCGTCGGGGCCGCCATAGTACGGATCGGGTACTTCGCTACGTCCTTCTTCGGGCGCGAATTTGAGGAACAGATGCATTTTGTCCAAATGCGGGGCTGGGCACATCCGCTGTAGATCGGCTATGTTTTGCCGATCCATGGCGAGGATGTAATCAAAGGCCGCGAAATCATCAGGGTCAACGGCGCGCCCGCGCAAGTCGTCTAAAACGATACCGCGACGTTTTGCCTCGGAACGCGCGCGGCTATCAGGCGGTTTGCCGATATGCCAACTGCCGGTGCCGCACGAATCGGTCTCGATTACGTCGTCAAGACCCTCCCGCTGTACCAAGTCGCGGAACACGCCTTCCGCAGTTGGCGAGCGACAGATGTTGCCAAGACAAACGAACAGCACGCGGATCATCGGGCTTCCCTTGATAGGACCTGGGTTTTTGTGACTTCCTTAGACTTTGATTATCATGACCTCATGGCCGGGGGGCAAGCGGCGAAGCGAAAAGGAACGCAGGCGATGCAGGGTATCGACACATCAAAGCCGATTGTGGTGTTGACCGGCGCCGGCATTTCCAAGGAATCCGGGTTGGATACGTTTCGCGATGCCGATGGGATTTGGTCGAAGGTACGGATTGAAGATGTGGCGACGCCCGAAGCCTTCGCTCGCGATCCGGATCGGGTGCAGGCATTTTATAATGCCAGACGTCAGGGCCTTTTGGATGCCAACGTGGCGGCGAACTCGGCGCACGAAGCACTGGCCACGTTGGAACGGCATTGGCCTGCCGGCGTGTTACTGGTGACACAAAATATTGATGATCTGCACGAACGTGCCGGCAGCCGATTTCTGATTCATATGCATGGTGAGTTATTGAAGGCGCGCTGTGGTGCGTGCGGCGACATTATGACGTGTCGGGGTGATCTTTCGCGCGCGGACCGATGTATCGCATGTGACGTGCTTGGCCAGTTGCGTCCGCATGTGGTGTGGTTCGGAGAGATGCCGCTTGAGCTGGACCGTATCGAAGATGCGCTGATGGGGTGCGGCTTGTTTATCTCCATCGGCACGTCCGGCAATGTCTATCCGGCGGCGGGCTTTGTTGAAACGGTGCGTCAATCTGGTATCGGACGCAGTATCGAGTTGAACTTGGAGCCGTCGGTGGGTGCAAGCGCGTTCGATGAAGCCAAGTACGGTCCCGCGAGCGAAATCGTTCCTGCTTATGTGGAAGACTTGATGGCTCAGTTATAGAGGTTAAGACGCCAGGCGCACGCCGTCATACCGGCTGAGGCCGTTTTGATCGATCATCGCGCGCAGTCGCTTTTCGTATTTGCCGGGAATCTCCGAGTACGACGATAGATAATTTGTCAGCGGGCGTCCGGCGGGAAGCCCACCGTCTGCGCGCATTTTTGCACGGGCATCGCGGAGTTTTTTATAAGCGCCGTGGGTGTTCAAATTTGCGATGTACACGCGCACGCTATGGCTAATATTTTTGAAAGTCATGACTTTGAAACCTTCGGCGTGCCGCGGCTCAATGCCCGGCACGTCAGGATCGTAGGTGCGCATGCCGAAATAATTGTTGCCCCTGCGCGCAAACCGCGACGAACCCCAGCCACTTTCAAGGGCGGCTTGCGCCAATACCAACGATGCCGGCACGATATCCACGTGCTTGAGAAGAGTGTCTATGTCGCCGACTTCGACATCGTATTTTTCATAGAGCGCCGCTGAGATATCTCCTGGATCTTTGATAATTTTCTCGCGATCTGCACGAATACGGTCATTCTCTCGGGCAATGATCGGCAGCAGAATTTTGAAGAAGGTGGCTTTTTTCTTGTCGACGTCTTGGATGCGCCCAAGATCGACCCTTATCGCTTTGACGAAGATGCGGGGCACCAGTTTTTGGTCTGCCACTTCAGCCAATGAATAATCCAGACCGCGATGAATTTCCTTCGCCGCTAATGGTGGCAAAGATGCGGTTTCAATCGACGCATTAGTGGTTTCAACGCCATCGCCGTTGATCAGTGAGAAATAAAGAGCAATCGCGATGACAATCGCACCGGTGATGCCGATTACCGTATAAGTGCGTTTGACGCGTGATCCGTCATCGTGAGACTCCATGAGCACGAACTTCCAGTTTATTGTTTCATGTTGTGTCAATTATATGGGGACGCGCGGCTATGATTCAAACCGTCGAGACATTATCGGCGTTGTTAACGCGGGTGCGCCAATGCGACGTGTGTGCGCAGCATTTGCCGCTGGGACCGCGCCCGGTGGTCCGCGCTGCGATCTCGGCGAAGGTGCTGATCATCGGCCAAGCGCCCGGCACCAAGGTGCACGAAACGGGTATTCCTTGGAACGATCAATCTGGGGTGCGTCTGCGTGACTGGCTGGATTTAAGCGCCGCTGAATTTTATGACGTCGCGAATATTGCGATCGTACCGACCGGGTTTTGTTATCCGGGCCGCGATCTGAAGGGCGGGGACATGCCGCCCAGACCTGAATGTGCGCCAATGTGGCATGCGCCGATCTTTTCGCACCTTAAGAACGTTGAATTGACCTTATTGGTCGGTATGTATGCGCAAAAGACCGTGCTCGGTCCAAAAATGCTTCGCACTATGACGGAAACAATCCGCGCGTGGCGGTCGTTTCAGCCGAATATTCTGCCTTTACCTCATCCAAGTTGGCGGACCCTGCATTGGGCGCGCAAGAACCCGTGGTTTGAGGCCGAGGTGTTGCCGGCGCTGAAAACCCGTATCCATGCGGTTTTGGCCACCGGTAATACTTGACAGCGCCACCATACGGCCTGAAAGTTGCGTCAAATAAGCTCATGCAAATGATCATGATGTTTTTTATAACTTTTTGGATCATGGATTTTGAGCATCAGGCGTGGGTTCGCCGCGCTTTTGGAGTGTCGCCGTCGGCGGGTATGAAAATCAGGTATAAGACCCAAGTTTGAGCCGGGGGGCGCTATGCATATCATCACCGACAATGATTTGTTTCACCGTCTTGCCTTTGATAACCCGTGGTGGGAGTTTAAGGAGACGACGCGCGTCGCCTTCAAAAACCCGCCGAAACGTGTGTTTTTCCCGGCCTTTTTTTCCCGCGTTATGGGGGCAGGGTTGGGTAATGTGTTGGTGCTTGCGGGTCCGCTTCGGGCCGGCAAGACCGTCATGCTCCGGCAAATGGTCGCACAACTTATCGAGCGGGGCGTTAAGCCGACCAATGTTTTGTATTGCTCGCTGACCACGCCCAGCTACACCGCCGCCGATCTGTCAACATTGTTCGAGATGTTCTGCCGCCGCTACCGGCATGGCCCGGACGCCGAGCTTTATGTATTTTTTGACGAAGTGCAGTACGCCCGTGATTGGGAAAAGCAGTTATTGACGCTGGCGAAGATGCGCCCGTACGCGAAAATCGTCGGCGCCGTATCGTCGTCAGCCCCGGCGATCACCAGCGGCGGCAAAACTATGGACGGCAAGATCGAAACCTTCGTGCTGCCGCCACTGACGTTTTTGGAATTCCTGCGCTTTCGAGGTTCCGAAGAAAAACTGTTCGGCGCACCTGGCGAAGACGTCACAAAAGGCGCAATGACCTTGCAGCAAGGTGCGTTGCCGGCGCTCAATCAAGAATTCCAACGCTATGTTAATTTCGGCGGGTTCTTGGAAGGCATTTTATCCGGCAAGGACGGTGTGCCGGCACCAGCGTTCGTGCGGGACGGTGTTGCAGACCGGGTACTGCATAAAGATTTGGCCTCGCTTGCCGGCGTCAATGATTCCCAAGAACTGAATCGATTGTTCAGCTTGCTGGCTTTCAACACGGCGCGTGAGTTGTCGATGGACGACCTCGCCAAAGCCACCAGCATTGCGAAGAACACGCTGCGGAAATATCTCGATTATCTCGAACAGGCGTTTTTGATTCGGCGTATCAATCGCGTTGACCGGGACGGTCAACGGTTCCAGCGGCAAGTGTTTTTCAAAGCGTATTTGACCAGCCCGTGTTTGTACGCGGCGCTGTTCGCACCGGTACCGCCGTCCGATCAGTTATTCCAGCGCTTGGCCGAAACCGCGTTGGTGTCGCAGTGGCTGGGCTCGCGGGCGATAGATAATTTGTATTACGCGAGTTGGCGGAATGGGACGGTGGATTTACTCAGCTTGCATCCGGAGACCGGCAAGCCCGATCACGTCTATGACTTGGATTGGCAGAACACGTATGTCCGCACCGACAAACGCCCAGACCAGATGGTAAATTTTGTGAAGGAAAATAACCCGGCTGCCACGGCGTACGTATTGACCGGCAGCTCAGCCAGAACTGCGAGCATGAAAGGTGTCGACATGACGTTGGCACCGATCGCGCTTTATACGTATTGGATCGAGCGCGACCCGACTCTGCGCGCATTCCACAAGGCCGTCGCGTAATCAAAATCGATTTTTGAAACGGGATTAGGCGGCGCGACCACGCCCTGCATTAGACTGCGGCTTGAACAGGGCAACGATTTGTTCGGCGTTAATGCCAAGCACAAACCCGGCAACCCCAAAGCAAAGAAACATCAAAGCGCCCCCAATGGCGGCGACACTAGCGTTCAATGAAAAGAGCACGGCGCAGCTAATGGCGCCAATCAGCAACAGCCCAGATACGAAGTAAATGACACCCTTAAAAATGGCCACCACACGCTCCCAATTTTTTGGTTAATAGAAGCATGGCGTAGATAGGTTCAGAGGTCAATCTGTATGGCTAATCCGTTGTTTGTGAATGATTTATGGACTTTTATCCAGATTCTAATGGTGGATTTTATTTCTCTCGTCCGAGCAGTCTAAGTCGCAGCGCGTTCAGGCGGATGAAGCCGGCGGCGTCGCGCTGGTCATAAACATCGTCTTCTTCGAACGTCACCATGGCTTCGTCATACAACGAATGCGGCGATTTCCGACCGGTGATGATGACGTTACCCTTATACAGCTTGAGCCGGACAGTGCCGGTCACCCGCTTAGACGCATGGTCAATGGCGGCTTGAAGCATTTCACGCTCAGGCGCGAACCAAAAGCCGTTGTAGACGAGCTCGGCGTAGCGCGGCATCAATTCGTCTTTGGTGTGCATGGCACCACGCTCCAGCGTGATGCTCTCCATGGCGCGGTGCGCATGGAACAGCACAGTGCCGCCGGGCGTCTCATAGACGCCGCGCGATTTCATGCCGATAAAGCGGTTCTCGACGATGTCGATACAGCCGATGCCGTTGCGTCCGCCCAACACGTTGAGTTTTTCCAACAACGTGGCCGGGCTCATCTTTTCGCCGTTCACCGCGACCGGATTGCCGTGTTCGAAATCAATGGTGGCCTCTTCGGGGGTATCCGGCGCCGCCATTGGCGTCACCATCCGCGTCAAGATCAGGTCATAGTCCGGCTCTACCCAAGGGTCTTCGAGGATTTTACCTTCGGACGAGATGTGCAACAGGTTGGCGTCCTGGCTGAACGGTGCTTCGCCGCGCTTGTCTTTCGGGACCGGGATTTGATGCTGTTCGGCATACGCGATTAGCTTGGTGCGGGAGTTCAAGTCCCATTCCCGCCAAGGTGCGATGATTTTGATGTTCGGCTCTAGCGCATAATACGCGAGCTCGAAACGGACTTGATCGTTGCCTTTGCCGGTGGCGCCGTGGGCAACGGCGTCTGCGCCGGTTTCCCTCGCGATCTCAATCTGGCGCTTTGAAATCAGTGGCCGTGCGACTGAGGTGCCCAGCAAGTAAGTGCCTTCATAAATCGCCCCGGCACGAAACACCGGGAAGACATAATCGCGAACGAATTCTTCGCGGAGGTCTTCGACATAAATGTCTTTGATCCCCATCATCTCGGCTTTTTTGCGCGCCGGCTCCAGTTCTTCGCCTTGGCCCAAATCCGCGGTAAACGTCACCACTTCGCAATCGTAGGCATCTTGCAGCCAACGCAGAATGACGGACGTATCCAAACCACCGGAATAGGCGAGAACGACTTTATTGATTTTTTTGCTCATGGGTGCGCGCTTTCATCGGTAAGGGAGCCAAAGCGCGGGCAGTATAGGCATACGTCCCGCAACGTAAAGCGGCGAGCGACTTTTTGACTTAAGCGGTTGCGGCGTTCTTCGCCTGGATGCGCTCAGTGCCGGCCAAGACCTCTTCGACCATCTGGCGTTGGCGCGCGCCCATGAAAGCGAGATCGTGTTCGGTCAGGCCCATGTCCAACAATAGCTCGCGCCGCGCATCACTAAGCACGGGGGCTTCGGATTTGGGGGTGCCGCCGATATAAACCGTCGTGGACATTTCACGCTCCATATCCTGTTGGTTGGAGCTTTATTGAGCCTGACGGCGGTTTATATCCGGTTAATGCGAGACGAACTCCATGATGCGGGCTGGTCCGTATCATTTAAAATGCGGCAAACTTTACCCAGTTTCGTCCTTTTTGTGCCCAGTGGTGGTCGACGTATCATCGGTCTGCTGGGACGCTTGATCCAACGCCTGCATCAACACAACACCCTCTCCGAGGCCCCCCGGCATGGCACGCATTAGGCCGGCCAAGCCGGACGGATTGGCGTTCGAGAGCGCGCCGTCCGCGTGTTCGGAAACCTCCATTGCGTCTTCAGCGGCAAGGCGCTTCTGGATTTCCTGGGCGATCATTTTTTCAATGCGATTGCGTTGATCGGGCGGCATGTTGGACAATTCATCTTCGCCAAGTCCCATTGCTGCCAGGATTTTTTCGCGGAGCTCTTCCATTTTTTTGGCATGGATATCTTCGGCGTAAGCACCGAAACCTAGTTCGTTGATCTCGTCCAAGGTTTTGCGAAAGTCACTTTTCCAGGCGGGTTCTTCGTCCATCTTAACCGATGATTCGATGTCCGCCTGTGATGCCGTCGGCGTCATCATCTTTTGCGTGAATTGCCCGGCCGTGGGAGCTGGCGGTGCCATCGTGCCGCCGAATTTGTTGTCCATAATGACGTCTCCTGCTTTGATGCCTGAATATATCGAAGCAAAAAGCACACCAGTTCGGACTCACTTTTTTGGAATGGGGCGATATAGGTGAGGTGCGATGCCTCAGTCGTTGATGCTGACGCTGAGCTTTTCTTCGTAAAACGCGATGTGCCCGGAAATTTCGGCGACGCCTTCAATCGGCTCGGGATAGGACCAGGCGATATCGGTTAGCGTCTTATCACCGGCCTCGGCGTGAAAATATTCGGCGTGGCCTTTGAACGGGCAATAGGTTTCGGTCTCGGATGCCTGCAATCGTTCGATCCGCACGTCGGCGGCCGGAAAATACGTGCGGGACGGATAGCCTTGTTCGTGCAAGATCACAGCGTGTGCGCTTTCCGCCAGCACCGTGTCGCCGGACGCGATGGTCACCGTCCCCGGGTGTTGCTGGATTGAGATACGGGTTTCCATGATCATGCTTCAATCGCCTTATCTTCGGCCTTATCAGAAAACTTGCGCGCCCGTTCACTCGCCGACTTCAACTGGCCACATGCGGCCATGATGTCGCGGCCACGGGGCGTGCGTACGGGCGATGAATAACCGGCGTCGTTGACGATCTCGGCGAACTTACGAATGCGGTTGTTCGACGAACACTCATAGATCGCGCCCGGCCACGGGTTGAACGGGATCAGGTTGATCTTCGCAGGAATGCCTTTGACGAGCCGCACCAGTTCGTGCGCTTCGGCATCGGAATCGTTGATGCCTGCCAGCATTACATATTCAAACGTGATGCGCCGGGCGTTCGATGACGATGGATAGTTGCGGCACGCCTCAAGCAATTCGTGGATCGGCCATTTTTTGTTGATCGGCACTAATTCGTCGCGCAAATCATCGCGCACCGCATGCAGGCTGATGGCAAGATTGACACCCAACTCTTCGCCGCAACGCTCAATTTCCGGAACGATGCCCGACGTCGACAGTGTGATCCGGCGCTTCGATAGTGCGATGCCTTCGTGGTCCATCACGATCTTCAGCGCTTTGGCGACGTTCTCGTAGTTAAATAACGGCTCGCCCATGCCCATCATGACGATGTTCGACAGCATACGCCCGCCGTCCATCGGGGTCGGCCATTCGCCGTAGCTGTCGCGCGCCGCCATGAATTGGCCGACGATCTCGCCGGCGGTCAGGTTGCGCACCATCGGCTGCGTGCCGGTGTGGCAGAAGCTACATGTCAGGGTGCAGCCGACCTGACTGGATACGCAAACGGCGCCCCGATCGGATTCAGGAATATAGACGGTCTCGACCTCTTTGCCGTCATGCAGCCGAAACAGCCACTTACGTGTTCCGTCTTCGGACGTCTGCTCGGTGGCGACGCCGGGGCGGGTGACTTTATGCGTCTTTGCGAGGCCCGCGCGGAAGTCTTTGGCGAGTGTCGTCATCTCGGCAAAGTCGGTGGCGCCCTGGTGATAGATCCAATGCCAAAGCTGTTTGGCGCGGAACGGCTTTTCGTTCATGCGCACAAGTTCAGCCGCCAGCTCGTCACGGTTGAGGCCGCACAGCTCGACGCGGGTATCGGGCTCGTTGAAAAACATCTCGTTCATGGCCGCGGGGTGTACACCCAAACGCCGCCGAGGCCAAGGGGGCAGTCAGATGTTGCCCCCAGATGGACTTTTCCAGAGCTGCCGTGTAAGGCGTAAAGATGGATATCCGCACACACAAGTGGTTCAACGTCGGCTTGCTCGGTTTGGCGCAGGTTTTTGCGCTGTCGGTCTGGTTTTCCGCCAGTGCCGTGGTGCCGAACCTGAAAGCGGCCTACGGCCTGAGCGAAGACCACGCCGCGTTGTTCACCAGCGCGGTTTCGGTCGGCTTCGTGGTCGGCACATTGGTTAGCGCCATTCTGACATTGGCCGACCGAATGGCGCCGACGCGGCTGTTTGCCATCTGTGCCGTGGTCGGGGCGGCGGCGAATGCGTTGATTTTGGTGGTGGAGCCGACATCGGCTGCGGTCGTGGTGTTGCGTTTCATCACTGGTGCGTCGCTTGCAGGCGTGTATCCGGTCGGCATGAAGCTGGCGTCCAGTTGGGCCAAAGGCGATATGGGGTTCTTGGTCGGTCTGTTGGTCGGCGCGTTGACCTTTGGCTCGGCGCTGCCGCATCTTTTTAATGTTTTAGGCGGCATTGATTGGCGCTTCACCATTGCCGCGGCGTCGGCGGCTGAATTGCTGGCGGCGATGTTCGTGTTGTTCATGCGACCGGGACCGAACTTGGCCCCAGCGGCACCGTTTCGCCCGCAAGCGGCTCTCGAAGCGTTTCGCAACAAACCGCTCAGGCTCGCCAACTTCGGCTACCTCGGCCACATGTGGGAACTTTATGCGATGTGGGCCTGGATCGGCGTCTTTTTGACGCAAAGCTTTATCGTCGCCGGTGCATCCGACCCTGTGTTGTGGGCCGGGCTCGCAACATTTGCGGTGATCGCATCCGGCGGTGTCGGCTCGCTACTCGGCGGCATTTTTGCCGACCGACTGGGCCGCACCACCTTGACCATATTGGCGATGGGCATCAGCGGTATATGTGCGGCAACCAGCGGGTTTTATTTCGGTGCAGCGCCGGTGCTGGTGATCGTGATTTGTTTGGTTTGGGGCGTCACCGTGGTTGCGGATTCGGCGCAATTTTCATCGTGTGTAATCGAACTCTCCGATCCCAATTACGTCGGCACCATGTTGACCATCCAAACCTCGACCGGGTTTTTGCTGACGTTATTGACGATCCATTTGGTGCCGGCGTTCGCCGCCCACGTCGGCTGGCAGTGGGCGTTGGTGCCGTTGGCCATCGGCCCGTTCTTGGGTGTCTTGGCAATGGCGCGGCTGCGCGCACATCCGGCAAGTTTAAAACTCGCGAACGGCCATCGGTGACGTTTATCCCGTCGCCAATATCGCGACCCCGCCCATGATGATGACGGCCCAGCCAAGCCTTCGCTTCAGATCGCCTTCGCCCAAAATAATGCTGCCCATCAACACGGTCAGCAGAACGCTGCTTTCGCGTAACGGTGCGATATAGACGACCGGCGTAAACGTCATCGCATACAAGACCAAGATATAGGCGAGCGGGCTGAGTGCTGCGACAACAAACACGGGAAGTCGATGATCGCGCCAATGCATTTTGACCTGATCGGCACGTTTGATGGCAACCGGGGTCATGATGATCATGCGAATAAAGATCGATGCGTAATCCAACAACAGCGGTGGGATCATGATGGTGGCGACCGCATGCGCATCCCACACCGTATAGGCACCGATAAAAGTCCCGGACCCTAATCCGAACGCCAGCGAGCTTTTTAGATTGCTGGCGCGTTTCGAAAAGCCCCCGGTCAGGCTGACCACACCGAAAATGATCAAAGCAGCACCCAAGGCAACCTGTAGGGTGATAAGTTCGCCTAAAAAGAGGACTGCGAATGATACCGAGAGCACCGGTCCGGTGGCGCGTGCCGTCGGATAAACCAAAGACAAATCACCGTTGCGGTAGCCTGCTTGCAGCAGCAAGAAATAGCCGATGTGCAGCACCGAGCTACCGACAATAAAGACAAGCTCGATCCAGCCAAAACTGGGGGCTTCTTGAATGAAAATATAGATCGCGGCGGGCAGATAAAGCACACAGGCAACGAGTGAGAACAGCCAGACAAGCTCTGGTCCACCGTTGATTTTTTTGACGTAGAAATTCCACGTTGCATGACAGAACGCGGCAGCCAAGACGAGCGAGAATGCGAGAAGGGACAACAATCACCCGCCGATCATGCGCGAGAGCTAGCGCGATATAATATGTATATCTTGGCTGCGCGTCTACGCAGCCACAAGAGCGTTAGATATCGGGCGCGTCGATGCCGTTTTGCAGGCACGTGGCGACCAAAGTGTTGCGCAGTAAGCATGCAATGGTCATCGGGCCGACGCCGCCCGGTACCGGTGTGATGGCGCCGGCGACCGCTTTGGCTTCGGCAAAATCGACATCGCCGACCAGCTTGGTTTTGCCGTCGCCTTTTTCGGGTGCCGGCACGCGGTTGATGCCGACGTCGATGACGACGGCGCCCGGCTTGATCCAATCGCCTTTGACCATTTCGGGGCGACCGACGGCGGCGACCAGGATATCGGCTTCGCTGCAACGCTGAGCCAAGTCTTCGGTGCGTGAATGGGCAATGCTGACGGTGCAGCTTTCGGCCAAAAGCAATGCCGCCATCGGCTTACCGACAATGTTGGAGCGCCCGAGCACCAGTGCCCGTTTGCCCGACAGCGATCCCAAATAATCTTTCAGCATCAAGATGCAGCCGTAGGGCGTACACGGCACCAGCGCGGTTTGACCGGTCCAAAGCCGACCGACATTGATCACGTGAAACCCGTCGACGTCTTTGTCCGGATCAATCGTGGCCAGCACTTTACTCTCATCGATATGCTTCGGCAGCGGCAGTTGCACCAAAATGCCGTTGCAGGCGGAATCCGCGTTCAGGCTTTCGATCAGCGTTAAAAGCTCGGCTTCGGGCGTGCCCGCGTCTAAGCGGTGGGTTACTGAATTCATGCCGGCTTCTTCGGTCTGTGTACCTTTGTTGCGAACATAAACCTGGCTCGCCGGGTCTTCGCCGACCAAGATCACGGTCAGCGTCGGCGTCAGACCGTGGGCGGCTTTGATGCGGGCGACTTCTGCGCCGACGCGGGTGCGAAGATCAGCTGCAAAGGCTTTTCCGTCGATGATGTGTGCTTCGCTCATGCCGTTCTCTCCCAATTATTTTTGCGTCAATATTTCGCCCAGACGGGTCGCTAAGTCTTGATCGCCGCCCCGGATCAGAATCGTCTTGGTGCGTTGTGTCGCACCCCGCACGACCTCGATATCCGATTTGCGAAGCTTCCATGATTTCGCCAACAGCGCGATCACGGCGGCGTTGGCATTACCTTTCTCGGGAACGGCCGTGACTGCCACCTTCAAGACGCCGCTTCCTTGCCCGTCAGCGACCACATCGCCGATAGCGTTGCGGGCAGCTTTCGGCGTGACCCGAGTTTGCAGGTGGAGGCCGTCGTCAACGAGCGAAAAAAAGCTCGGCAGATCAGCCAAGCCGGATCGCGAGCCTGGCAATCACATCCTTCACGAACCACAGCAGCAAGATCAGAATCACGGGCGAGATATCGACGCCGCCAAGGTCCGGTAAGACGCGGCGAATCCGCCCCAACAGCGGCTCCGTCAGGCGCGTTATGACCTCATAGATCATGCGCACGAATTGGTTGGACAGGTTGACCACATTGAACGCGATCAACCAGCTCATGATCACGCCGATGATCAGAACCCACGTATAAAGATCAATCAGATGGTAAAGCAACCTCAGCGCCGGACCGGCAACAACGTCCATGATGACTCCTTAAACGACACGCGTGCCCGGCACGCAGAAAAGCGATGTAATCGTATCTTCAAAGTAATTGCGTGTGGCGCCGGGCGCAAGCGTCGGGGATCTGAACGCCTACCCGCAATCATGATGACAGCGCGCACGGCCAAATTGAGTATTCCAGCCGGGCTTCCAACCTAAAACGCCGATACGGTTTGATGCGAGGCCTTAGCTCAGTTGGGAGAGGGTCGCGTTCGCAATGCAAAGGCCAGGGGTTCGATTCCCCTCGGCTTCACTATTTTCTTCGCTGCGGCATAATTTTCTCTTTGGGCGGAAAGCTGAACTGCAAGTGGGTGACCCCTTGCACCGAATACGCGTGGATCGGTTAGAAAATAGTGTGTTTACATTGATGTTTTGAAAATAAGCGGCGTTGGGGTTTTGTGCCAAGGCTCAGTGTTCGCTGATAAATAGTAAGTGCGCCTCTAATACTCATGCTCAATCGTCACTGAATCCTTCTTGGAGGAACTGAACTCAATCCACAATAGGAGCAATTTTGAACTCAATTGGACTAGGAAATATTCACTACACGTATTAAATGACTGAACCTAATCCAATTGAAGGTGCCAACTTCGTGATATTTTAATTTGAGGGTGCGAACTAAAACTAAAGTATTCGAATTCATAATCAGGTGGCGAAATGAGTCAAAATTTACAAAGCAATACTAAGTCTAAGGTAGATGATCGCGATTCCCTGCACGTTCTTCCTCTTTCCGCGCTCAATATAGATACTAAAGCCTTAAGGGACGCTCGCCTCATAAAGAACAATCGAATTAGAACAACCGTTGAATTATTTCGCGGTGACGATATCGGTAGTGGGCAAATGGAAATTGAACATCTGCACTCCGAATTTGGATGGAATGTTGCAGACCCGCCGCGCGATTTGGTGCTCTTTCGAAAGCTTGCGCCACTGCCAAGCTTCGATGTTTATAGCTTGCGTATATCGCTTCGAGAGTTGGGCATTGAAGTAAATGATTTATCTGCTCTTCAGCTTTCAGACCAAAAGAAAGCTGAATTGGGTAAATACATGAAGGCTTTCACCGAGCCTTTAATTGCAAAAATTTATGGTGGCGAAAATTTACAACTCGACAGTTTTGATGACGTATTATCTTTGTTCTCCGATCCGGACGTCACAAAAGTTCGTGCGCGCCTCGACGCGTTGGCGAAGGAACTCAAAATAGGTTTAATGGATGTTCCACATTTCCTAGAGGATTTTGGAGATGTCTTTTTGTCGCTCTCATATTATCGCAGCTGCATGGATCAAGTTGAGCCTATTGTCGATGAATTTTCAGAATCAATTGAAGATTTGAAAAAAAGCTATCAGTTCAAAAACAATGCCTCATTGATGAGCACATGTGATGCTATTGAAACTTCAATCATAAATCTCCTCACCGCTATTGGAGGGCGTTTAGAGACATTTGAGCGAAATACCGAGCATATGTGGGAGGACTTGAGCGCAGAAAAATTCAATGAAGTTAAAAATCACATCCAGAGTTATCACAAGGTAATTGGTGGGTCACTTTGCGCGCTCACCGTCAAGATGGATGCTTGGTCTTATCAATTCCCAAATAGGGATGTCGGCGGGCCGACGAGACGCTCAGAATTTATCATGTCTGAAATGAAAGAGGGCTTGGATCGCATTCGCGATATTCAAGCAGCCGCATAACATTTTAAAACTTCAGGATTCGAGATGTCGGACAACGAGAGCGAAATCCCAGACCAAATAGTTTTTCAAAGTAAATTATTTACTTCTGTTGATGGCATCTACTTTTTTAAAGATGACATCAATGGAGACGCCTTGATGTCTATGCCTTTGGGTAATAAAAAAGCGAATATCACACTTTCGACTTTAAAGGGTGAGCTGCAGTTATCTGACGATGCACCCGATGTAAAAATGTTATGCCTTGTGCAAGACGCACTTGAATATGTGCAATCCTTAAAAGTCGGCGACGAATTTCCAAGCGAAATGAAAACCGGTACAGCTTCGTGGGAAGTGAGTGAAAAACATTTAGCCGTTGCGAAAGCGCGACTATCGCTTCAACTGGTCTCGTGGATGTCAGGGGATGAAGAAGTCGTTCATGATGCAACACAGTTGCAAATGATTTCAAATGATCCGTCGATGAAAGAAAAGATCAATGCTGCTTTCGGTGAAGCGGCTGAAAAACTTGGCATTGACCGCGAAAACCGTGAAGAGGTTGTCAGTTTACTTGATGGCATCGGCACCGAGTTGTCTTACGTCGAGGCACTTCGAGAGAAGTTTGAGTATATTTCGGTTGTCGAGGCGCGTATCGCAGACCTTCGTGAAATCTATCGATCAGATCAAGCGATGACGGAGACCATTACTCAAGTGCAAAAGCTGTGTAGCATTCCGATGACTCAATTTAGGAACCAGTTTGATGAAATAGATGCTCAAACGGGTGAGATTATTGCGGTCCTTAAGAATATGGCATCACAAGTGAAATATATCAGAAACGTCAGGAACGAGCTTTTTAGACGTATTTGGGCATGGAACGACATTGCTGAAAGCTGGACACGCACGCCGGCAAAGCGCTCAAGGCAATGTGAAATCCTTTTGCAGGAAACCTATCGTTTCCTTGCGCAGCGCTTTCTTCCGCAAAAAGAATGGGAACTGTTTTCAAAGTCTCAGGAAAACACCCGGAAAAACGCTGCAGAAAACGTATGGGCTTAATATAAAAACAGCCGCGCGAACCTGCGCCTTTTAATCGAGGGCACGCCAAGGCCATTCGCAGCGCATGCGGTCCAATCTTTCATCTTCAGTTTTTAGTCAAATATAGCCGTTCATTGACTACGACCCCGACGTCATCCGACAATACGCGCCCGAACACATTGACTGGTCTTGCAATGGTTTCATCGCGCACGCTCATGAAGATTGCACTCGTAATCGCCATGGTTTCGTTAAATGCCGCGTGTGGCGCGCTTAATGTCGACGATACAGATTCGACTTATTTAGAGTTTAAAGAGCTTTGTCGTACGAAGGCAGGGACGCGTATTTATAAAACATTTGAGAATGTCCCAGGTTATTTCAATACGACTTCGTACGGTTACTGCTTCCACTGCAAGTCGCAATTTATCGAATCTGGCTATCAATTTGTCGAAACCCAGTTTCCCAAGGGTGTCTCCACCAGACATCTTGCAGATATGTACGTCACAACGCCGGGCGCGTATAGGTATTCAGCGCAATATTCCACGCATCCAGGATGCAAAAGGTATTTCGATCAGGAAAGCGGGAAGGTTCTTCATAGATCAACTGTGTCAAAGTTCGGCGCAAAAATCCCTTGTGTTGCCGTAACGCCAATCGATTCATTCATATCGAAATATCGCGTTTACCGAGAATCAATTGGAAAGATAGGCCATGGCGAGCCTGGAAAGATTGCAATGTCAAAAATAGAATTTTCAAATTTAGACGGTAGCCGCGTATACGCTGAGCATCACTGGTTCACCTATATCCCGAAGGGTGCGTTCCGAACTTTAGTTGGGAGGTATAAATATTTAGGATGCCCTGCAAAGGGTGACGCTGATTTTTTCCCGCCAAGGGTTACTGAAATATTTAAACCAAGTAAAAGCTTGGTCGTGGGGGGTGTTAAATGACCCTCGTGATCTGCCCCTGAAAACGGGATCGTTTTCAGGGGCAGATCATATTCGCAATGCGAAGGTCAGGGGAGGGGTGATTCCCTTCGGCGCCATCAATTTTTTTACGTGTAATCCACAAAAGCCATCCCCATTGATCTAGATCAAATACGTGGCTAGGGCTCGCACTTATTGTGTGCAACAATGGCGTGCCTTTGGGGGGCGCATGATTTCCATTTTGTGGGGAAGAGACGATGAGACTAATCACCTTACTGCCACTCGGACTAGGGGGCCTTTTGGGGCTCTATCTGTCTGCGGGCGCAGTCGATACGACAATTTATTTGCATGGCCTGTTATTGGCGCTGTTTTGCGGCGTTGGTATTTTTTGGGTGATGAGCCGTGACGGTGATTCCGGTCGCCCCGCAAGCCCGAACGCGCCTGTCGATTATAACGACGGCGTCATTCGTGCCGGCGTCATTGCGACGACGTTTTGGGGTGTGATCGGCTTTACGGTCGGCCTCGTGATCGCACTGCAGTTGGCGTTTCCGGTTCTTAACCTTGATCTGCAATGGACCACGTTCGGTCGGCTCCGGCCCCTCCACACGTCAGCGGTGATTTTTGCGTTCGGCGGTAACGCGCTGATGATGACGTCGTTCCACGTGGTGCAGCGGACATGCCGTGCTCGGCTTGCCGGTGGTTTCGCGCCCTGGTTCGTGTTTTGGGGCTACCAACTGTTTATTGTATTGGCGGCGACGGGCTATGTCTTCGGCGTCACCCAAGGTAAAGAATATGCCGAACCTGAATGGTACGTCGATTTATGGCTCACCATCGTTTGGGTGACCTATCTTTTGGTGTTCTTAGGCACGCTTTGGAAGCGCAAAGAGCCGCATATCTATGTTGCGAACTGGTTCTATCTGGCCTTCATCATCACCATCGCGATCTTGCACATCGTCAATAACCTGGCGCTACCGGTCAGCTGGTTCGGTGCCAAGTCATATCCTGTGTTCGCCGGCGTTCAAGATGCCCTGACGCAATGGTGGTACGGCCATAATGCGGTCGGCTTCTTCCTCACCGCAGGCTTCCTCGGCATCATGTATTACTATGTACCGAAGCAGGCGAACCGCCCGGTGTATTCGTACCGGCTGTCGATTGTGCACTTCTGGTCGCTGATCTTCCTCTACATCTGGGCCGGTCCGCACCACTTGCATTACACCGCGTTGCCGGACTGGGCGCAGACCTTGGGCATGACGTTTTCGATCATGCTGTGGATGCCGAGTTGGGGTGGCATGATCAACGGTTTGATGACGCTGTCGGGTGCTTGGGACAAGCTGCGCACCGACCCGGTGTTGCGGATGATGGCGATCTCCATCGCATTCTATGGCATGTCGACGTTCGAAGGCCCGTTGATGAGCATCAAGGCGGTCAATTCGCTCAGCCATTATACGGACTGGACCATCGGTCACGTGCACTCCGGTGCGTTGGGTTGGGTCGGTATGGTCAGCTTTGGTGCGATCTATTTCTTGGCGCCGAAAATGTGGAACCGTGAAAAATTGTATTCGCTACGCTTGGTATCGATGCACTTTTGGTTGGCGACGCTGGGCATCGCACTCTATGCGGCGGCGATGTGGGTCAGCGGTATTCTGCAGGGCTTGATGTGGCGCTCGTACGATTCGCTCGGCTTCCTCGAGTACTCGTTCGCCGAGACCGTGGACGCCATGCATCCGTTCTATGTCATCCGCGCTTTGGGCGGGGGGATGTATGTGCTGGGTGCGGTGATCATGGCCTACAACGTCTACCGCACGACGCGCGGTGATGTGCGTTCAGAAAAACCATATGTCGAAGCTCTCGCGCACACGGCGCGGGCTTAAAGGAGATCGAGACATGTTTGATCACGGAAAATTTGAGCGTAACTCGATCTTGCTGGTTGTCGGCATCATCGTTGTCGTCTCGGTCGGCGGCATCGTTGAAATTGCGCCGCTGTTCTATCTGGAGAGCACGATTGAAAAGGTCAAAGGGATGCGGCCGTATACGCCGCTGGAGTTGGCCGGGCGGAATATTTACATCCGCGAAGGCTGCTACAACTGCCATAGCCAGATGGTGCGTCCGTTCAGAGACGAGTTGGAACGCTATGGCCACTATTCGCTGGCCGCAGAAAGTATGTACGACCACCCGTTCCAGTGGGGCTCCAAACGCACGGGGCCAGATCTCGCACGGGTCGGCGGCAAGTATTCCGACGATTGGCACCGGACGCATTTGATCAATCCGCGGGCTCTCGTGCCGGAAAGCGTTATGCCTGGCTATCCGTTCTTGTTGGATGCCGAAGCCCGCATTCATGACATTGCCGATCACCTGAAAGCCAACGCGGCGATCGGTGTGCCATACACAGCCGAGATGATTGAAGTCGCGGTGGCCGACATGAAAGCGCAAGTTGATCCGGACTCGGACGGCGCCGATGGCGTTATGGAACGTTACCCCGGTGCCAACGTCCGCGACTTTGACGGCAATCCAGGCACGCCGAGCGAGCTTGATGCGCTGATCGCTTACCTGCAGGTGCTGGGCACGATGGTCGATTTCTCGACCTACGATGCCGAAGCCAACTATCGCTAAGGAGTCGAACATGGATTACGCAACAGTCGCATCGTTCGCCCAGACGTGGGGGCTTGTCTACATGGTGGCGCTGTTTGTCGGCGTGTTGATTTACGCCTTCCGTCCGAGCGCTAAGAAAAAATTCGACGCAGCGGCGCAGATGCCGTTAAGAGAGGACTGAGAAATGGCCGATAAACACATTGATGAACTTTCCGGCATCGAGACCACCGGACACGAGTGGGACGGTATTCGCGAACTGAACAACCCGCTACCGCGTTGGTGGCTGTATATCTTCATTGCCAGTGTGGTTTGGTCGATCGGCTACTATGTTGCCTACCCGGCGATTCCGTTGGTGTCGTCTTATACAAAAGGTATGCTCGGTTACAGCTCGCGCGCCGAAGTCGCGAAGTCGGTCACCGATGCGAAAGCAGCGCAGGCGGTCTACGTGACCCGCATCGCCGATGCGTCCTTAGAAGAAATCCGTACAGATCCGGAGTTGTTGGAGTTCGCGCTCGCCGGCGGTAAGTCTGCGTTCAATGTCAATTGTTCGCAATGTCACGGCAGCGGTGCACAGGGCTTTAAAGGCTACCCGAATCTGAACGATGACGAATGGCTGTGGGGCGGCGCGATGGAAGATATCCATTTCACCATTGCGCATGGTATTCGTAATAATCAGTCTGACGATGCGCGATTCTCGCAAATGCCTGCGTTTCTAAAAGACGGTATTTTGGAACGCGATCAGATCGACCAAGTTGCCGAGTTCGTGTTGTCGCTGTCCGGCCAAGCAAGCGATCCTGCTGCGGCCGAAGCCGGTCAGGTGCTGTTCGAAGAGAACTGCTTGGCGTGTCACGGTGAAGGTGGCGTTGGCATGGCGGCGTTGGGCGCGCCTGCATTGAACAATCAAATTTGGTTGTATGGCGGCGACAAAGAAACATTGGTGCAGACGATCTCGAACAGCCGCGCGGGTGTGATGCCGGCGTGGGGTAAAATTTTGTCCCCTGAAACCGTCAAGCAACTTGCGATCTACGTTCACTCATTGGGTGGTGGGCAGTAAGGGCCATTGTAGGAGCTAAAATGTCGAAGGCCGAGACTGCTGACTTAGCTGCGCCCGACGTCGTCCAACACGATGTCGAGCCGGTTAACAAGCCGGAAAACCGCACATTATATAAAGCGCGCGTCAAAATTCACCCGAAACGGGTTTGGGGGACATTTCGTAAACTCAAATGGTTGATTATGGCGCTGACGCTTGGCGTCTACTACATCACGCCTTGGATCCGATGGGACCGGGGTGCGGGTAATCCGGATCAAGCGGTGCTGATCGATTTTCCGCATAACCGGTTCTATTTCTTCTTCATCGAGATATGGCCACAAGAAGTCTATTACTTTGCCGGCATGCTGATCATGGCGGCGGTGGGTTTGTTCTTTATCACCAGTGTCGTCGGGCGTGCGTGGTGCGGGTATGCGTGCCCGCAAACCGTGTGGACGGATTTATTCATATGGGTTGAGCGCGTGGTTGAAGGTGATCGGGGTGCGCGCATTCGTTTGGACAAAGCGCCGATGTCTGTTTCAAAGGCGGCAAAACGGCTCACAAAATACGTGATCTGGCTTTTGATATCGGTGGCAACGGGCGGTGCGTGGATTTTCTATTTCGCCGACGCGCCGACGTTGGCATGGGATTTTGTGCATTTTGATGCACAGCCTATTGCGTATATGACCGTGGGCGTTTTGGCCTTCACGACGTTTGCGCTGGGTGGGCTGATGCGTGAGCAGGTCTGCACCTACATGTGCCCATGGCCACGCATTCAAGCCGCAATGATGGATGAAGAGTCGCTGACCGTGACCTATAAGGCGGACCGTGGTGAACCACGCGCCGCGTACCGGAAAGGCGAGACCTTCGATGGGCGCGGCGATTGTGTGGACTGCAAAGCTTGCGTCGTCGCCTGTCCGATGGGTATCGATATTCGTGACGGGCAGCAGTTGGAATGCATCACCTGCGCGCTCTGCATCGATGCCTGTGATAATGTGATGGAAAAAGTTGGACGGCCCCGCGGCCTGATCGATTACGACTCCGTCGCGGCGATGAACGCGCGGATTGAAGGGAAGCCTTCGAAACTGCGAATCTTCCGGGCTCGATCCATTGCCTATTTTGCGCTGTGGGCGGCGATTGGGCTGTTCATGCTGCTCGTGTTCGTTGGACGGACCGAACTCGACATCAATGTGCTCAGGGATCGCAATCCGATCTTTACGAAGTTGTCCGATGGTTCGATACAAAATGCATTTACGTTCAAAATTCTGAATAAGGCGCGCACGCCAAGGACGGTGATTTTGATCGCAACCGAGCCCGCCGGCGCCTCAATCAAAGTCGTCGGCGCAGATTACGTCGATTTCGCTGCGACACAGTCGTTCGACGTCAAGGCTGACACCCTGCAAAGCTTTCGGATTTTGGTGCGTATGCCTGCCGATCTGATTAAATCCGAGGCGACGGATTTAACTTTTACTCTTCGCGACGTCCTAACCAACGAAACGGCAGACTACGAAAGCGTGTTTCGCGCCCCAGAACGTTAATTAAGGAATACCGTGATGAGCCCCCAAACAGTCGTCCTGCCCGTAAAGCCGCCCCGTCAAATTACCGGACGCATGGTGCTGATCGGCTTCATTTTGTTCTTTGGCGTGATCTCGGTGGTGAATGGTATCTTTATGTATATGGCGCTGCATACCTGGCCTGGCCTGACCAACACGCAGGCCTATAAAGACGGTATAAAGTACAACGAGGTTCTGGCAGATGGGGAGCGGCAGGCGGCGCTTGGTTGGCAGTCGCGCGTCAAAATGTCTGACGGCTTATTGTTGATTGATGTGACCGCAAAAGACGGGACGCCGATGACGGGGCTCGCGTTGGACGCCGTCATAAGCCGACCGTTGGGTTCTGAAGAACGTGTGACGCTGCGTGCCACCGAAGTGACCCCTGGAAAATATCAAGCCTCGCTGGTGTCGCCGGTCGCTGGTCGCTGGATGATTGATGTGACCGCGCAAAGCCCTGATGCAACGAAGTATCGTATGCGCCACGAGGTGCTTGTGACCCCATGAATGCGGAAAGTAAAAAACAGATTGTGACAGATGCCTTGCCGCTGGGCTCGGCGGGGTGCTGTGATGCGCAGGCTTTGGCCGATATGGTTGGGGCGAAGGGGCAGCCCATTGGTAACGCCGTTTTACCGGCGGCGGATCCGAGCGCGTTTGTCCGGATTGATGACGACGGTCTCGCGCACCTTGATTTGTGGGTTGAGAATCTCTCGTGCGCGGCTTGCATCAATTTGATTGAAACGACATTGCTGGGCAGGCCCGGTGTGACCAAAGCGCGCGTCAACCTGAGCACGCGTCGCCTTGCCATTACGTGGCATCCGGATGTGGTCAATGGCATGAGTCTGGTGCGCCTCGTCACCCAGCTTGGCTATCCTGTGGCGCCATTTGACCCGACCGAAGTCGCCCGTAGCGAAGACAATGAGCACAAGCGTTTGCTTTCCGCGCTCGCCGTTGCCGGTTTTGCGGCGGCGAACGTGATGTTGCTCTCGGTCTCGATTTGGGCGGGTCATAGCGGTGGTATGGAAGCCGGCACGCGCACGCTGTTTCATTGGGTGTCTGCGATGATCGCATTGCCCGCCGTCGCTTATGCCGGCCAGCCGTTTTTCCGCTCTGCGTTGAGTGCGCTGAAGGCCGGACGATCAAATATGGATGTGCCGATCAGCTTAGCCGTGATCTTGGCCAGCGCGATGAGTATCTATCAAACGTTGCAAAGTGCCGAGCATGCGTATTTTGATGCTGCGGTGATGCTGCTGTTCTTTTTGCTGATCGGCCGCTATCTGGATCGCCGCGCGCGTGCATCGGCACGTTCTGCAGCTGCACATCTGTTGGGGCTTCGCGCCGAAGCGGCGATGGTGGTCGACGAAACCGGCAACAGGCATGCAATGCGCGCCATCGACGTTAAACCCGGAATGACGGTGATGGTCGCCCAAGGGGCGCGACTGCCGGTTGATGGCGAGGTTGTCGATGGCACGTCGGACGTCGACACGTCGTTGATCAACGGCGAGAGCATGGCGAAATGCGTTGCGCCGGGGGATGCCGTCTTTGCCGGCACCTTGAATATGTCGGCACCGATCCGCGTGCGCGCCACAAAGGACGCGGATTGTACACTGCTTGCCGACATCGTGCGGCTGATGGAAACAGCCGAGCAGGGCCGCGCGCGCTATGTGCGTCTCGCAGATCGTGTTGCCCGGGTCTATGCGCCGGTTGTGCATGTATTGGCCGCCGCGACGTTTATCGGGTGGTGGGTGTTCGTCGGCGCCGGATGGGAACCTGCAATGATGGCGGCGATCGCTGTGTTGATCATCACCTGTCCCTGTGCGCTCGGTCTCGCGGTGCCGGTGGTCCAAGTGGTCGCCTCTGGGCGATTACTGTCAGCAGGTGTGCTGGTGAAGTCCGGTGACGCGCTGGAAAAACTGGCGCAGGTCGATACCGTTGTCTTCGACAAGACCGGCACCCTGACGTTGGGTGCGCCGACACTACGAAGTGGTGTTTTTAGCAAAGACGACTTAGCCTTGGCCGCCGCGCTTGCAGATACAAGTCAGCACCCCCTGGCCCGCGCCATTGCGGCTGCCGCCGGGGGCGTGGCCCGGCCACATGTCGGCGATATTCACGAAGTGCCAGGGTTGGGGATTGAGGGGATGCTGGATGGCACGCGCATCCGCCTCGGCCGTGCGGCGTGGTGCGGTGTTCTTGAGGACGAGGATGTCGGGCAGGGCAGTGTTATTTGGCTTTCGAGGGTCGGCGCTAAGCCTGCGCGATTTGATGTTTCTGATGCGTTGCGCCCGGACGTGGCCGATATTATTCAGTTACTGCAACAGCGTGGGCTGCATATCGAAGTATTGTCAGGTGATGTGGCATCTGCCGTCGCACCTATTGCCGAAGAACTGGGTATCCCGCAGTGGCGCGCCGCATGCTTGCCGGGTGAAAAGGCGGCGCGATTGGCCGAACTTTCTGCGGCGGGTCATCATGTGTTGATGGTCGGCGACGGTCTCAACGACGCGCCGTCGCTCAGCGCCGCGCATGTCTCGATGTCACCGACCAGCGCTGCGGATATCAGCCAAACGACCGCGGATTTGGTGTTCCAGGGGCAAAGCTTAAAGCCAATTGTGGTGGCTCTTGATGTGGCCCGATTGGCGGATCGTTTGGTAAAGCAAAATTTTGTCTTGGCGATTGCTTATAACGCTGTGGCGGTGCCGCTTGCAGTGCTCGGCTTTGTTACGCCATTGCTGGCGGCGGTCGCGATGTCGTCCAGCTCAATCCTTGTCACCTTGAATGCGCTCCGTTTGCGTATTCTGAAATAGCTGGGGCCGGACCATGGATATTCTAATTTATCTTATTCCCATTGCCCTGTTGCTCGGTTTAGCTGGATTGATTGCGTTTTTGTGGTGTCTGAAAGCGGGCCAGTTCGAAGACCTCGATGGCGCGGCATCCCGTATTCTGATTGATGATGAATAAATGTATCGCTATTGACATTCATCATTTGAATTCAAATATATGACGACGTATTTTCGCCTGCGGATCGCTGATGTGCAGTTGATGTAGAACGTTCTCGCGGTGCGCGAGGGCGTGTTTTTATGACGTGAAAGAAAAAAGAAAATGTCCAGTTCGCCGAAGCTCACAGATGAAGAGACCAAGCACGCTGAATCTCTCGTCCGATCCCGTCCTGCAGTTCTTTACGAAGTTGTCCGCAAAGAAGGTGAGATTGAACTGCAGCGGTCGTTCTCGGCTCTTTGGTGGTCCGGCATTGCGGCGGGTCTGGCGATCGGCCTGTCGCCACTTGCTGCCGCCTGCATGGTTGCGATCTTCGGCGATGCGCCGACTGCGTCGCTGCTAAAGCCGCTTGGATATACGGCGGGTTTTGTGCTCGTCATCTTAGCGCGCCAGCAACTGTTTACCGAGAACACGATCACCACAGTGTTGCCGGTGATGTCGGAAAAATCCTGGTCACGATTTTTCAAACTGGCTCGTGTGTGGGTCATCGTATTGGCCGCAAACATGGTGGGTGCCGCGTTATTTGCGTTGTTCGTTAGTCATGGAGATTTCTTGTCGCCTGAAATCCATGAGAGCTTGCGCCAGATTTCACTGCACGCGGTTACAAAATCCGGCCTCGCGTTATTTATGGGAGGCATTCTCGCAGGCTGGCTGATTGCTGCGTTGGTTTGGGTGCTGCCCGAAGCAGGGGGCAGTGAATTCCTGACCGTATTGTTTTTTACTTATTTGATCGGCCTGACCGATGCCAGCCATATCGTGGCAGGTACAGTCGAGGCGTTGGTGCTTTTGCTCACCGGTGACATTGGTGTCGGCGCTGCGTTCAGCTTTGCAGTGCCGACGCTGCTTGGCAATATTGTTGGCGGCACAGTATTGTTCGCGCTTATTTCATACGCGCAGGTGCACGAAGAGAAAAAGCCGAACTAACGCACTGCCCGCAAGGTGGTCGAGCCTTGGTGCTGCCGGTAAAGCGTGCTTGGGGTCGCCGGCGGTGCACGGATTGATAGCGTTTAAACGCTCAAGCGGCATCGACGGTACTTCTCATACGATGATCTCTTGCGGGTCATATCGGGCGCCGTCGCGATACGGCCGGACTTCAGAAATGGCCTGACGCGTGATGCCTTAATCCGGAATGTCGTCTGTGTTCGCAACAACGATGGCAAAGCGATCAGCAAGGGCCGCCAATGTCGCGGTATGAATTGTTTCCGCTGAAATAACGCCGTCGCCGACCGGGGCCGGAAGATCACGCGTCGTGATGGCATCACCAACTAAGGTCGAACGATAGCCGAGATCAAGCGCCGCGCGAGTCGTTGCGCTGACACACATGTGAGTTTGAAATCCGACAATGATTAATTCCGTGACGTCGATTGATTTTAGATGCTGATCCAGCTCGGTGCCGGCAAACGAATTCGGCAGTTTTTTCCGGACGACCGTTTCGCCGTCGATGGGGGCGACCCGTGCATCAATTGCACCGCGCGGTGCATCAAGATCAAATGCTCCGCCTGCTGCGCCTTGGTGCTGAACATGTATGACTGGCCGGCCTAAGGCACGAAACCGCCCTAATAAGTTTTGGACTGCCAGCATGGCATCAACGATGCCGTTTAAGGGTAACGCACCGGTCACGTATTCATTCTGACAGTCGATTAAAATCAATGCGGATTTAGCGATTGTGCTCGGGCTCAGGTCGGCGCCGGCCATGGCGAGAAGTGTTTTAGGCATAAGAAATCCAATGCTCTAGGTAACGTCAGTTGATCGGCACCTTAGCTTTTTTTCTTATGAATTTCGAGGGCAATAACGTTACCGAAACCCATCACGCGCTCGGGTGGGAAGTTGAGCTGTATGCGCGTGCCGCGGCTGACCGCACTGGTAACCGACACGGTGCCGCCATGCAGTTCAACCAAACTTTGCACAATATGAAGACCAAGCCCCGTGCCCGTATGCTTGCGGTGCAATGCGCTCTCGACTTGATGAAACGGCTTCGTGATGTTGGCAATCTCTTCTGGTGGGATGCCAATGCCGTCGTCTTCTACCGAAATGAAGAAATGATGTCGCGGTTCAAGGCCCGCAGATACGGTGATATTGCCGCCGGGCGGCGTAAACTTAATCGCATTCGATAGCAAATTAAGTAACATCTGGCGTATTGCGCGCTCATCGGCCAGCAACTTAGGGCATCCTGACTGGATGTTGCTGTTCAGGATCAATCGGGATGCGCCGGGATAGCCGCGCACAATCCGCATGCATTCAGCGAATGCTTGATCGAGATCAATCTCTTCTTCTTCGAGTTCGACTTTGCCTGCGGCAATTTTCGAGACCTCAAGCAGATCGTTAATGATTGATAAGAGATGCGTACCGCTGGCATAGATGTCGCGCGCGTATCCGCGGTAGCTTTCGTTGGCGACGGGACCGAACATTTCCTGTTTGATGACCTCGGAAAAACCGATGATCGCGTTCAAGGGTGTGCGAAGTTCGTGGGACATGTTGGCAATGAATTCACTTTTCATGCGATCCGCTTCCATGGCGCGTTCAGCGGCATTGGCCAGAGATTTTTCGATGCGCTTGCGTTCCGCGATGTCGCGAAACGCGATGATCCGATAATGACGAATTTGGGTGCGCCGCTCAAATGGTCCGGTCGAGGGTTCAATGGTGACGCCGCTCTGAACGAGTTCAACGGGAAAATCAATGCCATCGGCCCGTCGGATGCGCGTTTCTTGCGCCTCAGGAGCCGCATTGTCTGTATCTTCGTCGGATAGGGCTTCGCCGGAAACAGAAAGCACATCATTGATCGGACGCCCAATCGCCATTTCGGCGCTCCACTTTAGGAGCCGGCACGCCGTCGGGTTAATAAGGCGGATGCGGTCCGCTTCGTCGCCGACAATAATGCCGTCAAAATTGTTCTCAACGATGGTCTCAAAAAGAGCGCGGCGTTCACGGACTTCAGACGCCCGTTTAAATAGGTCCGCTGCCTGCACATCCAGCTTTTGCGTGATGCCCCGGATAAAGCAGAGCCCGATTGCGAAAATTGGCGCACCCGTTGCAAAACTGATCGGCATGTTGGCTTGGATCAAGAAAGGAACAATAACCAGAGCGGCTGTGCCGCCGGTGAGTGCGGCAAACGCCAATCCTTTCGAGGTGTGTGCGAACCACTTTGCCGCCAAAATAATAATCAAGAGCGCGATCATGAGATCAAGCGGTATCGGCGGCGGCCTAAGGGTTCTGCCCTGGATGATTGATTCTGCGGCCAATGCCTGCAATTCGACACCGCTGAGCGCACCGTAAATCGGCACCGCAAGTTCATCACCCAGCTCAATCGCGGTCGCACCGATGATCACGAACTTTCCTTTGATTTTATCTGCATCAAAGGTGCCGCGGACAACGTCAACGAACGGGATACGTGGGATCGTTTCCGGACGGATGCCGTAGTCGATTTCAAATGGTTCCGTGCCCATAACGGCGTGCGCCGTAACTTCGGCGGCAAATGCCGGAAGGTAGTTGTTTTGCCATGTATGCACACGATCATACTGACGCACCAAACCGTCGTCGGCCGGTCGCACGTTTACCGAGCCCAGACGCGCGTTGGCGGCCAGGGGTTTTGCCGGGCCGGTATACGTTACATCATCACCCCGCAACTCGGTCCATTGCTTAAACACCGGCAACACGACTTTGCCGTTGGCGGCCGCGATGGCTTTTTCCAGCGCTTGATCCGCTGCGTTTGTTGAGAACGCTGAAAAGTCGACGTCGACGCCGATGCGTGCTGCGCCGGCATTATCTAATTGGGTGATCGCGTCTGCGTGCAGCGTCCGTGACCAAGGCCAAGTGCCAAGCTCCCGCAGACTTTTTGGATCAATGGTAACGAGAACCACTTGATCAGATGCCGGGCGAGATAAAAGTTTGAACCGTAAGTCCAGCAGGGCACGGTCAAATCCCGTAAGGGCGTTTGAAATGTACAAGGTTAAGACAATCAGGAGTATGAGTGACAGAGACACCCATTCTGTGCGCAGCCATCGCGTTATGTAAGTTAATGCAGACGGTGGCCTAAGCGCACTCATCCGTTATTTCCGTTGCCGTTGCCACCGGCGTTGCCGTTGCCGTTGCCACCGGCGTT
>TARA_R110001599_G_scaffold5930_1_pt1 | contig 30464 bp, 29 predicted proteins | sample TARA_R110001599 | Tara Oceans TARA_R110001599 (sample SAMEA4398360) | marine metagenome | biome: Polar Biome; feature: [MES] marine water layer (ENVO:01000295) within the mesopelagic zone...; material: water (ENVO:00002006), including particulate matter (ENVO:01000060) such as......
TTTGCTCACCGTCAGCCCTTCGGCAGCATCTGTTGAGTAGACCGTGGTGGTCAAAAGAAGTTCTGTCATCGTATCCCTTTTTGGCAGTTAAGCCTTTTTATGCGGCCAAGCTGCAGGCAAATATTGGTAAGGCGGCGGTGTATCAGTATACTTTGCGCGAATTTACATCCCGAGCGGCATAATATAGCTGCACAGTGGCAGGAGCAAATACCGGGTATGAACCATTACCATTCACACGATGTTCTGGTGGTAGGCAGCGGCGCTGCGGGTCTCACTCTGGCCTTACACCTCGCCGCCAATGCCCGCATTGCAGTAATTTGCAAAGGCGAGCTCAACGGAGGATCAACCTATTGGGCGCAAGGCGGTATTGCCGCCGTACTACACGATAGCGACACCGTTGAAGCGCATGTAAACGATACCCTCATCGCTGGAGCCCAACTCTGTCACGAAGACAGCGTGCGCTTTACCGTTCAAAATAGCAGCGACAGCATTAAATGGCTGCTGTCGCAGGGCGTGCAATTCAGTCGCTTTGAACAACACAGCGACACTTTCCACCTTACCCGAGAAGGCGGTCACAGTCAGCGCCGAATCATTCACGCCGCAGATGCCACGGGCCGCGCAGTCTCAGAAACCCTAACCCAGCGCGCCATCGAAAATCCAAACATTGAAATTTTCACTGGTCACGTCGCTGTCGACCTTGTGGTGCGCAATAATCGCTGCCACGGGGCCTATGTGCTCAATAGAGACAGCGGCCACGTCGGATTGTTCCACGCTAAAGTCGTGGTATTAGCCACTGGCGGCGCCAACAAGGCCTATCTCTATACCAGTAACCCAGACGGCGCCAGCGGCGACGGCATTGCAATGGCCTGGCGCGCGGGCTGCCGGGTCGCCAATATGGAGTTTAATCAGTTTCACCCAACCTGCCTTTACCACCCCAAGGCAAAATCATTCCTTATTACCGAGGCCATACGCGGCGAAGGCGGAAAATTACTTTCCGCCAATGGCGAGCGTTTTATGTTTCGTTACGACGAACGCGGTGAGCTAGCTCCCCGCGACGTAGTGGCGCGCGCTATAGACCACGAGATGAAACGCCTAGGTAGCGACTGCGTCTACCTCGACATTAGCCACAAGTCCTCAGAATTTTTACTAGAGCACTTCCCAACTATTAAAGCGCGCTGCTTAGAACTCGGGATTGATATTAGCCGCGAACCAATTCCAGTCGTTCCCGCCGCCCACTACACCTGCGGTGGCGTCATGGTTGATCAAACAGGACGCACCGATATTCCCGCGCTCTACGCCATCGGCGAGACGTCCTTCACCGGCCTGCACGGCGCAAATCGCCTAGCAAGTAACTCACTGCTGGAGTGCTTTGTCTACGGCACCTCAGCGGCAAATGACATTCAGGGCCTACTCGACAATTTGCCCGAGCCTGAAATAGCAGCGCCCTGGGACGAATCACAAGTCACCGACTCAGACGAGGACGTTGTGATATCACACAACTGGGATGAGTTGCGCCGCTTTATGTGGGACTACGTTGGAATCGTTCGCACCAACAAGCGCCTCCAGCGGGCATTAAACCGTGCGGCCCTCCTCCAGCAAGAAATCGACGAGTACTACTCCAATTATAAAGTGAGTAATGATTTGCTGGAGCTACGCAATTTAGCGGTTGTTGCCGAACTGATTATCCGCTCAGCCTTAGAGCGAAAAGAGAGTCGCGGCCTGCATTTCACCCAAGACTACCCAGAAACTTTAGAAAAAGCTGAAGACACCATCCTTATTCCAAAGAACTATCGGCAGGAAAGCTAAAATCAAGCGATCGAATAGCGAGCGTGGCGGGCAATGACCCGCAGGCGCCGAAAGGATTGAGAATCAATTTGGTCGGCAAACACCGCAATGTTCAGGCGCAGGCCCCGGGTATCACGAAACAGAAGTACAACGAAATACGGAAAAATAGTCGCGCCGCACCACTCCACATTTTCATAATTCTGGCTGCCACGGCGTAAGACCTGCCAACAATTATTCGCAAACTTTAACTCAGCAAGAGACTGCGAACCTGAAAATGAAACGAAGCGCCGCCAGTAGTAGAGGCACGACGCCACAACTACAAACACACCAAGCACCGCAAATGACACCGGCAAAACCGCCAGCATAGCCCACACCACCAGCGCATGAACCAGCAGCAAATAGCCCGCCAGCCAGCGCGAAGGGGTTAAATCAAGCTGAAGCGGCTTTGGCGTGCGCATTGATAATGCGAACAATTTTGCACAATTCTGGATCTTCGGGCTCTACCCGGCCCAGGAACCAGCTAAACAGCTCGGTGTCTTCACACTCAAGAAGTTTGATAAAGCGCTGCTGATCCGCCTCATCAAGTTCACGAAAGCGCTTTTGAACAAAAGGCTCCATGACCAAATCTAATTCCAGCATACCGCGACGGCAGGCCCAGCAAATTCGCTTGAACTCGTTTTCCGAAACCATTATTTTCCACTACGTCACTGCAGCGCTGAGATAACAGCGTGCAAAACGCGTATTATACCGTCAATCTGCGGCGAGCACACAGCGTGGGCGCAACAGTAAGGCATTTAATCTCGACCGTTTTATCATTGAGACACTATGAACGAATTTTGGCAGCACCTAAGCGACACCTATCCAGACAGTCTAATCAACCGTGGCTACTGGCAGCTGAACGAGCAAACTGCTAATGGCCAGCTCAACACCGACAAGCTGCAAATTTGCCCGCTAAGCCAATACGGGTTTCTCGCAATTGAAGGCCCCGACAGCAGCAAGTTTTTGCAGGGGCAGACCACCTGCGATTGGCGCGCAATAAGTACCGAACAAGCATCGCTGGGCAGTTACTGCAATATTAAAGGCCGCATGGTCATCAGTTTTCTGGCGGGCATGGCATCGCCTGAGTCTGCTTTATTACGGCTTCATGCTGACACTGCCGACAACGGCCGCGACACCCTTGGCAAATACATCGTGTTCTCCAAAGCAAAAATTCGTAACGCCAGCGCCGAGCGTGTTGCCATCGGCATCAGCGGTAAAATGGCTCGTCAAAGCTTAATGACGATATTTGACACCTTACCAAGTCAAGCCATGGCGCAAGTCAGCAGCGACAAGGGGATTATTGTGCAATTGGACGAGGCCGGCGAGCGTTTTGAATACTGGGGGCTTTGTACCCAGGCAATCGCACTCTGGCAGCAGCTAAGTTCAACGGCCGAAGTTTGCAGCGCAAATTATTGGGAGGCACTCAATATTGCCGCCGGCATCGGCGAAGTCTGCGCCAATAGCCAGGACATGTTTATTCCTCAAATGCTGAACTACCAGGTAATTGGCGGCGTGAGTTTTAGCAAAGGCTGCTATACGGGGCAGGAAGTCGTTGCCCGCATGCAATATCGTGGCAAGCTAAAACGTAGGCTCTACAAGGCTGAAGTAGCCGAGCCTGCCCGCGACTACCCCGCTGGCACAGAGCTATACAGTGGCGACAATGGCCAAAGCATCGGCAATCTAGTGAGCATGGTAAACGGCGATACCAGCAGCACCCTGCTGGCGGTATTGACTGCAGAAGCGGTAACGGACGGCAACATTCATTTTGCCGACAGCTCCGCGGTACTTAGTATTGAAGAGCTTCCCTACCCGGTCCCGAGCAAAGACTGATTTTAAACCCGCTTGAGGGCCATTCGCGCGCCGACATTCATAATTGGCACCACTAAACGGTCATAGCAAGCGGGAAATAAACGCTGAATCTTATCTAAAAACCATGCGTCGCTGCCGATTAAAACCCGTGTCTTTGACTTTCTCATGCCCCACATGATTTTCGCCGCGGCCTGCTGAGGTGTCGTTGCGGCAATACTATTAAATAGCGCTGCGGTTTTATCGACATCGGCCGCATTGCCCGTAATTGAGTGCAGGTGGCGGCCGTTATTTGCGATATTGGTTTGAATGCCGCCAGGATGAATCGTTACAACCTTTACAGCAGTGTCCCGCAGATCTTGCCGCAATGACTCCGAGTAGCCTCGTACAGCAAACTTAGCTGCATTATAGGCTGACTGCGACGGCACCGACATTAACCCAAATAACGAGGAAATATTCACAATACACGCTTCAGGCCGGCGCAATAACTCAGGCAAAAACGCTTCAACGCCGTTAATCACGCCCCAGTAATTAATATTAAACAACCACTCCATTTGCGCCCGAGGCTGCTGCGCAGCATGACAGCTTAACGCGACGCCGGCGTTATTAATCACGCCGTCTACATCGCCAAAATGATTTTTAACCTCGGCCGCCCAAGCGTGGACCGCCGCTTCATCACTCACGTCGACTTTTGAGAGTAATAAAAACTCGGCACCGGCAAATTCACGTAAGGACTGTAAATTAGCTTCATCCACATCAGACGCCGCAACCCTTGCGCCACTCGCCAGCAGACCTTCAACCAAGGCACGACCGATACCCGACGCGGCGCCACTTACGGCAATAACCTTATTCTTAAAACTCTTCACAACATCCCCTTCCCAATATTGTTTTTATTCCTAGTACTAACTCGCAGCGGCCATTTCATTTACCGGTGACGCGTTGCCAACATCAGCATCGCCGACTTCAATAAAACGGTATTCAGCGCTATTAAAATGTCGTGTACGCAGCCGATATTGCCACGAAAAGCTCGGCCACAAGGTGGTGTTTTTACCATCAGCGGTCAAATACCAACTATTACAGCCAGAGGTCCACGTGGTCCCTTTGAAGCGCCGCTGCACATCTTCATTAAATGCTTTTTGCACCTCAGGCTTAACATCAATATATTCGTTCGGATTGCCACGCAAAGTTCGTAAATATTGCAATATGTAACGGATCTGCGACTCGATATAAAAAATAACAGAGGTGTTACCCGGACCAGTGTTCGGCCCCATGATGTACAACAAATTGGGGTAGCCCGAAACCGCCATACCTTTGTATGCTTCAGAACCGCTCGCCCAGTCTTCATTTAAATCCCGACCGCCCAGTCCATGCACAGGCATTGGCGCGCCAGAAACCGGCACTTTAAAACCCGTGGCTAAAATAATCGCATCCACTTCTAAACGCTGCCCATCAGCGCCGTATATGGCATTTTCGTCTAGATGGCTAACACCCGTAGTCACTAGATTCACGTTATCTTTAATAACGGCAGGATAATAATTATCTGATAGCAGCACCCGCTTGCAACCCATAGCATAGCCCGGTGTTAACTTCGCTCTAAGTACCGGGTCGGCGACCACTTTCTTAAGATAACGACGCCCCATGAACTCACCAAAGCGGGTCAAAAAGCTGTCCCACATAAACGCAGGTACCACACTCTCGCCAAGTAAGTACTGAGCATTGCGAAGCAGCTTTTGTAAAAATGGCCAGCGTCGAAAACGCGCTTGACGAACAGGGCTTTGAGGACCATCGAATTTAGGCATAACCCATGGTGGCGTGCGCTGAAACAAAGCCAATGATGCCACTTTGGGTTGTATAGCGGGCACTACTTGAATTGCACTCGCACCGGTGCCAATGACCGCCACGCGCTTGCCTTCAAGCGTGTAGTCCTGATCCCACTCGGCAGTGTGCATTACTTTCCCAGCAAATTTTTCAATACCTTCAATTTTGGGGTATTGCGGAATATTCAAGGCGCCGATTGCTAGCACCACAGCGCGCGCTTTAGCCTGCCGACCGTCGCTAAAATCAATCGTCCACACGCCACTATTCTCATCAAACTCAAGCGCACTTACCGATGCGTTAAATGTAATGTGCCGCGCTAATTGGTACTTCTTTGCACAGTGCTGAAGATAGCGATATATTTCTTCTTGCGGACCATAACTACGGCCCCAATCCGGATTCGGTTCAAAGGAAAAAGAATACAAATGGGACGGCACATCGCAGGCGGCGCCGGGGTAAATATTATCGCGCCACACACCGCCAACATCGCTGGCCTGCTCATAAATTACAAAATCTCGAACACCCTGCTGCTGGAGCCGAATCGCCAAACCCATGCCACCGAAACCGGCACCGATAATCGCTACTTCAACAACCGCCGCAGCGTCATTATTATTCTTAGACATTGTCTTATCTCACTTCTTAATTGGCACGCCAAAAGTCATGCAATATACGCGACGTTAAGCTGGGCACTTCAAGCATCGGCAAATGGCCCACCGAAGGTAAAACCATGGCCTTCGCATTCCCGATCTGCTCACAAAAAACGTCAGCGCAGTTAACATCGAGCACCTGATCGGAGTCGCCCCACAATACAAGCGTGGGCGCACTTATCGTCGCCAAACTGACATAGGTATCGGCTAAGGACTCAACCAACTTGCCAAACAAAAAATCGTTAAGGGCTTTGCGTTGACTCATCGCGCCACCCATCAATATACCGAGCAAAATACCAAACCATCGTTGCCGCGGGTGCATAGCGATCGCGAAAACCTGCCACGCATCCCGGGCCTTTGTCGGCGCCAAATAATTCACCCCGGCAGCGATGCCACTTTCCAGTTGTGTGATGTGCTTGCCCGGTGCGCCAGCGGAATTCATTAAGCAAAGTTTATTGACTAAGCTCGGATGCCGCGCCGCTATTTGCGCCGCAATTGCGCCACCCATCGAGCTACCAACAAAATGCGCCCGTTCCACCCCTATCTGTTTCAGCCACAGCGCCAAACGATCCGCCTGTGCGGCCAAGTGATACTCAGCCTCAAATATAAAATCACTCTGTCCAAAACCGGGTATATCTGGCACCACTAGATAGTAGGTTTTTCGTAATTTAGCCGTGAGGTAGGCCCAATTTTCTTTACTAGAACCAAAGCCATGGAGCAGCACCACGACCGGACCAGATGGACAGCCACCGGCCCAGTACTGCAAGCTATGACCGTCAACGTGGCAAAAATCACTTTTCAGGCCAGCCTGCCGTGCAAACAATGGCAGCAACCGCTGCCATAAATTGGGTTTACGATGCCATGCGCGTAGGGCCTTGGCATCAATATTGGCAAGCGGCGTGTTCTGAAATTGCTCATGCAGCGCGGTAAATGACGCCAGTGCAGCGTCATTTACATCAGTGCGGCCACTTGTCATGCTGCAGCGCCTGCGGGAGCACCGTAGCCATCAACCTCAGCCACAAGCTCATCTACGCCATCAAGGAAATGGGCGTTGTTGTGATCCCACGGATGAAAGCCTGGCTTGAAATAATCCAGCCAGTCTGGAATGGTGCGGCGCAGCACACCCGGTGAGCCCCAAAGAAAGTTCATCACTTTAAACCAGCCACGTATATTCAGCGCTTGGCCTTCTTTACGGACCAAACCGATATGAAACGGAATGACCAATAGCCAAAAGGTAAACGTCGCCGTTAACAAGGCGATACAACGATGGATGTAACCCAAAACTCCGCCGCCCATCACTTGCTGAAAAACATCGTAGGCAACAGCTTTATGCTCAGTTTCTTCAAGCGCATGCCATTTCCACAATGCAGCAAATCGTGGCTCAGCATCTTTGAGAATACGCGGTTCACTCAATACCATGTTCGCGAGAATTGCGGTGAGATGCTCTAGCGCAATCGTTCCCGCCAATTGTGTAATCTTGGGTGAATAACGACCCAAAAATTTCAGCAATCCCAAAACAAAGCGACCATAACGATCGGCGGGCAAGCCTTTATCCACTAAGGCCTGATTGTATTCCTCATGCTCCCGGCCGTGCATCGCTTCTTGGCCAATAAAGCCACGCACAGACTCTTTAAGCTCAGGATCTTGAATGCGACCGCGATAATGACGGACGCTATCGATGAAAAACCGCTCACCGTCAGGGAAGAAAATCGATAATGCATTAAAGAAATGCGTTATATGGGCGCCACCTGCATGCCAGTCACCGATACGATCCTTTGGCAGTTGGAACTCAAGATTGCGACGAACAGGTTGCACTATTTTGTTGTTGAGACCTTTCATAACACACTCCTTTATAAAACATTTTATTATGTAACATTGATGTGTGTAACGTTAATCTTACCATCAATTGATGTCAAGTTAATTTCATTAAAAAATGTACAGCTTTCGATAACAAAAATTGCTAAGTCATTACAAAAAAATAACGGCCGAGATAAATATCTAGGCCGTCACAATCAAGCACAGAACATGCTTAAAACGGGTTGAAATTCGCGTACTGCGGCTTGGTAACGTGTTTGCGGAGCGCCTTAAGCGTTTCGAATGGATTATCAACGATTTGGGTGTTCACCAACGATGCCGGCAAGCCACCACCTGGATTCAGGTGTAACTGAAAAATCACTTTGGTCTGCCCATTGGCGAGAGGACTCAATTCAAAGAAACCTTGCACCCCCTCCATACGAACCACCCCGTCCGCTTTTGGCATCGCGGCTTGGGCTGTTTTCGGCAGCTCAGCGAGGGGCACAGAACTTAGCTTCACCGTAGTGACACGGGTTTGCGGGTCCTGACTGATCTCATTGCGCAAAATCATATCCCGATCCTTTGCCGGCCACGGGAAATCATTCTGCAAATATTGATAGCGATCTAACAAACTGGCTTTATACAATAAGATTGGCGACTTACAGTTATACATCCAGTGCACAAAATTGGGCGTATCATCTAACACAGCCATAAGCTGATTCAGCTCAGCGTCAACCACGCCCACACCACGAAAGGCCTTATAGTCACTACCCGAAATTTTTCCGGTGTAGACCTGTATATTATCGGCGTCTTTCGCCAGCTCCCACTCGGTCGCCGCAATAGTGCCTGCAAAAAGAACCATACCGAGAAACAAAAAAAACGGTTTTATTTTAAGCATTGAACCCAGCTCCAATCTTTGAATTGAGCGTGTCACCGCGCCGCTGCGCAGTACGGAGACACGCAGACATTACATGCGATAGGTGAATTGCATTGCGATCGAACGCGGCGGCTCTAAGAAACCGGTATGGCTTGTAGCGCCAAAAATAGTTTTCGACAGCGGCGTGTCTGCGGCATAAACAATAATCACTTCGTCAGTTAGGTTTTTGCCTACCAAGGCAAGCTCCCATTGCTTATCAATGGCGCCAATACCAATACGACCATTCACTTTAACAAAGCCGTCTTGCTCAACGCGGGGGTCCAAATTAGACGACGGGTTGTATTTATCAGTAAATACAAAATCCAAGCCCAGACCAATACCAAGTGTATCGGTAATAGGTGCCACAAAGCCCATCAGAAACGTACCCGACCAATCGGCAACGTATTGATTGGTCATGCCGGTATAGTCGCAATTTATGCCGTTGCTTGAGGTCGGCGCTTGATCCTGACGACACTGACCATTTTCAAAATCAGTAAATTCAAAATCCATTACCGAAAACGCACCACCAAGACTAAAATAATCCGTTAACTGCCAGCGACCATCCACTTCAACCCCCTGAGTCACTGCTTCCTTTGCGTTACCCACGTTAAAGCCGAGGGTACCGTCAAAAATACTGATCTGGAGATCTTCATAAAGCGTGTAAAAGACCGCAAGGTTTATCTCGGCCGCCCCATCAAGCAAACCTGTCTTCAAACCGAATTCTAAGCTACTCGCCTCTTCTTCCTCGTACTCAAAGGTACCAATTAACACACTTTGATTAGCCACAACCGCACCAGGATTACGTGGCGTAGGCTCAGCGCTCGGCGACATATTTGAACGCGCATCAAAGCCCCCCGCTTTTACACCCTTGGTTGCCGTAAAATAAGCCATGCCCTCTTCAGAATAATCCCACTGAAAATTTAACAGGGGTGAGAATGATTGCTCAGTACGTTTACCTTTAAGGTCGTGACGTTCTGCCGAGAAAGTAATACCAGAAACAGTATCTACCTCACCAATAGGCAAAGAATTACCCTCGAGGTCTGCCAAATCCAATTTACGGCTACCGGTCTTTTTCTCAATTGTTCCGCGACCACCAAGCGTCATCCGCCAATCATCGCCAAAGTAAAAGGTGGATTGTAAAAACGCTGAAAAAATGTCTGAAGTACTTAAAAAAGTGCGAGGCGCGGTAATATTTGCGACCGCATTACCTGCATCGCCAATACCTAAAATTTCTTCGACAGATCCACCCAATGGATTCGGATCGACATCACCACGCGCACCACCTTCGGTGTAATCTGCAGCATTAAGCAGCTGCACAACCACGGCAGAGTCTTGTATCAATTTATCGCGAAAGTCGAGATCATTACGCTGCATGTAAATGCCGCCAATGTATTCAATTTCATTATTTGCTGGCGACACCCAGCGTAGTTCCTGGCTAAACTGAGAGTAATCCTCACCCAATTCAAGTTTAAATAATTCAGCAGGTGTCGCATCACAATCACATAGGTCATTGTATTCGTAATGCATATAGCCGGTTATGGAGGTGAACTCATGACCACCTTCCGTGATATTTGTAATATTCAGGGTCAAATTGGTGGTGTCGTTATTACTGTAGTTGCCATTTGTGGCGGTTTTATAATCCTGATAATTATTGAGAACAGACTCATCGGTATCAACATTTACAATACCGGGGAATTGGGTGTTATCTAGAATTTCTGCTTCGGTCTTGCCGGTAAACAAAAATACATCCGAGGTTGACGGCTCATCATTTATGATCTCTGCCTGACGGCCAAGGGAATCAAAACTACCTATCTCCGCTTTTAACGATACTTTGGTGGCATCGGTGGCTTGCCAATTAATTTTGAGACGGTAAGTTTCTTGGTCATATTGCGGGCCGTCCATTTTCTGGAACAAGTCCTCCATAAAACCGCCATACTCACGAATCCGCGCGGAGAACCGCAGACCGACAGTATCTGTCAAAGGGCCAGACAGCATTAAATCATAAACTTTTTCATCAAATTCCGGTTCGTAAAGTGTCGACAACAAACCTTCAAAATACTCAGTAGCATCAGCGGTTATCAAATTAACTGCGCCAGCAATACTATTTTTACCGTGCAAAATATTTTGCGGACCGCGCAGCACCTCGACCCTCGCGAGATCAAGAAACGGGGCGCGTGCTAATTGTGCGCGGCCATAATAAATACCGTCTACATACATGCCAACAGATTGTTCAAAACCTTGATTCATCCCCGTACCAATACCGCGAATATAGATATCGGTACTGATCCCGCTTTCCGTGACCGTTAAGTTTGGAACATAAGCCTGGAGATCCTCCATGCGATTAATGCCCGCTTCCATCATTTTATCGCCGCTGATCGCACTTACCGACACAGGTACATCTTGCAAGCTCTGACTACGATGTTGGGCCGTAACAACTACTTCTTCGAGCGTTGCCGCGCTAGCTAGGGGCGAAAACGCAGCGGCAGTGATTGTCCAAAAAGCAGGAGCAATGTAACGAGCACTCATACACAAACCTCTAATAAAATTATTTTTATGGTACATTGACGCATGGAACATCAATCAATGTAACGTTAATGCGCAGCTTTACGCATGTCAAGTTGTTTGTTTACAGTGCCATCATTAATCTAATGTAACATTGGCTTCCCCGACAAATTAATGCTGTCAATTACCCCACTAATTGCAATTGCCGCGAGCTTTAGTGAAAATCACGCATCGAGTGGCCACCACTGACCGCCACTTCGCACGGAGACGCCAAAAGCAACGACCATGAAATTCCCCGAAGAAACCATCATTAGCATGGCACAACTGCTGCCCCAGGCAGGCTCTATCGATGCCGACGCAGAACCGGAAGTCCAGCGCGACTACTCCGTAGAACAGCTGGCCATCGCCGCCAATACCACGGTACGAAATATCCGCGCCTACCAAGACCGCGGCGTGCTTCCTCCGCCGGCGTTACAAGGGCGCAAGGGCATATATAATAATCAGCATTTATCAAGATTGCGGCTGATTGCCAACTTACTTGATCGCGGCTACACCCTTTCCTCGATCCGTGAACTATTGGCCGCGCTAGAAGAAGGCGTGGGCCTGAGCGAAATACTCGGGATCGAAACGGCGGTTAACTCGCCTTGGACCAATGAAGCGCCAATCACCATGCCTATGACTGAACTGGTGCGCATGTTCGGTACTAAATTAACGCCATCAGCCATAAAAACCGCTCACGACCTTGGTTTATTTAGTGTCGCTGGCAGCCAAATGCGCATTTCCAGCATGCACACTTTAAAAGTCGCAGAGGAGCTTTGCGGCACGGGCATTCCGCTAGATGAGCTACTGGATATTCTAAGAATGATGCGCGGCAATGTTCAGCGCGTCGCCGATGAGTTTGTAAAATTGGTTTCCCAACACGTTCTAGAACCCTATGCGGAACAAAAATTACCGCCACGGGAAGAGCTGCCAAAAATTGCCGAGTTGATCTGGCGACTCCGACCACTCGCTGAAAAAGTCGTCGACGCCGAGCTAGGACGTGCCATGGAAATCGCGGCCAGCCGCTTCTTGGCCGACACCCTCGAGGCTATTATGGATGATATGCCTAAGGAGTAAGCTGAAACTCCGGCTCATCCAGGGGCGGCAATTGCCAATCTATCCCCTGTTGACCTCGCGAAGCCAAATACGTATTGGCCTGAGAAAAATGCCCACAGCCTAAAAACCCGCGATGCGCCGACAACGGCGATGGGTGGGTCGTCCGCAACACCAAATGGCAATGGCCATCAATGTTTGCGCCTTTTTTTTGCGCGTGAGCCCCCCAGAGCATAAACACCAGTCCTTCGCGCTCAGCATTTAAGGCAGCTATAACGGCATCACTAAACCGCTCCCAACCGTGTCCCTGATGGGAACCTGCATTTGCCTCCTCAACCGTTAGTACCGCATTTAATAGCAGCACGCCCTGCTCCGCCCAGCTAGCTAAAAAGCCATGCTCGGGCACGGGCAGCGCAAGGTCGCGGTGTAGCTCTTTGTAGATGTTTTTAAGCGACGGTGGAATTTTGACTCCCGGTAATACCGAAAAAGCCAGGCCGTGAGCCTGCCCCTCACCGTGGTATGGGTCTTGGCCAAGAATAACGACTTTGACGTCAGAAAAAGGCGTATGGGTGAATGCCGAAAAGCGCGTCTCTTGGGGAGGAAAAATCTTTGCCCCCGCAGCATGTCGAACAGCCAAAAAGGCCGTTAGCTCTCGGTAATAAGCTTGCTCAAACTCCCCGCCTAACTGGCGTTGCCAAGACTTAGGGAGTGCGGGCGTGGTCACGTTTAAATCCTTCTGTTCTCGGCCTCTTTACGACCTGCAATAAACTTAAAACCGGTATTCACTCGTTGGCAACACATCAATTTCATCAAAATCGATAAACTGCTGGCAACTGGCAATCATTTTTTGGCAATTTGCTTGATAGGTATTCGGATCACCTTTCGCAGCGTAAAACACTTCTGAATCAGTCATTGCTTCGGCAGGAAAACACTCCTCAACAATGGCGTGATAACAAGCAACATCACTGCCAGCCAACTCGGTCACCACATTTTGTACATAGCGAAAACTAGATTGGGTCGTAATAGCAACATCGGTGTGAACGTCTTGCCAATATGCGCGCCAGTCATCATAGCTCATTCGCTGTGGACAGCGCAGCAGCGCCACCTGACTAAAGCCAGGAGTACGCTGCCCTGCCGCCGTCAACTGCGAGGTATTCGCCAGCGGTTCAAACTCATCCACATGGTAGCGACTAAACTGAACACAGCAGGCTTGGATAAGTTCTTGGCAAGACTTAAGCTCTGCGTCATCCTCAAGATACAAGGTACACATGGCATCAAAACCCTGCGCAGAGTTTTCCATCCGCAGCCCAACCGCCGGCGCCACGTCATCATCAACGAGGTTCAACTGAACACCAGTCACGCCGACTCGCTCACGCAATGACGGCGCCAGGTCCCTTAACAGGCGCACGTTGTAATCCTGCCCCGGCGTATCAGTCCACATCAAATAGATGATTTTTCGCACTTTGTCCCCTTATTTTTATCGTGTGCTTATTATGAACCCGGTATGCCTTACACCCAGCCTTACATACTAATTGGCGGCGTTGCCGTTGAAGCATTATCAATCAACATTTCTGCCGCATTCACAAATTTCGATTCGTCCGACGCCAAATACAGCACCAAAGCAGCGATATCTTCAGGCTCACACATTGGATGCTCAACCGTAGATAATGACTCAATCTCTTCTCTGGTCGCGGAATCTTGGCCAGTAGCCACTTTAAAGACCATCGGCGTCTTAACACCGTCGGGATGGATTGAATTACAGCGAATACCATTACGTTTTTCGCGGCAATACAATGCCACCGACTTGGTTAGCGCCATCACCGCACCTTTACTCGCACTGTACGCCGCCACAAACGACATACCGTGGATTGCAGCCACCGAAGACATATTAATAATAGAGCCGCCATTCCCAGAGGCTTCCATCGCCGGTATTGCCGTTTTACAGCCAAGAAACACCCCTTCGCTGTTCACCGCATTCACTCGGCGATAATCTTCAAGACTGCAATCAACAACATTACCCAGGGTCATCATACCGGCGTTATTCACCAGCACATCAAGTCTGCCAAACTGTTCCACCGCAGTATTTACCACCCGCTGCCAATCTTCTTCACTGGTTACATTGTGCTTAACAAAAATAGCAGCATCACCAATTTGAGCTGCAACAGCTTGGCCATCGGCCTCATTAAGATCGGTGAGCACCACCTTAGCACCCTCTGCGGCCAGCATAATGGCGTCAGCCTTCCCCATGCCACTTGCCGCACCCGTTACAATACATACCTTGCCGCTAACTCGTCCCATACTCCAATCCTCACCTTATTATTTGTCTTGCTACCAAGCATTAAGTTACAGTGCAATAACCGAAGTAAATCACGGCCAGCGCAAAAAAAACAGTACATCCCTATTACCCTTTGGTAAGATTGCGAAAAATAGCTCGGACCCTCTATGACCATCGCCGCATTAACGCTCAGCCTCGCCACTGCCTCACTATTATTCTTACTTTTTGGCACTGCAGGTGCGCGTTTCGACGTATTTAGTTACCAAATTGGTCTACTGATGTTCAGCTTAGCCGGCCTGCTAAGCTTTATTAGCATTAGCGCATCGGCGTTTTTTACCCGCAGGGCAAAGTCAGCACAGCAACGTCGTCAGTTAAGCAATGCCGCCATCATCGCCCTGCCTGCGATTGTGTTTTTTAGCTTCAGCATTTTCCAGGGTGCTGGCGCGCCCTTAATCCATGACGTAAGCACCGACACCCAAAACCCACCTATTTTTATCAAAGCCCCCACCCTACGCAAGCCAGGTGACAATTCACTACTGTACAAAACTGCCAATATTCCGCTGCAACAGCAGGCCTATCCCACGTTAACAACACTCATTAGTCCACTCTCAGTGGCAGAATCACAAAGTAAAGCTTACAAAATTGCTAGCGAAATGGGATGGCTGGTCTATTATCAGCATGAGGGACACATAGAAGCGCAGGCAGGGAGTTTTTGGTTTGGTTTTATCGACGATATTTCTATCCGAATACAAGCGACTAGCAGCGGATCAAAAATTGACCTTCGCTCAGCGTCCCGCGTTGGCAAAGGGGATCTCGGCGCAAATGCAAAAAGATTAATGGCGTTTATTGATCACTTTAGCAATAACAAATAGATTGAGTTTTAAAACGCCCTATTTAGCGGTAACAGGTGGTAACCATAAAACGATGACAAGTTCTATAGCACCGCAGAAAAGTATTGTGACCAATCCAATACCAATAAGTCCCCATCAGGCTCGGAGGCCATGGTTAGCCTACGCTCTATGCCTCTCCCTCAGTCTATTCGCTAGTGGCAGTTACGCTGAAGTCATTCGCACCGCCCTCAACGACAGCGGCGTAGTCGTGCTTACCAATTCAGAAGTAGACGCAGGTGACCTCAACTTAGCCAATCTGCGAGCAATATTTACGATTCGCAAGCGTAGCTGGGACGACAAAACGCCTATTAAGGTATTTGTATTGCCTGATCAAAATCCACTACATCAAAAATTTTGTAAATCGATCCTTAAAGTCTACCCCTATGTACTCCGCGAGCAATGGGACCGGCTAATATTCAGCGGGACCGGCATACCGCCGACCATCGTCAATAATGAACATGAACTGCAGGCGATCATCAACGCCACACCCGGCGCTATCGGCTACGCGCCTATCAACAGCACGAATGACGTAGCAACGGTAAGTGGGCCCGCCACAAAACTGTTCGTTCTTCGAACCAGCAGCGAGTACTAAACAATGACTTTATTTTTCAAACAGTTGATCCGAATTGCGGCCTTTACGGCAGTCTCGCTGGCTAACCCAATTCAAAGCTATGCCGCGATGCCCGACGACCTAAAATTCCACGGTTTTGTCTCCCAAGCCTACCTGCTAAGTGATGGCAATAATTTTTACGGCGACAGTCAACGCGGCAGTACCGACTATATGGAAGCCGCTGTCAACAGCACTTGGCGCGTCACCCCGAACTTAAATTTCGCAGGTCAATTACTCACTCGAGACGCCGGTACTAGCGACAACGGCGACTTAAAAATCGACTTCCTATTTGCCGACCTAAAATCCGTGGAAACCGACACATCTGGCCTCGGCTTCAGGCTCGGTCGCGTGCGCAATGCCTATGGCTTTTACAACGACACCCGCGACGTGCTATTTACCCGACCCAGCATACTCATGCCCCAAGCTATTTATTTTGAAGGGAATGGACTCCGTGAGCTGCTATTTGCCAGCGACGGCGTTCAGCTCTACAGCTACTGGGATGCAAGCAACAATACAACCACGTTTAATTTAACCCTGGGGCGCAATAAAAGTTTGTCAGCCGACATCATCAAGAACTTTGCCGGCCCGCTCGCCCAGACTATTCATAAAGGCGGCGTGAAGGACCCGATCTACGCGCAACTGCTCCATTCACGTAACGGCGGAGACAGTAAATTCGCACTTTCAATGCTGAATATCCATTTAGACCTAGAGTCAGCATTTCCAAACAGCCCCGATTCATCAGTTGACGCCAGCGGCTACGTGCTGTCCGCGCAAAAAAACCTGGCAAGCTGGAGCTTTACCGGCGAGTACAGTTTGATCAATATTGACTACCGTACGATACAAGGTGAACAAGCACAGACGATCGAGATGGCTTACTTGCAAGCCCAGTATCGGCTACAAACGGACGTCACCATAGTCAGCCGCTATGAAATGAGTGTGCTAGATCGCGACAACCGCAATGAATCCGATAGCCACAATTTAATGCTTGGCGCGCGTTGGTTGCCGGCGCCAAATTGGATTATTGAAGCAGATATCTATGGCATTAGAGGTACATCCGGCATTCCCATTAACGACAACCCTGGCGCTATGTTCACTAATGAACGCACCGAAATATTTGCCGTCATGATAGGATATCGATTCTGAATTCACCAAAAGCTATGCCCGTAATGCCCAATAACTTGTCGCCAAACTCGGTTAACCTTGGCCTCCAACGCAAACTGAGCGTTGTGCTATTTCTCGCCGTGGCAATAGTCATGGGCGGTCGTGGTTATTTGAATTACGTCCAAACCATTCAATCTCAACATCAAGCGGTGATTAATAAGCTAGCCCAACTTGAAAACACCTTAACGGCACTTATTGAGCGCTCTAGCAAGGAGCTTTTTCGCCTCGCTGACCAACAGGCCGTGCCAAGCGAAGCTGAAATTACTGATGACAATATTCCGCCGCCCTCCCTGCTATCAGGTATTGAGTCCACCTATTACCTCAATAAAGATGGGACTATTTTGGCCAGTTCTGTGCAAGACAGTGCAAGTGTTCGCCCAAGCAGAGTCCAAATAACCGCCGCGGTACAGTCACTCACCCGCCAGCAACGCCCAATCGCGACGCTAAACTGCGTTCAGCAATGTTTTCAAAGTGTTTACATTCCGATTATTACTGACGATGGGCGGGAGTTCATTATCAATATTAATCGCTCTGCGGCATTGCTGATCCAAGATTTTTACGAAATCACTGGCGCAGATATCGCCCTGCTCGCCATGAATCAGCAAGGCGGTGCATTTACGCCAGACCGAATTATCGCAGCCAGCCATGCAGAAAAAATGAGTACTGTTTTGGCTGACATTTTAAAATCCATCGACTTCTCAAAAAAGGGTGGAAGCGATTTTTTTGAATCAACAATACACGGCCTCTATAGCGCACGCTTTTTCCAGTTAAGTCAAAACGACGACATTGCTTCCTACGCAGCAGTCATTGAAGACCAGTCCCATCTTCAGGCACAACAATCACAAGCTCTGAAGGACATTCTGTTTTCCACCCTGATTACACTTTTCCTGATCATTGTTCTGATAAGTTTTATTTTAAAGCCATCTCTAGACCGCCTTATGAAATTATCGAAAATTCTGCCGTTGCTTCCTGAAGGGCATTTTCAAAAGGCACAAAGTCTTCTGCAAAAACAACTGTCCACGAAAAAATACACTGACGAAATTGATGTTCTACAAAGCACCGTGGGCGATGTAATTTTGTCGTTGGAACGTATGAATAGCAGTGTTGATCAACACCGCAATGAGCTCAAAACCAAGATTGAAGCACTTACCGAAGCTAAGGTCTTTAATGAGTTAATACTCGATGCCTCTCCCTTGGTTGTCATCATTCACGACAGCGCTGGCGCCATTAGAAATATCAATAAAATGGGCAGGGAATTAACGGGCCTGGATATCAAAGCGCCCATCAATGCCAATATTAATACATGGGTCAGGAACGAAACACAAAGCAAGTCCCTCTCCGCTTCGCTACAGAGTATTACTGACACCACAGGGAAAAAGTCCCAGGGGCAAATGCCCTTTTACACCGATGACGGTCGTAAATTGTATTTTCTGTGGACGCATACCTGCCTGCATGTCAATGAAGTAGCACACATCCTGTCGATGGGCATTGACATAACCGAACGCAAGGAAGCAGCGGAAAGTCTGCACTGGCTAGGGCAGCATGACCGCATAACCGGCCTATTAAACCGTAGCAGTTTTACTGAAAATGCCAATGAATTTATTACCAAACACCGTGACAAAGACCAAATCGAACTTGTGATGTTTGATATTGATGACTTTGCAATTTTTAATGACCGTTTTGGTTTTGACGCCGGCGACCGCCTGCTAAATGATCTTGCCGCACATTTAATGCGCGAGCTACCTGAAAGTAGCCTTTTGGCAAGAACAGGATCCGGCGAGTTTTGCGCGATAATCCACCATGCCTTAAGTTCAAAGCAGGGCGTTAGGGATCTCGGCCTAGAGAAATTAACACGTTTCTCTTTTAGTAAAGGGGATATCAAAGAGGAGATTTGCCTCTCTATCGTAGTAGATAGCTACGACGACAGCCTAAGTGGCGTGGATGAATTAATATCCAACACCACATCAACAATGATCAAAGTAAAAAGTAAAGCGCGAGGCAATTTATATTACGCTGCGGAATCTGACGACACCAGCCGCGTCACCCGCCACGAAAAATACCGCATGAAGGAGCAATTGCAATCAGCGTTAAGCGGCAATCGCCTAGTACTTTTTTACCAACCCATACTCGATTTAAACCTGAACAGCATCAGTCATTGCGAATGTTTGGTGCGGATGCTCGACGACGAAGGCCAATTTATTTCCCCTGCGCATTTCTTGGGAATCGCGGCGGAATCTGGGCTTATGCCGCGCCTCGATTTTTCTGTTATGGAAAAAGCCATGCGCCAACAACGGATGTGGCAAGATTCCGGCATACATACCGGGCTAAGCATCAATATCACCGCGCCAACGCTGGAGCAGCCTGACTTTGAAGAGCGTCTGAACGAAATATTGCAGCGCACCGGCGCCAATCCCGACCGCCTCATTTTTGAAGTTGTCGAAACCGACGCCCTCGAAAACTTAAGTACGGCACGAAAATTATTGAATAATTTTAAGGCGGTTGGCGCCAAAGTCGCCTTTGACGATTTCGGCATTGGCTTTACATCATTTGAGTATGTTCGCGAATTGCCAGTAGATTATATAAAAATAGACCAATCATTTATCCGCTTCATTCACGAACGCGAAAGTGATCAGGTGCTGGTGAAATCAATGGTGGAAATGAGCCATAACCTCGGTAAAAAAGTCATTGTCGAAGGCGTTGAAAATAGAGCAGCATTAGAAATTGTACGCGACATGGGCGTGGAGTATGTGCAGGGCTATTATGTATGCCGGCCAATGCCGATAAGCGCCCTTGACCTGTCTTTGCGAATTCACGACTTTTAAGGCGCCCTCATTGGCTTTACGCCGAGAATAGCGCCTTAAGGTTCGCCACCTAGCTTATGACGTACGCACGCGCGCCACAGCGTTTTTCCAGCCAGTATAGCGCCTAGCCCGATCAAGCTCATTCATTGCGGGATCAAAGCCCGCCTCGCACTGCCAGAGGCCAGCAATTTCGTCGAGCGACGCATAAACCCCCAATTGCAAACCCGCTAAATACGCCGCGCCTAGCGCCGTCGTTTCACTGACCTGTGGCCGCTCACAGCGACAGTCCAGCATATCTGCAAGGCGCTGCACTACCCAATTATTGGCGACCATGCCACCATCTACCCGCAGCGTAGCAAAGTCGGCGCCATCACCACGCATCGCTTCAAGTAAATCCCGTGTTTGATAACAGACCGACTCCAGTGCAGCTCTCGCGATATGTGCAATACCGGTATCACGGGTTATACCAAAAATAGCGCCCCGTGCATCGGGATCCCAATACGGCGCCCCTAACCCCGTAAACGCCGGCACCATATAAACCCCATTGGAGCTAGCAACGCTCTCAGCCAGAGGCTGAGTTTCTGCGGCGGAGCCAATCAGCTTTAAGCCATCACGCAACCATTGCACCGCCGCCCCGGCCACGAAAATACTGCCTTCCAGGGCATAGGTAACCTCGCCATTTATACGATAGGCAACCGTCGTGAGCAGACGATGTTTTGAACTCAGGGCCTTACTACCGGTATTCAGCACCACAAAACAGCCTGTACCGTAGGTACTTTTTACCATACCGGGCGTGAAGCACGCCTGCCCTACTGTCGCCGCCTGCTGATCACCAATCAGGGCGCAGATGGGTATTGCTGCGCCGAATAAGTCGGCACTACATTCGCCGTAGTTGTCACAACTGTCTTTCACTTCGGGGAGCAGCGAGCTCGGGATATTAAAAAGACTCAGTAATTCCGCGTCCCAGCTTTGATTATGGATATTAAAAAGTAAGGTCCGTGAAGCATTTGTGGCGTCGGTGGCATGTTGAGCGCCATCGGTTAGCCGCCACAACAAGAAGCTATCTATGGTGCCAAATGCCAATTCTCCGGCGTCAGCGCGCACCCGAGCACCGTCGACGTTGTCTAATATCCACGCTACCTTGGTACCGGAAAAATAGGGGTCTAACAGCAGACCACTGCGGCGCGCGACTAATTCTTCAACACCTTGGGACTTTAATTCAGCACAGTATTTAGCCGTGCGACGGTCTTGCCAGACTATTGCGGGGTAAATTGCTTTACCGGTCTGGCGATCCCAAATCACGGTCGTTTCGCGCTGATTTGTAATTCCGATACCAGCAATTTCTTCCGCAGTTAAGCCAGCATCTGCTATCGCTTTACGGCAGCTATTTAGGGTTGTCTGCCAAATTTCTTCAGGGTCATGTTCAACCCATGCATCTTCAGGGTAGTGTTGGCTAAACTCTTCTTGGCCAATACCGCATACACCGCCCTGAGCATTAAAAATAATTGCTCGCGAACTGGTTGTACCCTGGTCTATGGCCAGTAAATAGCTTTCTTTCATACTCCGATACCCCTGCAAATTACCAAGCGTAATGATGGCAGAGTACTCGGCCTACGGCCATAAAACCGCTTATTAATATCCGTAAATTCGGCTCAGGCTAATATTCCGCCGTCAACGCGAATATGCTCCCCAGTAATATGACAGCCATCCTCCGACGCCAACATCGCAACAACACCGGCCACCACTTCCGGCCCTTTTGCGCCGCTTAGCGAGGTAATTCTACTCAGCAAATCAAAATCCGCATCTTCCGGAAAACTCAAACCCTGCACCATATTGGTATTGATATCGCCAGGACAAACACAGTTGGCCCGAACCCCGCGTTTGGCGTACTCAACCGCAATACTGCGGGTTAAGGCCAGCACCCCACCCTTGCTCGCGCCATAAGCCGCACCCCAAGGCAAACCCTGTAACGACGCAGTCGATGCCGCGTTAACAATATTACCCTTGGTTTTAAGCAGCTCAGGCAATACCGCCTTGCACAGTAAAAATGTGCCGGTTAAGTTCACAGCAATGATCTGCGACCAAGTCTCTACCGAGGTTTCATGGCAATTAGCAAAGCGTAGAATACCCGCCATATTAACAACCGCATCAAGCTTGCCGAAATGCGCTACGCACGCGGCCACCGTTTTTTCCGCAGCGCCAATGGCGCTAACATCAAAACGCTCCGCAATGGCGCTACCACCCAATTCTTGAATTTCCTGTACTAAGCTATCTAAATCGGCCTGTTGAATGTCAGTGCAATATAGCTTACCACCCTCTGCGGCAAGCCTAAGTGCGCAGGCACGACCTATGCCCGAACCAGCACCCGTCACGAGTACCACCTTATCTGTAAATCGTTTCATCACATCCCCTATTCTTATTGTTAAGCTGTATCGCCAAAGCTTATCGCCATCTTATAAACACCGATATGACCCAATTGCAGTAGGGCCAAGGTTGACGCCTTGGTAAAAGCGCCACGTGACCTCTTTTGCCAATGAGATGACGTAATTCGTTCTTGTCTTAATTCCCTTGTCGGCTAAGCTGGCCCACAACAATACGCTACTCCTGCAATACAATATTTTGAGAAAATCGACATGAGTGATCTCGACAACTTCCGCACCAGCGTACGCGCTTGGTTACAAGAAAACTGCCCCGAATCACAGCGCCAGCCAATTACCAAAGAAGAACAAGTTTGGGCTGGCCGCAATATTAGTTTCCCCAGTGCTGATGCCAAATTGTGGTTTGAGCGGATGCGCGATAAAGGCTGGACGGTTCCTGAATGGCCCTGTGAATTGGGCGGTGGCGGTCTGAGCGAGCGCGAAGCTAAAATACTCAAAGACGAGATGAAAGCCTTAGGCTGCCGCACCCCCTTGTTTGATCTTGGTATATGGATGCTTGGCCCCGCCGTACTGGAGTACGGCAGCGAAGAACAAAAGCGCCAGCACATTCCTAAAATTGCCCGTGGCGAGGTACGCTGGTGCCAAGGCTATTCAGAGCCTGGCGCTGGATCAGACCTGGCCAGCTTGCAAACCCGCGCAGAAGATTGCGGCGACCATTTTTTAGTCAATGGCAGCAAAATTTGGACGACTAACGCTGATAAAGCAGATTGGATATTTTGTCTTGTTCGCACCGATCCTCAAGCCAAGAAACAAGAGGGAATCAGCTTTCTTTTGATCGACATGGATCAAGCTGGTGTTACTGCGAAACCCATCCCCCTGATCAGCGGCGATTCAGAATTCTGCCAAACGTTTTTTGATGATGTAAAAGTCCCAAAGAGCAATCTCATTGGCGAGTTAAACCAAGGTTGGTCAGTTGCTAAATCACTGCTTAAACATGAACGTAAACTCATGGCAGAAATTGGCGGCGACACCCCGGGTCCAAGTTTTACACCGGTACAAGCAGCGCTTAAATACGTCGGCCTCGGTGCAGACGGCAAGCTCAAAGATCGCGGCCTTCGGGACCAATTAGTCGCGCACGAAATGCGCTTTCGGGCTATTGGCCTCACCCACTTTCGCAGTTTTGAAGAGCGCATGAACGGCAACGCCGACAGCAGCATCCCCCTAATAATGAAGTACCTAGGTACGGAAGAAACAAAACGCAAAGAAGAAGTGCTAATGGCGCTTTTAGGCAATCGCGCGCTGGGTTGGCAAGATTCAGAATTTAGCGACGACGAACTGTTGAGCAATCAGGGCTGGCTGTTTTCAAAAGCCCTATCGATTGCCGGTGGCACCTCCGAGGTGCAGCTAAATATTATCGCGAAACGCGTGCTAGGCCTGCCGGTATGAAGACTACCCGCACTGCTATAACCCCACTAGCCAACACGCCAACAACAAGCGCAAAGGAGTCCGGCAATGCCACTGGTATTAAATGAAGAGCAGCGTTTGCTGAAAGACACTGCGAAAGACTTTCTAACAAAATCCGTGCCTGTCGAGGCGCTGCGTCAACTGCGCGACAGCAAAGATGCCCTGGGTTACGACCCGGAACACTGGCAGCAAATGTCCGAACTAGGCTGGGCCAGCATGGTAATCCCAGAGGCCTATGATGGTCTGAACTTTAGCTTTTTGGGCTTGGGCGCCGTGCTGGAAGAGAGCGGCCGCACGTTGGCGGCCTCGCCACTCTTCGCCAGCGTCGTACTCGGCGCGTCAACGCTGATCCTCGGCGGCAGTGAAACACAAAAATCGGCGTTACTGCCGCAGATCGCGGCAGGTGAATTGCGCCTCGCGCTCGCGCTTGAAGAAAGCCCTCACCACCGCCCTGACGAGATTCAACTTTCAGCAACCGCTTCAGCTAACGGCTTTACTTTAAATGGGCACAAAACCTTTGTTTTAGACGGTCATAGCGCAGAGCAACTCGTCGTGGTTGCCCGCAGTCAAGCCGATAGCACTGGCGTCAATGGCCTCAGTTTGTTTCTTGTCGATGCCAATACGCCGGGTATTCAACGCAGCCGCCACCACATGTTAGACAGTCGCAATGCTGCCAGCATTCACTTTGAAGACGTTAATATCAGCAGTGAGTCTTTAATCGGCGAGCTTCACCAAGGGTGGCCCTTGCTCGATCAAGTATTGGATCGCGGACGTATCTGCTTAGCAGCAGAAATGCTCGGCGGCGCACTCGAATGCTTTGAGCGCACGGTAGCCTATTTAAAAGAACGTGACCAATTTGGCGTTAAAATCGGTACATTCCAAGCCTTGCAGCACCGCGCGGCCGTTATGTTTACCGAATTAGAATTGGCAAAATCGCTTGTGCTCGACGCACTAACGGCAATCGATGAAAATCGAGCGGACTTGCCCCAACTTGCCAGTTTGGCGAAAGCACAATTGAATGATGTTTTTGAATTGGTAACCAACGAAGCCGTGCAAATGCATGGCGGCATTGGTGTGACTGATGAGTTAGATATTGGCTTATTTTTGAAGCGCTCGCGGGTAGCAAATCAAATATTTGGCAACAGTAGTTTTCATCGCGACCGCTATGCGAGCCTCTGCGGCTATTAAAAATGGTCCCCCCTTGTGCTAATGCATTAAGGGGGCACTTTAATCAGATAAAACTCGGTTTAAAACCGCATTACAAAATCAGTATTATTGCGCGGCGCACCTAAAAACAAGCCCAAGCTTTTAAACAAAGCACTGCCTTTTTCTGGCGACAGCATTATATTACCGCTGGGCCGCCCATTGTTCCTAAGTATCACCTGGCCACGTACCCGGCTAGGATTATTTTCATCGATCATCACGGTAAGCTGCCCGTTGGTACAGCTTAATTCAGCGGATACTGGCGCAATATCACCAATACCATCAATATCGCCAAGTAGAGAAGCCAAGGTAACTCCTCCAGCAATTGAGACGCACCCAGCTGGATTCACATCAGCTGCTACCAAGCCCAGCTCAACAACTCCATCAAAGCCCATACTTGGCAACTGAGCAATTCCCATTAACTCAGCAATATTGCCTTCGGCCTCGACATCTCGCAACCGCAAGGTGTTTTCAGCAGCAACGCCGACGAGCGCGGTAACCTTAGCCGGGTTAGTAAAACTGATTGCCAGCGGTACGCCACGAAAAAGACCTGTTGGACTAAAATGCCATTGTAACTGCCTGAGCTTTATATCCTGGTACTGCAAGTAATCAACTTGGCCACGCCAAGCGCGGCCACTCACCGTGCCGAGCTTTAATTCTGGCAATTGTTTGACGACTAAATCACTTACCAGCCACGCCGGACTGCTCATCACTAAACACAGTATAAAGAACGCTGTTCCACACCCTATCCATAACGAACGCTTCATCCTGCGCCCCCTACAGAAGCGCGCAACGACACGTTCCCAGGCACATCTAATAAACTCATATTGACCGAGTAGACAGTCATCCCGGCTACTGACAAGGCTTCAACGAGTCGTACTGCACTTGTGTAATCTGTGCTGGCAATCCACAAGCTGTAACGACCTGCAGACTGGGGCTCAAGGCGGTTAACATTAACTCCCAATGCGGCTGCCGCGCCGGTAATTTGCTGTTGCGGCGAGCCAGATAGCGCTCCTGTGGGCACATTACCATGAGCCGCCTGTAGTTGGCTTGCTGCCTGCTGCATCCACACATAGGAGCCGCGGCGCTGTTCCAAGCGAGTCTGCGCATTATCTCGGGCCGCGAGAAGTGGCTGCCACAACAGCAGCCAAATAATTAACGGGACGGCCACCGCGGCACCAGCAATTAAGGTGAGTCGTTCTTGCTCAGTACGACCTTCCAATAGTTGATTAAGCCACTTCATTACTTCTCACCCCGTATGCTTATTTGACCAACGATGCCATTGTCTTGTTGGCCAAAAGCCCCGCGTTCGACATCGACGCCCTGCGCTTTCAAGGTCGCAAGCCACTGATCAACAGCCTCATAGGATGGTGCATTCAGAATTAATTTCATCACTGCCGGATCATTTTCATAATTTAACTGCGCGAGAGTAATACCCGGTTTGGCTTTACTCGTGGCCGCGATTTTCTCGAGCCAAGGCATCATTAAACCTTTGCCGCCGGATTTTTCGAGGGCGTTTATTTGACTGCGCATTTGACTGCGCGCATTAACGACCCGGCTGCCAGGAAAAGTCTGTTGATAGAGCGCCACCATTGCCTCGTCGAGCGCATCCGCCTCGCGATTATCCCGATAGGTTTGCAAGCCCAAGCCCAACCAATGCGAACCCAGTAACACCAGCAGCAAAATAATTGGCCAACGCAAACGCCCAATCGCCTCACCACTTTCATCTTTGAGCAAATAGCGCCCACTAAGGAGCGACAACGGCAATGCCTGAAAGCCAATGGCAAAGGCCTGCAACCTGTTTTTACATCGGCTGACGATATGTTCATCGTCGCCAAATTGGCTGTCATCGTATTCACCAATACAGTAAACCTGAATAGCTTCGGCGCTAAGTTCAGGGCCAATAATCTGCTGCCACACCGCAAAATTTTCGGTATGCATACCGACAGGCTGGGCGTGAAGGTTTGCCGCGACCTGCTCGTTATCGATAACCACGGTATTTTTAGGTAAAACAGCATAATCTGGCAACAAGGCTTTAATACGCAAACCACTTTCCCGCAACACGTCTAAACAGGCTTGCATTAAACCGTGATCAGCAATTAGCACATCGGCGGGCTGCTTGGCCTGTATTGCCCCCACCGCAATATGCACATCTTCTAAATCTGTACAGAGCTTATCCTCTAACTGATAAGGCAAGGCGGCCAAACCAACTCGGCCACCCTTTGGCAAAACCACCCGATGTGCGCTCACGGCAGTACCGGGCAGAAGTGCATAACACGGCACCGCCGCGAAGGAATCCGCTAAGCTCACTAGTGCCGCGCTATTAGCGACTTCACCTTCGCTGAGCACCTTGTGCGAATCATTATCCCAATGCAACCATGGCACTGGCGCCTCGATGTCGAGGGGTAAATCAAGTAACAACATCGCGCTCAAAAAACTTCTCCATACTCTCGGGCGTAGACAATTGCCTTGCCGTTTCGTAACACTATTCTACTGTACATATGTAATTGGCGCTGTTCGTAAAAAACATCGCTCAAGCCTCTAAAATAATGCGAATTGACCCCAAGACCTTGAACAAACACCGTTGCCAAAGGTTCTTCAGCCGATAAATTCAATTCACTAATAAAACTAGCCACATCTGGCCAGCCGTTTTCCGGGCGCGCTTCTATTAGGGCTACAAGCTCAGAAGGAGAGCGTAAATTACCAATAGCCGCTGCCAGCAGGGGTGCCTGTGCAGCACTTAGCGTATTAATATTTAATACGGTATTCGCTTCCGGCAACGCGCATATATAGGGCGCAAGCCTTGACTGCTCATCTTCTTCAAACTCAGCAAACAAGGCTAATTCGCTAACCGAGTCTATCAAACTATTTGGCGGTAGATAGGGGAAATCTTTAGCTGTGTAAAGTAGGTCTTCTGCACCGTAAATGCCTTCGGGCGAAAAATCCTCATCAATCCAGTCTTGGGTGCGGCCAACAATAAATTCAGCACGCTGCGCCGAAAACTCCAGATTACTCAACAAGCCATTAAATACCTGCTCTGCCGTCGTTAGCTCTGAGGGTTCACCACTACTGACCTCTGGCTTGTAAAGGGAATTAATATTAAAGCAAGCCTGCTCGTCACTAATCAAACCCGCGATTGAACCCCCATCAATCGGAAATACAATATCCTTACGCGCCCAATCTTGACCTAGATGCACAACGGTTTCACCGGCAATATCTTCTAGTGCAAATACCGCAATACGCTCACCGCCTAGGGAGTACCAATACGCTTGATCCATGAGCCGCTGATTAAGCAAGCGCTGACTGCTATACCGCACGCCGTCTACCAGTCCCACCGCAAGAACCACCATTACCGCAACAATCAATAGCACCATCATTAAGGCTGCGCCGCGCTGACGTTGTGCATGAGCATTGAGGCGCGTCATTGGATCGCCTCCGGCAGTAAAACATTCAGTTTAATATCCTGCCAAACGCCAACCTCAGTCGTCAGCCGAAGCGCCTTGGGCTGGGTCGCATTGATTTGCGTACTGGGTGGCCAAAAAGTGGACCAGCGTTCGCCATCGTATAATTCCACCTCGAACTGACTCACCTCAGTCAGCAACACTTGGCGCTGCCAATGCGTATTGCTAGCGGGATCAGCGACCCCGGCGCTATAGCGAATAAGCTCTTTCTCTTCTTTTACGTAACGAACGCGCTCTAATTGGCTACCCAAACCCCGTCCCGGGATCACTCGCCGACCGGCATGCACAAACTCAAGTTCACTGTCGGCACCAACCTGCCCTGCAATAATATTTGCAGGCAACGCGTCGCCCTGTGAATCGCGGGGACTGCGCGGCGTAAGCTGTTCAAGGTCCCGGCGAAAAATTGTCAGTGCCAGTGCGAGACGCTCTAAATTTTGCTGGCGCTGCTCAATAACCGCCTGATTTTCTAATGAGCTATTAAGTAGTAAGGACCCAGCTGTACCGATTAACGCCATGATCCCAACGGCGATTAGCAGTTCAACCAAGGTGAACCCACGCTGACCAGTAACTCGCTTGCCGGTATTCATTTGTTTAGAAACGCCGAGCGTGTTGCAAGCACGTCGGTGGAAGTCTGCAAACTCACAGAAATATCCACCCGGCGAATATCAGGGTGCGGTGTTTGCTCGACGCTACGCTGCCACACAAAGTCAAAACCTGCCATCGACTCTCTGCCACTATTACTGTTGCCATAACCGTCACGCAGAATATCGATCAATACATTGTGAGCAATCAAATCAGCAAATTGCCGCTCCTCTAGGGCGCCAATACTGCGCGCACTTTCTGTGAGGCTTTTAGTTAAGGTCACTGCAGCGGTCGCAAAAATCATCAGTGCCACCATGATTTCTAGCAAGGTAAAACCTCGCTGTCTGCGCCGCAAAAACTGTGTCATGGCTGTTCAACCGTCAATTGCTCATCAAAAACGACAGATTCTGCGCCAGTCGCTGATAAACGCCATTCAAACGGCGAAATTTGTCCATCGGACATAAATAACAATTGGGGAGTCACCTCTTGCTCGGTCTCTTCATCGTCGAGCCGAGACTGCTCATGCAATGCCTCGCCGTCAACAAGGAGTTCAGTTTGCACATCCTCGGCAAGCCTAATGGCCTTGGCCAACACGCCTTTCTCAATCTTTTGCCAGCCATCAGCGGTAAGCACGTAAAACTCACCTCGCTGGCGCTGCCATTGCAGCCCCAAACTATGGCCACTGAAAACCGCTTCGGCGCGAGCACTGCGTAAACTGCCTATGAGTTTAAAACGCTCCTGATGCAATAAGGCGCCGCCATCTTTTGATGGCAGCGTTAGCGCGGCGACACCACTGAGTAAGCCGATAATAAAAACAACGACCATTAACTCTAATAGTGAAAACCCAGCTTCACTCCTGCCAGTTGACGATGTCACGGGCGAGATCTTCTCCACCTTCTTCCCCATCAGCACCGGTAGAATACAAATCGAAAGGCCCATGTTCACCCGGCTGGATATACACATAGGGCGCACCCCACGGATCGTCCGGCAGGCGTTTGATATAGCCATTACTGCGGTAGTTTTTCGGCTGAATACCCGTTTCTGGGCGTTGAATTAAAGCCTGCAAGCCTTGGTTTGTGGTGGGGTATACGTGATTATCGAGTTTATACATATCGAGTGCCTGCTCTAACACCGAGATATCTGCCCGCGCTTTTTCGACCATCGCACGGTCTTGGTTTTGCAATACATTAGGGGCAACCACCGCCACCAACAGCCCCATAATCACGATAACCACCATGATCTC